>Ga0129333_10004491_pt1 | contig 13060 bp, 17 predicted proteins | sample CPB6_08_DNA_FD_94474 | JGI IMG/M metagenome (GOLD analysis project Ga0129333, IMG submission 94474) | Freshwater to marine salinity gradient microbial communities from Chesapeake Bay, USA - CPBay_Sum_0.6_0.8_DNA | ecosystem: Environmental > Aquatic > Marine > Coastal | place: USA: Chesapeake... | reverse complement strand
TATTTTACTATACCATTTTTCCCTGCTGTTTTAAGTCCTGCTGATGCTGCAACATATTACATTGGAGCAGGGTCAATAGCACCAAGTACAACAGCAACTAACCAAGATATATCATTTGGTTATAATATGACTGTGATAGGAGCGATAATTATGGCCAGTGGTAATACCGCATCAGGTACTACTGAGAATAGTACAATGTCTATTAGAAATACTACTACATCTACAAGTAGCACCATAGGAACATTTCAAACAAACGGCTCTACCACTGTTGTTATAAATACAACAATAACAGGTCTTAGCATAAATGTAGATGCAGCTCAATCTTTTTGTTTGCAGTGGTTAGCTCCTACATGGGTAACTAATCCAACTGCGGTAGCGGTAAGAACTATTTTAATTTGCAAGAGACGATGATAACATACACATACGAATCAGCGGCTACAGATTTGAATCCAAATAAACCTGGAGTAAATAGAATAACTTGGGATGGAGATATAATGGTCAATAAAGAGTATTTTCCAGAAGACCCAAGAGATAAGCCATCTGCTGCTCTTTCAGCATTGCTTGCATCTACACCGAAGGAAATAGATGAAATAAAAAGAATATTGGGAATTTAAATCAAAAAATAATGGCAAAATCATCAAATACAAGCAATAAAACTGTTTTAAATGTAAAAAAAACAGGAAAAGCTAAAAAGAAAATTGGCCCTAAGCAAACCAAAAAAAAGGAATACAAAGGCCAAGGAAGATAATTATTCTTTATATTAGTAATCCAATAAAATTATTTAAAATGAAAACAATTTTAAAAAACTGGAAAACGTCTCTGCTTGGCGGTGGCGTATTGACTGCTGGTCTTACAATTATTATTAATGACCCTAATCAATGGAAAGAAGGTGTCATTGCAATTGCAGGAGGTCTTATTGGACTTATTGCTAAGGATAGTGATAAGACAGGAGTTTAATTTACAGATTGGGAAAAAAAACCGGAGGAAACCAATAACCTCCGGTTTTGCTTCTTAATAATCAAGAAGACTTTCTAAAAATCCAATGGCTTCAAGTTTACCATCAATATTCTTTTCTTCTTTAATCTTTTGAAGCTGTTGTTTTATTTCTTCTTTTCTTTTTTGACGATTTTTCTTTTTCTCTTCAATATTCTTTTCTTTTAAATATTGGTCTCTTGATATAAGCTGATTTTGTTTATTGTCATAATAATACATTAAACCATTAGACAAAAAATCAGGAATGTCATTAATATCAAAGCCAGTTATTTGACAGAATTTATGCATTGTTTCAAAATCGTATATTTCATAAGATGCATATTCTGAAAAAGAGCTGGCTCTAATAATATTAACCCTATTTACCATTGAAGCTATAGCAAATTCAGAAATAGCTTCGTTGAAACTTCCTATAAAAGAAGAGTTTGTTTTTTTATTAAATACATTATATTCATACATATCAAATGTATTCTTTACTGTATTTTTTTCAAGAGTATATCTTCTTAGTAATTTCTTTTTAGATATGTAATACCACGGAGTGCTAATAACATGTGTATTTGGAGTAGTATTTAATTCTTTAGAATTAGAAATCATTTTAAACTCAATTCCTAAATCTGTTTTTGAATTAAAGAATGACATTTCAGAAGCTGTTTCAAGGCATTCATAATTTCTGTAGGGTTTATTTAATGAAACATTAGAAGAAATATATTGAGTTTTGCTGACAATATAACATTTGCTTAAATTAATTTGATGATAATAATCATCATGATTTTGAAGTTCAATAGCAGGATTGAATTTTCCTGTTACAAAAGATCCATGATAAAAACTAATATTTGCATTATGGCTGGTTGATATAGATCCTGCCGCACTTGCATTTTCATACATTTTAATTAATGGCAGATCCAATTTTAAAAGATGCACATCAAATTTAGAACAAGAATTTATTAAAAATTCAAGTTCTTGTTGAGTGCTAATATAAACAGGATGAGCACAATTATTTAAAATATCTTGTGCCAGTTGAGGATTGTTAGAATACTTGTTTTTAATAAATTCTGCTCTTTCAATTTGATCTTTAAAAATCAAATCTTTTAAAATTGAATCATTGTCAGTTGTTTTGTTTTCAGTAGACATGTTTAATTGTTTTTATTAATCAATAAAAGTTGAATTACATTTAGGGCAATTAGATTCATAGCAATTTACATTACTATTATTAAAATTGCATTCTATCATTTTTTGATATACTGCATTTCTGTATTCTTCGTCTTTTTTAAAAGACAGCCACATTTCATATTCATAATCAAAGTCTCTTTCGTTATTAAATGTATTTATGAATGGATTTTCTTCTGGATGATTATCCAAATGTCTCTTCGTCATTGATGCCATAGTCTTCAATTTTTGCTTTTGATCTGTTTTGAATTAAAATTACATCTGATTCAATCATTGAGTTATCTACAACTCTTTTTAAATGATTTTTAAGTACACTATTTATACTTTTTATAGTTGCACTAAACTTTTTGTTAGTTTCACATAAAACCTTGATTACTTTAACTGAATGTAAAACGGTAGAGTGATCTCTGTTGTATTTTTTACCTATTTCACTTAAAGGGTAAGATTTAAGATACAAATAAGAAAAGTAAAATATAGCTTGTCTCAATTCAGCATATTGCCTTTTTCTTGAGCTTGATTTTATAGCTAACATTGTTTCTTCATTATTTGAATCAAAAGCATTTAAAACCACATGCTCTATCAAATTAAATGACACTCCTCTTCCGGGAATAAGTAATCCAGGTAAAACGTAAGGACTTATTTTTACTTCATTGTTTAGTAAAAATGCTGATCTTTGTTTATCTCCTTTCATATAATTTCTACTTGTCTTTTGTTTGTAAAACTACTACAGGTGTCTTTTAAAGGGCAATCTTTGCATCTGTCATGTCTTGGTATTTCAATCCAGCCATTTTCATCAAAATACTTAATTCTTTCAATGGCCATTCTTATACTTTCATGAAGTTGTGCTTTTTCTGTCGGGCCGATATGTTTCTTAAAGATCTTGTAATTCATTGATGGAGAATAATCAAATACCATATAAAAGAAAGGAAGATCTTCTCCATATTTAATTTTATAAAGCTCATTATACATAAAGGCCTGAGTGTGATCCATATTCATTGGAAATGCCCATGAATAATCTCCATATGTAGAAAATACATTAGAAGTAAGCTTTAAGTCAACAATTGCCTTTTCATGAAAAACATCATTGCTTTCTCTAAAGCTTGATACAAAATCAAGTGTACCGAATAAATCAATATTTTCTGAATATTGAGCTTGAATTAATAGCTGTTTTTCCTGTATTACAATATCATGATCTTCAGCTATTTGCTTAAATTTTTCAGCTTGTTTTTCAATACGATCATAATCAACTGATTTGTTACCGTTTTTAAGCAATGGTATCTCTATGTTTCTATTGAGATCTAATGCAAGATTTTCAAAATACAAGCCTTTAACCATAGCTGCACTTGGAACAGAGTCAAAACTACTATCTGAAAACATAGTAGCTCTTACTTGAGCAGGGCACATGTTTGCATCTGAAAAATCAAAGTTATTTAGTATCTTAATAACTGTTTGATTCAACCTTATCTTGAAGGCTTCATTTATAATTTCTCCGGTGTCTGGCTTGAAATCATCAATTGTCATCTTTTTCTGATTTAAGTGATTTAATTATTGAACTTACTATCATATTTCGTATAATTTCATTACATCCTGTTGCATATGCAAATGGAACAACAGCATTTTTCATTATATCAGAAATATCTTTAGATTTTTTACTGTCTTTAATAATATCTATTGTATTTGCCGTAAGCTCATTATCTTGATTTAAGCTCACAATACAATTAATTAGATTATTAATAAACAATTCAAAATCAACATATTTACACCCAATCATTTTAGATATTTTCTTTGAGTGTTTCAAACCTACCTTGTCGTTATCGTAAAAAACAAACACTTGATCATTTGTAATCTTCCCTGATATATACATGCTATTAATATAGTCATATGATATTTCAGAAGATTCTGAACCTGAGCATGTTGCAATTGATTCAGGCATTAAAATGTTAAGTGTTAATGCATCTTTTTGACCACCTGTAATAATAAGATAATCTATTTTATTTACATTGTCAATATTAGACTGCATAAAAAATTCATTACCTGGAATATTACCAAAATGCTTCATTGATTTTTTCAATGCTCCAGGTCTGTAAAATCTTACTTTGTTATTATTGTAGTGATATACTATAATAGGATTGCCGAAACTGTGTTTTAAATCTATACTGTTTCCATTTCTGGAAGTAAACATTACGCAGCTTGCTGTACTAATATATTCTTCATCTACAATTTTTGATATATAAGGTTCACACAAAGACAATGACATATCAAAAAACAGTTTATTAAGTATTTCTTTAGATGTTGTCTTGTCGTGATAATAAACCTCAAAATCAATAGGCTTTTGTTTTTCTTTTGGTTGTTGATTTTTTACAAAAATGTCGAATCTTGCACTAATTTTTCTTTCATATTTATCTTTAGTTAATCCAAAATCTGATACTATTATTTTTACAGCATCATTAAAATCCACATTGTATAAACGCTTTACAAACTCAAAACAATCTCCGACATTTCCATATCCTTCAGAATAACCAAAATCTTTAAATAGCATCTTTCCTTTATCATTGATAAATATGTTAAATGAAGCATGCTTCTCCTTACGAAAAGGAGAAAGCATGCCAACACCTAACTTAAAATCTTTACCTAAATAAAAACGAAAGATGTCGTATTCACTGATATTTTTAAGGACATCTTCTTTTGTCATATTAAAAAGGATTACTGTAATCTACAGACGCTGATTTATTTTTATCTGATCCATTCGATTTGTATTTATAAAATGAACCATTTTGATAATGTATAGCTCTTGAATTTTCTGCCATATTATATAATCCTTCGCCACGGCAAGAAGAACAAATAGTAAACAAAAATACATTTGTATCATCAATTTTTATTGTGTCGTCTCCGTCGGACAATATAATAGACGGCCTTCCTGTCTCTTGAATGTTTCTTACACAAGCGTCTATGCTAGTTCCTCCATTAGCAGATAATTCATTCATGATATCTTTAATTTGATATACATGAGATTCAAACCCATATATATCTCCGATAAGATTCATTTTATTCATTTTATATGCTAATATTTTAGCCAATGATATCCTTTTCATTTCGGCTTCACCATAATAAACTTCCCCATCCATAGATCCTGAGCAATCAACATATATGTCATATTTCATACTATATCTGCTGTTTACTACACTCATTTCATCAAATAAAGCTTCATTAGAAAGCAAATGATAATCTGTAAAATCTTCAATTTCTTCAGCTTCAAAGAAATCTTCTTCATTTGTATGCCTATGGCCTTTAAAAGCATTATTGAAACTCTTGATGGATGATTTAACAAACTTTTCTATATCATTCTTGTTAATTTTCACATTACTAAGTTCCTTAGCTATAGATTTAATATCATTAATATCTTTATCTCCGGCCTTAGATGCGTCAATACCCAAAGATGACATAATATCGTTCATTTGATTTATTTCATCTAGAGATTTTTGAAAAGCTTCAGAATTGTTTTTATCCATCATATCTTTCAAAGCTTGTGGTATTCCATTGCTTTGTTCATCTCCTTTCTGATTGCTATCATCTTCAGAGTCTTTAGAATTATTATCATTAGACAATTCATTTTTCATATTAGGCATTTCACCTGTTGTTTCATATGACATCTTACAATATTCATATAAAGATTTAACTGCTGAATCAAAAAGATTATTTGCCATAATAGTGCTATTTATCTTAGATCCATTAGTAATCATCTTCATCATGTAATTGTCCATATTAGATAACATTTTGAACCACCATGATTTATCGTTTTCTATAGAAAATTGCATTTCTTTATTATAGAAATTTTTGTAAAGATCAATTTTCATCATTTTAAGATCATCAGAAGTTAATATTTCTGATGAATTTAATGTGTTTAATGAAATATTGCGTTTTACATGATCAATCATTTTGTGAAAACCATTTTCACCACCATCATCATTATTAACGTACTGTATTCTTTGACGAACAAAATTGCTAACATCATCATGAATCAAAGCATCACTCATATAATCATAAAGTGAATTAACATATTTAATATGTTCGTCGCTATTTAATTCTTTTTTGATTTGATTGTTAAATGCATCTGCTATTTTATTTGAAGAAATATATTCTTTAAAAGAAAGTTGATCATCACTATCTGAATCATGATTCAATATTCCATCTGTAAAATAAGGTGATTCTGCATTTTCTTCTTCAAGAGAAAAATTACTACTCAAGAATTGTCTGTATTTATTATTTAAATCAGCATCCCAAAAATCTTTATTTTTATTTATAGTTCTTATAATTTGATCGGAAGTTTCTATTGAATTTCCTAATATATCAACTGAATCCCAATATGAAATATCTGGGTTAATAACAGACGGAACGGTGTTATTGTAATTGTAAAACTTAGTGTTGTAAGAATTATAATAATTACCATATCCGTATCCATATGCGTTTCCGTAATTTTTATGATTTGTATTTTTATTAAAATCATAATAATCATCAAAATCATCAAAAAAGCTGTATTTAGACATAATGTTTTGTTTTAAGTTAAAAAAAAAGGGAAAGCATTTTGCTTTCCCCTTTTAAATAATCAGGAATTAAAATGGAAGATTTACTTCAGTATCATTTTTTGGAGTTACAGTAGAAGGTTCTACTGGAATACTTGTTTGATATGGAGCTTGACTGCTTTCGTTATTTACAGTTTTTGATTTTTGAGAGCCTCGCTGAAGTAATGCTTGACATACTTTGCTTTGAGTTACTTCTTTCTTCATTATTTGTTTCAACTCAATGATATCATCTCCCATGTCTTCATTTTTAAGCTTATTAAATTCACGCTCGATGTCATGAATAAGAATAGCCATTTGATCGGTGTCTTTGATAGATTTGATTTGAGCAATTTTTGTCTTAACAGCCGTAACACGCTTATCCTCAATCTGAGCACCCAAAGTAGCTGTTTTTGAAGGTACAATAAGATCACATGTTTTCATAATTGCTTCTGTGTCAGAACAATCCCAAATAAGCTTTACAGCTTTTACAATCATAGGAATTTGATATGCTGTACGATCAGAAATGTCATTATGAATATAAGATACAAACTGACGCATCTTATTCATATTGATTTTACATGCTGAAATATCATTAAAATCAGGAACATTAACTGAAAATTCGATATTCTGACCATCCCATGAGCTAAACATAGTGTCAATCTGAACTCTTTCTACTTTGTATTTAATTAAGAAACGATCCCAGAAAGGAGCATCAGAGCTGTCTTTTGTGATTTCATTACATGAGCCAGCAAAGAGCTTCCATTTGCAATCACGGATCTCATGACCCAAAAACAATGCTTTTTCACGCATTACAGAAAGAAGAGTGTTGCGAACACCGGATGAGCCTTTGTCAACCTCATTAATCAATACATATTCTGCATCTGCAATAGGAGCATCAACAACATACTTTTTATCCTCAAGCAAAGATTTCATATCTGGACGACCCTTAATTTCTGAGTTTTTAGTTGCTTCGTCAAGCTCAATAACAAAGGTTTTTTTCTTGATAAGGTTTTTGTCTTCTCCATACATAGAAGCCGCATAATCCATCAATACGGCAGTTTTTGCTACACCTGGAGGCCCAACAAGCAATACAGGCAGTCTTGTAGCTTCGCCAAGAGCAATAATTTTAAACATTTCTTCTTTTCCGTAAAGATTTGTGTTGATGATACGATTTTCCATAAAATTTTCTATTTTTGTATTGTTGTTTTTTATTATTTGATTAAGGATTTAGTAAGAAGAAAAGCCAGTCCATTTTATTATAGACTGGCTTTTTATTTTGCATTATAAATTAAAAGGGCAGGTCGTCGTCTAATACATTTGGCGACAAATTAATGCCTGAATTTGGATTTTGCTGTACGGTATTATTGCTTGGTACAGTTGCTTTTTGTTCTACATCAGGCTCTTTAACTTCATGACCCATATCTTTTAAAGCAATAACACGCTCCATGTCTTTTCTTGAAAGCTCTTTAAGACATTTAGCGGGATCTACTTTAAAATTATTGTCATTTACATTTGAAACATACCATACACGAGGATAGCGAACAATCATATTTTCACCTTCCTTAGTAGTATAAATGCCTTTTTCGTGTTTTACAGCAGCTTTAATCTTTTTACCTACAAACTGTTTAAGTTGTTTAATAAGATCACCCTCGTCATTACATGGCTGAATAATATAATTAAAACCACGATGAAAGAAATCAAGCAAACGGCTTTTGTCAATGCTTGAATTATCTCCGGTAACTTTAAAGCCTTCTTTGATATTCTTATGATTTTCATCTTTCATAAGTTCAATGACAATACGGACATTTTTGTTTTTGTCCTCTGCGGCTGTAATTTCCATAATAGTCAGCACGTTTTCGCCCATAGGAATCTTTACTCGGTTGTCAACACCAGAGCGTTCTTTGTTTTCCTCTACAAGCTTTTTGATTTCATTAGCTCCAAATAACATGTTAGATTGATTAGATTGATTAATAATTGATTGATTTACAGATTGTTGTGAATTGTCATAACCATTTAAGATACGAAAATCTTTGATAGGAACATCATGCAAAGGCACTTTTCCATTGCCTTTATATCTTACAGGATACTTATTTATTTCAGTAGCTGAAAGAACATAGGTATATGGATATAGCGTTACTCCACTTGCATTTTTGTAAGCTATTGTAAGATGAATAATATCTTCCGGATTGCATTCAGTAAGGCTTACACCTACACTTTTTGTTTTCCAGATAGGTTCCATAATCTCGATATGTCTTATCATTTTATACGGTTTCTATTACTGGTTCTGATGCTGGTTCTTCGTCGTATTCTACCGCTTTATCAAGAATAAGCTTCATATCATTGTCTATTTCTCTTGGTAGCATACCCAAAGGTGATTTAGCTGGATACACTCCATTAGTTTGTGTAATAAACTGATAAGATGCATTTGTCTCATCTTGCATTACTACATTAGCCCACAATACAACATCAAATTCTTTTTCTACTACACCTTCCCATTCTTTACCTTTTACTTTAAGGCGTTTAACAGTACCGGTATCTCCTTCAAGCGTTTCATCGTGACCTATAATAATAACATTGATATTGTTGTCATTATATTCTTTGATAATCTTGAAAAACTCATACAGCTTTTCTGAATTTTTAGACCATACATCAAAACCTGAATAAATAATACGCATTTCGTGTACTACCATATCAGCAAATGCAGAAAAACTGTCAATAACAAGAGTTTTAAGCTTTGTACTGCTTTTGTACTTGTTAAGATTGTCCATAAACTCTTTAACAGTCTTTGGCCTTACCTCAACAAAACCTTTTGCTCCTTTAAAAGGCAAAGCTTTACGCTCTGAATTAATAAGAAGTGTTGTCGTTTTGTCAAGATTTCTCAGCGAAGTGGATTTTCCACGACCAGATGGGCCCAAAATCAAATAGGTTCTTGCCATTTTAATTTAAATTAGAGTTGTTATTAAATAAATCGTCCAGTTCATTTTTTAGTGATTCATCAATTTTAGGATCGTTGAGAATATCGTTTTCCATTTTTCTGATCGCCTCATCTTCGTCTACATAGAAAAATTTGTACATATCCTCTCCTGACTCTTTCATGATTTTATCGCCTGTTGTTGTAATGTTATTAGCAATATCACGACCATCATAAAATAATTGATAAATCTCTCTTGTAAAACCAAGTTTATGAGCATAAAACAACATTTTAATCATAGTGAGCATAGCGTAATTATCTTTTAGCTCATCATTTTCTTTGTTTGTTTTAAGACCTAAATCTACTTTACCTTTATAAATAGCAAATACAGAGAAAAGATCACTTACTATTTTGCTTCTTAATGATATATCAGAGTTAGAAAAGTATTTAACTTTTGTTTCTAATGTATCATTACCATAGATTTCATTTGCCTGGTTTATGATCTTTGATATTTCCTCTTTTATGTCAAATTCACTTAAATCTTCTGATTGTAAAGATTCATTAAGATCATTTATTTTATTCTGTATCCATTGCTTTTTTTCATCATTGATTTGATTCTCATCAAGATGTTTTTTAAGGATACTTTTATACTCATGATTTGAATTTTCTTTACCTTCCGAAACATCTTGACTCATGGCCATAAGGTTGGCAAATCCATAATTATCTAATGACAAACTATCTATATCAATATATCCTTGTTTCAAGGATTGATTTTCTATAGAAATGTTTGAAATAGCATCTATGTATTTATTTATGCCAGCACCTTTTTTTTCTGATTCTTCAGTAAGACTTTGTAAAGCTGAATAAACAACAAATCCAAAAAGCTTTTCTTTTGCATTGCCGTTATGTGAAATATCACTTAGAAGTTGGTAAACTGCGTCTATTGGTGTCCGTTCTGTTTCTTCTGTCATCGTTAACTTTTTTTAAATAATTAGAGAAATACTTTTTATCAAAATAGATATGGCCAAAATGAGGTATTCTTACATCTTTACCGTTTTGTATGTATTTTGCCATTTGCTTAAAAGCATGCATAAGGATCATTCTTGTTTGTTTTTGAGATAATCCATATTTAATGGCAAGTGGTTTGACATAATCTGATACTGATTTTTTAGGCATAACTATGAAAAGTTTGGTTGTGTTTGACGTTCATCAAATTGGCAATACTTGATTGTATGGTCGAAGGCTATTTTTCCTATTTCACCATCACGATTAGCTGCTACATCTACTATAAATAAACCTTGTATTTTATTTAACTGGCCATTTATTTTAGCCATTTCTACAAGATCCTCGTAGTTATCAGGTCTATGCAACAACCATACTTGATTAGCAAAATCGGATACTCGGCTTGATCCACGAATATGTGTAAGTCGTGGTTCATATCCACTTTCCTTATTCCATTTAGATTCGCTTTCTTTGGTTAAGTGATGCAGTAAGAATATCGTAGATTTTGTTTTATCACGAAGATTCTTAATAATACGAGCTACATCATCTTCAAAAGCTGTCTGTTCGTTGATGTGAGGCTTTATCAAACCAAGATTGTCAATTACACATATACAATGCTTGTCTTGATTAGTTTCACAAAAACGCTCAAATTTGCTTGAAATTTGGAACATGTCACATGGATCATCAATAAACTCAATAGGGTATTTTTCAAAATAAGATACAGCTGATTCAATAGACTCAATATCGTCTTCTTTAAGCTTGTAATTACGGCTCATAAGCTCACGATCTGTAAGTCTTACTCTTCTGCTTATAAAGCATCGAATCATTTCGTCTGACTGCATCTCAAAAGAATACCACTGAATTGCAATATTTGGGTTATTACTGATAATCTTATCAATTATATCAACCATGTATCTTGATTTACCTATCTTCTTTTGAGCCGCAACAAGAATATACTTGCTTTTAGACAGAGCAACAGTCTTATCAAATGTAGGTTGTCCTGTATATATCATAGAGCGTAATTTACCTTCATAAATTTCTCTAATGACATTTACTGCACTACGATAAGCTGCTGAAAAAGATACTGACTTAGTATCTATACTATCTGCTTCAGAAAGAATCTCATGCGTTTTAATAGATAAATCTTTGCTTGACTTAGTGATATTTGATATCAACCATTGTGCATGATCAATCAATAGCTTTTTCTTGTACTGCTCCTGGATGTAAAATAAATGATACTGCCATTCATTTTCATCCGGATGCCTAAATGATATGATTTCTTCAAATCTTGTAATAAGATCTTCAGCACCAGTTTCATTTAATACATCATAAACTGTAGATTGACAAATGTTTTCTCCATTACTATAAATAGCAACGAATACTTTCCAGATTATCTGACATGACTTATCAGAGAATGTTTTAGATGTGTGGATTCTTTCCAAACAAAATAAGAACTTTTCTTTATCGAGAAAGCTCTGCCTTATCAGATTCCACTGATACTCCATTGATTGTGTCATAATTGTCAGAATTTATCCAAAAAGCTTTTACCGCCTACTTTCGGACTAAAGTTTGTATTGAAATCTTTGTCTGTAATAAACTTCTCAAAAGACTTAATGTATTTAGTATTGCGACTTTCCATTTGGCAAAAATTGATGTATTCTATCCATTTCTGCTTAATAAGATCGTGTGTTACTGAATTACCATCAAAAGTCTTGTAAGAGCTTATAGCGTATTTATATACAGTAAAAGCAGACTCTGGATTACCTTTTGGAAATAGGTTAAATAATTCTAAAAACCTGTTTTTTTCAGGTTGTTGTTCTTCGTCGTTTTCCATGTTCTGTGAAGCTTAAACTTCTGTTAGTAAGAAATACAATTATACACTTATGTCTCAAATAAATCAAGACAAAGAACAAATATAACAAGCTGAATTACAGCTCAATACATAACATGTTGGTTATGAGTCAGAATAGAATTTTTTCATTTTCATTTTAATTTAGATTCTAAAAATTCAATTAAATACTTAGCATATGAAACTACATATTCATTGCCTTTGTATTCAAATTCAGTTACCTTGTTTTGTAATGCATTTTCGTAGCATTTTTTAAACAAAATAAGATCGTTTTTATCAAATGTTACATTATTATCCATATATATACCTCCCTACTAATACTGTTTGACCTTGTGAGTTGGTGGTTGTTTTAGGTTTCCATCCCTACCTGAGTAATACGGTGAGATAGGTATGTATTTTACAGGGCTATAAGCTAGTTAGCGGAAATTAAAAATGAATGCAGACGTGCCACCATATCAGCATAAATCTAATGCCCCAATCTTGTATTTGGAATCCTAAGTTCCAATGTCTGTGTCCTACCATTATCAGAAATTTCTCGCTGTTATGGCAAACTGTTCTTGATTTTAATGTGTGTATTTTCAT
>Ga0129333_10004489_pt1 | contig 13065 bp, 13 predicted proteins | sample CPB6_08_DNA_FD_94474 | JGI IMG/M metagenome (GOLD analysis project Ga0129333, IMG submission 94474) | Freshwater to marine salinity gradient microbial communities from Chesapeake Bay, USA - CPBay_Sum_0.6_0.8_DNA | ecosystem: Environmental > Aquatic > Marine > Coastal | place: USA: Chesapeake... | reverse complement strand
CCATCGCCATGTAGAGCAGCTCCTCGGCGGCCCGCGCCGTGCGGTGGATCTCGTCGATGAACAGCACCTCGCCCGGCTGCAGGCTGGAGAGCACCGCGGCGAGGTCGCCCGCATGCTGCAGAGCCGGACCCGCCGTCATGCGCAGTGGGGCCTGCATCTCGGTGGCGATGATGCCGGCGAGCGTGGTCTTGCCCAGGCCGGGCGGTCCGCTCAGCAGGACGTGGTCGGCGGCGCGGCCGCGTCGCGCCGCGGCCTCGAGGACCAGGCCGAGTTGGGACTTCACGCGCTCCTGGCCGATGAACTCCGGAAGGCGGGTCGGGCGGAGCGCACCCTCGACGAGGGCATCCTCGGCATCCGGCCCCGGCTGGAGGGTCATGTGCGGTCCAGCCCGCGCAGGGCCGCCTTGAGCAGACCGCCGATGTCGGCGCCCGCGGGGTCGGCATCGGACGCAGCAGTCAGAGTCGGGTCCAGGGCGGCGACCGCCGCATCCGCCTCGCGCGCGGACCAGCCCAGCGACGTCAGGCCGGCGGCGACCGCGGCCCGCCATCCCGAGGCCGGGGCACTCGGGCCGGTGCGCACCGGCCCGCCCGACGGTGCGCCCAGGCGATCGGCCAGCTCGAGCAGAAGGCGCTGCGCCCCCTTGCGCCCGATACCCGGCACCGCGGTCAGCGCGGCCTCGTCGCCGGCCGCCACCGCGCGGCGGAGCTCGTCGGGGGTCAGCGTCCCGAGCAGAGCCAGGGCGATGCGCGGCCCGATGCCGCTCACCGTCTGCACCTGCTCGAAGACCATCCGCTCATCGGCCTCGAGGAATCCGAAGAGGGACCAGGAGTCCTCGCGCACGACCATCGTGGTCCGCAGCTCCACGTGGTCGCCCGGGCGGACGGATGCCGCCGTCGCGGGCGTGCACAGCACGTCGACGCCGACCGCCCCGAGGTCGATGACCAGGCGGTCGCCGGATGCGGCCGCCACGGTGCCGCGCACGAAGGAGATCATCGCGCCGCCGCCAAGGCCTCGGCGAGGCGCCGCTGGCCGGTCCCGCGCCAGATCTGGCAGATCGCGATGGCCACCGCGTCGGCGGCGTCCGCCGGTCGCGGAGGTGCATCGAGGCGGAGCAGGCGGACGACCATGGTGGTCACCTGCGCCTTGTCCGCTCGTCCGGTGCCGGTGACCGCGGCCTTCACCTCCGTCGGGGTGTGCATACCCACGGCGATTCCCCGCTGCGCGGCGAGCAGGAGCCCCATCGCCGCTGCCTGGGCCGTGCCCATGGCCGACCGCACGTTGTGCTGGCTGAACACCCGCTCGATCGCGATGACCTCGGGGCTCCAGCCATCGACCAGGTCGGCGAGGCCGCGCTCGATGGCGAGCAGTCGCTGCTCGGTGGGCTGGTCGGGGTCGGTGCGCAGGACCCCGATGTGGTGCGCGGTCAGGGTGCGGCCGGGGGCTCCGTCGACCACGGCGACCCCGCAGCGGGTCAGCCCGGGATCGATGCCCAGCACGCGCATGCGACCTCCCGACCACGGCCGCGGGCCGGCTGCCCACGGCGATGCCCGGATCGTCCGAACACCTGTTCGGAAGGCTAGCGCCCACCTCCGTCAGGCCCCGGGAGCGACTCTCGGACGCCATGGGGCAGTGCCGGTGCGGCTATGGGGCCGGATCCGGGCTGACCTGACCCCCCGTGACGGTCGTGAATCCCGCGCACAGGTCGGCGACGAGGTCCTGCGGGTCCTGCACCGCCCGGTCATCCATGGAGACGCCGATCGACGCAGTGCCGTCGTAGGTGACCATGGTGACGTTGACGGCCGCGCCGATCGTCGCGACGAGCGGGTAGACGGCGGTCATGCGCACCCCGGCGAGGTACAGCGGCATGGGCGGCCCGGGCACATTGCTGGTCGTCAGGTCGGACGCACGCGCCACCTGGGCCAGCATCGGCACCGGGACGACCCAGCTGATGTCCGCCAGCGGGTCCGCGAGGCGCAGCGCCGGCTCGTCTCGCCACTTCTCCACGAGGGCATGCGCCTGCTGCAGGTGCTCCGCGACCGTCAGTCCCGCGATGGACAGCGGGAACCGCGCGATGCTCACGGCATTCGAGGCCCGGCCCGAGCGGTCGCCGGCGTCGCCGCGCAGGCTGATCGGCACATTGATGCGCAGCTCCTCGACTACCACGCCGTGGCGACGGTGATAGGCGTCCATGCCGCACGCCACGGCAGCGAGGAAGACGTCGTTGACGCTCGCCGAGTGCTCCTTGGCGGCGGCCCGGACATCGGCGAACGGCAGCGAGAAGGCGGCGAACCGGTAGGTCGTCCCCCGGCCGACGAGCACCGGCGACAGCGCCGCGTCAGGGGCGGCCGCGACGCGGCCGATCGACGTGAGCGTGGACCAGGCTCCCGTCCACGTGCCCTGCGGATCGGACCACGTGCCGGTGAGCAGGCCGAGGGCCCCGCGGGCCGCAGCCTCGGCCACACCGAGGCCCCATCGCGCGGAGTCCAGCAGGTTCGCCGTGCTGACGTCGCGGGTCGTCACATCCTCCGCCTCCGGCGCCTCGGGTGCGGGAGGCTCGTTCGGGTCGGTGTCGGGCGCGAACTCGAACAGGCTCAGCCCCATGAGCACGGTCGCCTGGCCGTCGGCGATCGAGTGGTGCAGCTTGAGCAGGAACGCGGCCGCCCCACCCGGCAGGTCCTCGACGAGTGCGGCCTCCCAGAGCGGTCGGTCGGGGTCGAAGTCGGTCAGGCTCATCCGGCGGGCGTCGTCGAGCAGGTCCTGCCAGCCGGCACCCTCGGGCAGCCGGTACCGACGCAGGTGCACGTCGAGGTCGAAGTCCGGGTCTACGGCCATCCGCGGGGCGGAGAACCCGAACAGCCCGTAGAGCGGACGCTTGCGCAGGGTCGGGACGCACAGGGTCAGCCGCTCCACGCGGTCGCGCAGCCGGACCCAGTCAGGTGCCCGCTCGAGGACGGCGAGCGCGACGACCGTGGATCGCATCGTGGGGTCGCCGCTGGCCGTCCGGAAGGTCGCGGCGTCCCACCCGCGCAGCTGCGTGCCGACGTAGTCGTTCATCTGGTTCCCCTGACGCTGGGAGGTGACTACTCCACCGCCGCCATGACCTCGTCGCTGACGTCGAAGTTCGCGTAGACGTTCTGGACGTCGTCGCTGTCCTCGAGTGCCTCGATAAGCCGGAAGACCTTGCGGGCGCCGTCCTCCTCGAGCTCCACCGAGACACTCGGCAGGAAGTTCGTCTCCGCGGACTCGTAGTCGATGCCGGCCTCCTGCACGGACCTGCGCACGGCGATCAGGTCCGTCGCCTCGCAGATGACCTCGAAGGCCTCGCCGAGGTCATTGACCTCCTCGGCCCCCGCATCGAGAACGACGAGGAGGATGTCGTCCTCCGTCATGCCCTCGGTCTTCGGGACGATGACGACGCCCTTGCGGTTGAACAGGTAGGACACCGAGCCCGGATCGGCCATCGAGCCGCCATTGCGGGTCATGGCCACGCGAACCTCGGTGGCCGCCCGGTTGCGGTTGTCGGTGAGGCACTCGACGAGGACGGCGACGCCGTTGGGGCCGTAGCCCTCGTACATGATCGTCTGCCAGTCCGCACCGCCCGCCTCGGCGCCGGAGCCGCGCTTGACCGCGCGCTCGATGTTGTCGAGCGGGACAGAGTTCTTGCGCGCCTTCTGGATCGCGTCGTACAGGGTCGGGTTGCCATCGGGATCCGCGCCGCCGGTGCGGGCGGCCACCTCGATGTTCTTGACCAGCCGAGCGAAGAGCTTGCCCCGCTTGGCGTCGATGACGGCCTTCTTGTGCTTGGTGGTCGCCCACTTGGAGTGGCCGCTCATGCCCTCTTCCTCACCATGTCGACGAACAGCTCGTGGATGCGCGTGTCACCGGTGAGCTCGGGGTGGAACGCGGTCGCCAGGAGGGACCCCTGCCGGACGGCGACGATCGTACCCTCGCTCGATCCCCTCGCGACGCGGGCGAGGACCTCGACCTCAGCCCCCACCTCCTCGACCCAGGGTGCCCGGATGAACACCGCGGGGAAGTCGGGGCTGCCCACGGCGGGGACCTCGACATCGGTCTCGAAGGAGTCGACCTGGCGTCCAAAGGCATTGCGCCGGACCGTCATGTCGATGCCGCCGATCGCCTCCTGGTCCGGACGGGCATCGAGGATGCGGTCCGCCAGCATGATCATGCCCGCGCACGAGCCGTACATCGGCATGCCCGACGCACGCGCCCGGCGGAGGGGATCCATGAGACCGTCGGCGAGGGCGAGCTTGGACATCGTGGTCGACTCCCCACCGGGGATGACGAGTGCGTCGACAGACGCCAGCGACTCGGCCGAGCCCACGGGGACGGCCCGCGCATCCGCGGCCTGCAGCGCGTGCAGGTGCTCGCGCACATCGCCTTGCAGGGAGAGGACCCCAACGACGGGCCCCGGCGGCGTCACCAGCCCCGATCCTCCAGGCGGTGGTGCACCGGCAGGTCCGCGACATTGATGCCGACCATGGCCTCGCCGAGTCCGCGCGAGACCTTGGCCACGATCGAAGGGTCGTCGTAATGGCGCGTGGCCTGAACAATGGCATTGGCGCGCGCGACCGGATCGCCGGACTTGAAGATCCCGCTGCCGACGAAGACGCCGTCAGCCCCCAGCTGCATCATCATGGCCGCATCGGCAGGGGTCGCGATGCCACCCGCGGTGAACAGCACCACGGGCAGCTGACCGGCCTGGGCCACCTCTCGCACGAGCTCGTACGGGGCCTGCAGCTCCTTGGCCGTGACGTAGAGCTCGTCCTCGGGCAGCGACGCGAGCCGCGAGATCTCCCGACGGATGGTGCGCATGTGGGTGACGGCGTTGGAGACGTCGCCCGTACCGGCCTCGCCCTTGGAGCGGATCATCGCCGCGCCCTCGGTGATGCGGCGCAGCGCCTCGCCGAGGTTCGTCGCCCCGCACACGAAGGGGACGGTGAACTGCCATTTGTCGATGTGGTTCGCGTAGTCGGCCGGGGTCAGCACCTCGGACTCGTCGATGTAGTCCACGCCAAGGGACTGCAGGACCTGCGCCTCAGCGAAGTGGCCGATGCGTGCCTTGGCCATGACGGGGATCGAGACGGCCTCGATGATGCCGTCGATCATGTCCGGATCGGACATGCGTGCGACGCCGCCCTGCGCCCGGATGTCGGCGGGCACGCGCTCGAGCGCCATCACCGCAACGGCGCCGGCATCCTCGGCGATCCTCGCCTGCTCGGGGGTGACGACGTCCATGATGACGCCGCCCTTGAGCATCTCGGCCATGCCGCGCTTGACCCGCTCCGTACCGACCGATGCCATGTCCGCCACGGCTCCCTCATTCATCCGGACCGGCATCCCAGGACGCCGGACGTTCATTCGATGTCCCCATCCTAGGGATGTCTCGTGAGATCAGCCCCTCGGGGACGGTGTCGTCCATCTCCCACGACTGCGGCCATGGGGTGTGGCCGGCCAGCCGGAAGGCAGCGGCGATCCGCTGGCTGCGCAGCTGCCGGCAGGCGCGGACGGCGTCGTTGAGGAACGTCCGGGACAACTGGACCCGACGGCAGGCCGCCGCGAGCTCGGCCAGCATGAGTGGGCCCTCCGGAGAGTCCAGCACCTCGTCGACGTCCTCGGGCGTCAGGACGGCGCCGAGCGTCGCGGTCAGCGCGGACTCGGCCTGCGTGCGCTCCTGCGCATCGGCGTCAACGGAGGTCCGCGCCTGGTGCGCGGCCTCCGCCAGCAGCAGGCTGGACGCCGGGTCGAGCAGGAGCGAGGTCGCCAGCTCGGTGCTCACCGCGGATCGTCGCAGCAGGTGCGAGTCGAGCGCGAGCTGCGTCGTGTCGATGCGCCGGTGCAGGTGGTCGATGCGCCCTGCGGTCATGCTGAGGTACAGGCCGAACACGGCGAGGAGCACGACAGCGGCGATCACGAGGAGCCAGGCGCCGCTCATCCGCCGCCTCCGCGACCCGACCTGGACAGGCGGCCGACGATCTGGCCGCGGAGGTCCTCCGTCACCTTCTCCTCGGGCAGTCGGACGCTGTCGTACACCGCGATGACGTCGTCGACGACGCGGTCCCAGTCGAAGATACGCACGCGCGCATCACCTGCCGCCACCATCCGTGCACGAAGGCCCGCGTCGCCGAGCGCGAGGACGACCTGGTCGGCGAGGCCCTGCTCATCCTGGTTCGGGAAGAGCATCCCGCAGGCTCCGTCGTCGAGGACCCGGCGGAAGGCGGGCAGGTCCGAGGCGACGACGGCCGCCTGCGCGGCCAGTGCCTCGACGAGGACGATGCCGAAGGACTCCCCGCCGGTGTGCGGGGCCACATAGACGTCGACCGAGCGCAGGGCGCGCACCTTGTCCTCGTCACTGATGCGGCCGAGAACGGTGATCCGCGCCCGGACCTCCTCGGGGAGCTCGGCCAGGCTGTCGTCCGCACTGCCCGGCCCGGCGATGAGCACCTGGACGTCAGGCACCGCTTCCACGATCGTGGGCAGGGACGCGAGCAGGACGGCCAGCCCCTTGCGCGGCTCATCGACCCGGCCGAGGAACAGCAGTGCCGGGCGCGCTGGGTCGACTCCCGGCAGCCGCTCGCGCGAGGCGAACGCCGACACGCGCACGCCGTTCGGGATCAGGACGGCGTCACCGCCCACGTGCGTCACCAACGTGCGTCGCGCCTCCTCGCTCACCGCGATGCGTCCACGCACCTTCTCCATAGCGGTCTGGGCGACGGCGTAACCCGCCGAGAGGATGCGGGAGCGGTCGTGCGAGGAGTGCCATGTGGCGACGATCGGGCCCCGAGCCGCCCAGAGCGCGAGGAGTGACAGGCTCGGGGCCACCGGCTCGTGGACGTGCAGCACGTCGAAGTCACCGGACCTGATCCAGCCCCGCACCTTGCGGGTGGCGGAAACCCCAATGCTCAGGCGGGCGATCGAGCCGTTGTACCGGACGGCGATCGGACGGCCCCCGTCGACGACCCACGGCGGGAGTGTCTCAGCGTCCTCGACGGGCGCGAGCACGCTGACGTCGTGGCCGTGGGCCTGCAGCGCGACCGCGAGGTCCGCAACATGGGAGCGGACACCGCCGGGCACATCCCACGCGTAGGGGCACACCAGTCCGACCCTCATGCGCCGGTCCCTTCACCGGCATCGATGTCCGCGGGGCTCGAGGCGCGGGCCGCGAGTCGAGCCGGATCGAGGTCGGCGAGCCACACGGGCTGCATCATGTGCCAGTCGACGGGGTGCTCGCGGATGCCGATCGAGAACGCGTCGGCCACGGCCTGCGTGGTGGCCGTGATCCGCACGGCGCGATCCCCTGCGGTGGACGGGAGGACGCGATCGTGCACGCGGCCGCGTGCGATCGGCCCCTCGAACCACATCGTCACCGGGTAGAGGGGCGCCGAGGTCAACTCGGCCAGCAGGGCCGGACCGGCCGGGAGGGAGGCGGGCTCGCCCAGCAGGTCCACGGCCACTCCGGCGCGGCCGATGTCGCGGTCGCCCATGAGCGGCACGAGCCGCCCGGCCTGCAGGCGGCGCGCGAGGATGCGCACCACATCGGGCTCACCGGTCGGCAGGATCTCCATGCCGAACGCACTCCGGTAGGCGACGAAGCGCTGGTACAGCCCCTCGGGCCGTAGGCGCTCCGCCACAGTGGTCAGCCCGCCGTACCGCAGGCACGCCCACGCTGCAGCGAGGTCCCAGTTGCCTGCGTGGTTGACGACCATGAGCGCTCCGTCGCCGGCGGCGAGCGCGTCGTCCATGAGTTCGTGCCGATCCAGGACGAAGCCCTCACGGATGCGCTGCTCCGACCATCTCGGCAGCCGGAAGGCATCGCACCAGTAGCGCAGGTAGCTGCGCATCGACGCCAGGGACAGCTCGGAGATCTCCGCAGCATCCGCCTCCGGACACGCGCGCGCGAGGTTGCGCTTGAGCTGCCGGACACCCTCGCCGTCGCGGCGCCACAGCATCTCCGCCGCGCGATCGAACGCGGCGTATGCGCTCCGTTCGGGCAGGCGTCGCACGATCTGCCAACCCGCGACGAAGGCCCACTCGGTGACGGCGTCACGCGATCGACCAGTGACGGCGTCACGCGATCGACCGGTGACCTGCCGAGCGCTGCCGGACTCAGCCACCCGACGCGCCCCGCGGGTCGGCGCCATGCAGTTGCGCGCGCACGGCCCAGATGCGCTGGCCGATGGTGATCAGGCCGAGGGCACCGACCAGCCACAGCGCGGCCGGCAGCACGTACGGCACACCGAACCCGGCGAGGAGGACTGCCACGCCCGCGATGATGAGCCGCTCAGCGCGCTCGGCGATCCCGACGTTCGCGGTCGCGCCCACGGCCTCGGCGCGCGCCTTGGCATAGGACGTGACCTGCCCGGTGACGAGCGCCAGAAGCGCACCCGAGGTGACCCACGGCTGGTCCCAGAACACGCCGTACATCGCCAGTCCACCGAAGATCGCTCCGTCGGCGAGCCGATCGAGCGTGGCGTCGAGGAAGTTGCCCCACGGACCGGACGTCCCGGACAGTCGGGCCATCGTCCCGTCGAGGAGGTCGCTCATGCCGACGACGATCATGATGAGGACGGCGGCGATGAACCATCCCTGCGGGAGGCACACAAGCGCCACCGCCACCGTGAGCAGTGTCCCGACGATGGTCACGGCGTCCGGGGAGACGTGCATGCGCAGGAGCAGGCGCGCCGGTGGCTCGATGACCCCGCTGACGACCTTGCGGGCGGCGGGGTTGTTCAGCACACCGTGACTCTATCCCCGCACGCGACGCTCACGTCCGCTGCGCTTGCCTCGCGCGTCCCGCCTGCGCGAGGCTGGACGCTCACCGTGCACGGGTCCGGGCACGACAGGAGGAGGTGCCATGGCCGGTGCACGCCAGGACCCCCTCGGCATACCCGCGCCCGTGGCGTCCCCGATGGCGCAGGCTCGCAATGTCGTGCTCGTGGGGCCGGCCGGCTCCGGCAAGACCACGCTGATGGAGTCACTCCTCACCGCCGCTGGCGCCATCGCCCGTCGCGGATCCGTCGACGAGGGCACGGCGGTGGGCGACCGGGACCCTGCGGCCATCCGGCAGCACCGGTCCGTCGAGCTCGCGGTCGCCACATTCGGCTGGGGCGACGTGACGATCACGCTGGTCGACACCCCGGGGCACGTCGACTTCACCGGCGGCCTGCGCGCCGGCCTGCGAGCAGCGGACAGCGCCCTGTTCGTGGTCTCGTCGACCGACGGCGTCGACGCCGCGACGATCCGGCTGTGGGAGGAGTGCGAGGTTCTCGGCGTGCCCCGGCTCGTCGTCGTGACCAACCTCGACCGCGAGCGTGCGGACTTCGACGAGACCGTGGCGGTGTGCCAGCGCGTGCTGTCCGGCACCGTGCTGCCCCTCGTCCTCCCGATCCACGGCGACGAAGGCGGCGTCGCCGGCTTCGTCGACCTGCTCGACGAGCAGATCTGGGAGTGGACACAGGGCGAGCCACGGCTCCTTCCCGCCGAGCCGCGCCACCAGGAGCTGATCGAGTCCGAGCGCGCCGCCCTGATCGAGGCCGTGGTGACCGAGTCCGAGGACGAGACCCTCCTCGACTCGTTCCTCGACGGTGACCACGTGGATGTCGCCCTGCTGACGACCGACCTGGAGCGCGCCGTTGCGCGCGGGCACCTTCATCCCGTCGTGGGCCACGCCGTGACGAGCACCGGAGTCGGCAGCGAGCTCCTCCTGGACCTGATCGCGCGGGCCCTGCCGTCACCCCTGGAGCGCCCCCTGCCCGTTGTCACGCACATCGACGGGTCCCCCGCGGCGCCCCTCGAGTGCGATGCGAGCGGTCCCCTCGTCGCGGAGGTCGTCAGGACCACGTCCGATCCGCACACCGGCAGGACCTGCGTCGTGCGCGTCCACTCCGGCACGCTCCGAGCCGATGCCGCCCTCCACGTCTCGGGCCACTTCCCTCCCCGTGCCGGACACGCGGACCACGACGTCGACGAGCGGGCGGGCCACCTGATGACCCTCCTGGGCGCGCAGCACCGGGAGGTGCCCGCGGCTCCCGCCGGGGCCATCGTCGCCGTCGGCCGCCTTGCGCACGCGCAGACCGGCGACACCCTCTCCGACCCCGGGCTGCCGCTGGTGATGGAGCCGTGGCTGATGCCGGAGCCCCTGCTGCCGGTCGCCCTGCGCGCCCTCGGCGCCGCCGACGAGGACCGGCTGGCCACGGCGGTGGCCCGCATCGCCGCGGAGGACCCGACCCTGCGGGTCGAGCACGCGGCAGGCAGCGGTCGGCTCGTGGCCTGGACGCTGGGCGAGGCGCATGCCGACCTGCTGCTCGAGCGCATCCGCGGTCGGTACGGGGTCGAGGTCGAGGTCACCGACCTGCAGCCGTCGATCCGCGCGACCTTCCGCTCCCCCGCGACCGGGACCGGACGGCTGGTCCGGCAGACCGGTGGCCACGGCCAGTACGCGATCGTCGACCTCGAGGTCGAGCCGCTGCCCGAGGGCGCGGGACTGGAGTTCGCAGACCGCATCGTGGGCGGTGCCGTGCCGCACTCGTACATCGACGCCGTGCGCAAGGGAGTGCGCATGCAGATGGAGCGGGGTGCCCACGGCGGATTCCCGCTCGTCGACCTGCGGGTCACCCTCGTGGACGGCAGGGCCCACAGCGTCGACTCCTCCGACGCCGCATTCGAGGCGGCCGGGGCGATGGCATTGAAGGACGCGGCGGAGAGGGCGGACCTGGCCCTGCTCGAGCCCCTCGTCACCGTGACCGTCGACGTGCCGGACGAGCACGTGGGCGCCGTCATCGCCGACCTGACGAGCAGGCGCGGCAACGTCCGTGCGACGCACGCCGACGGCATCGGGCGGACGATCGTGGTGGCCGTCGTGCCGGAGGCCCAGGTGTCGCGGTACGCGATCGACATCCGCAGCGTCACGCACGGCACGGGTGCGTTCACGCGTGAACCGGCCGGCTACGGGCCCGTTCCCCCATCGATTGCGGCAGGTCTGCTCCGGGGCACCTGACCGAGTGTCGGGACGACGCGGTCAGGGCGCAGGCCACGCCTTCGCCGCGCGCCCGGTCTCGACCGCGCCGAGATCCGCGCTGGCGAAGCGCAGCGCCCACCCCTGCGGGGTCAGGGGGCGGTAGCGGTGCTCGGCACGCTCGATGGCCATGACGTCGCCCGCCTCGAGCAGTACCGCCACGGGGCCCTTGTCGGTGATGAACTCCACGATGCCCTCGCCGTCGAGGACGGTCTCGAACTCGTCGACCGCGTTGATGTGCCATGCGCCCATGCCGCTCGCCGCGGCGTCGTCGTCCGCGGGAGGCTCAGCAACGATGCGGGCGCGCTCCTGCGTGTCCGCGCCGAGGAGCTCGACCATGACCTCGTCATGATCGGGATCGTCGACCCGCAGGATGCGAATCCCCGCGACCGCGAGGAACCCCCGGGACCGCTCCTCGTCGTACGTCAGGAACCGTGCCACGTCAGACCCTCTCCCATGCGTCGGCCAGCAGCGTGCGCGTCTCCTCGAGCAGCTGCGGGATCACCTTCGTCCCCCCGATGATCGGCATGAAGTTCGTGTCGCCACCCCAGCGTGGCACCACGTGCTGGTGGAGGTGCCCGGCGATCCCGGCACCGGAGACCGAGCCCTGGTTCATGCCGATGTTGAAGCCGTGCGCTCCCGACACCGCGCGCAGCACTGTCATCGCGCGCTGGGTGAACTCCCCGAGCTCGAGGACCTCGCTCGGTCGCAGGTCGGTGTAGTCCGCGACATGGCGGTAGGGGCAGATCATCACGTGCCCCGAGTTGTACGGGTAGAGGTTGAGCACGCCGTACACCTCGCTGCCGCGCGCGAAGACGAGTCCCTCGTCCTCGGGCACCCGTGGGGCGCGGCAGAACGGGCAGTGCTCGCCCTCGTCGTGATCGCTGGGCTTGCCCTCCCCGCGCAGGTAGGTGAGGCGATGCGGGGTGTAGAGCCGCTCCCAGGCGTCGGTCACGTCAGACCTGCACCCGGGCGTCGATGGCGGCGACGATCTCGTCGATGGCCTCGTCGATGGGAACCCCGTTCTTCTGGGTCCCATCGCGATACCGGAAGGACACCGCCCCGGCGGCCGCGTCCTCCTCGCCGGCGATGAGCATGTACGGGACCTTGGCGCGCTGCGCATTGCGGATCTTCTTCTGCATCCGGTCGTCGGCCGTGTCGACCTCGACGCGCACGCCACGGGCCCGCAGTCGAGCGGCCACCTCGGCGAGGTAGTCGATGTGCGCGTCGGTGACCGGGATGCCGACCACCTGGACGGGGGCCAGCCACGGCGGGAACGCACCGGCGTAGTGCTCGAGCAGGATCGCGAAGAATCGCTCGATCGAGCCGAACAGCGCACGGTGGATCATCACCGGCCGCTGTCGGCTGCCGTCCGGGGCCTGGTACTCGAGGCTGAAGCGCTCGGGGAGGTTGAAGTCCACCTGGATCGTCGACATCTGCCAGGTCCGGCCGATCGCATCGCGCGCCTGCACCGAGATCTTCGGCCCGTAGAAGGCTGCGCCGCCCTCGTCCAGGACCAGCTCGAGGCCCTGACGCTCGGCGGCCTGGCGCAGGATCTCGGTCGCCTGCGCCCAGACCTCGTCGCTGCCCACGCTCTTGTTCGGGTCGCGCGTGGAGAGCTCGAGGTAGAAGTCGTCGAGGCCGTAGTCGCGCAGCAGGCCGAGGACGAAGTCGAGCAATGCGTCGAGCTCGCCCGGCATCTGCTCGAGAGTGCAGTAGATGTGGGCGTCGTCCTGCGTGAACCCGCGGGCGCGGGTGATGCCCTGCACCACCCCGGACTTCTCGTAGCGGTAGACGGTGCCGAACTCGAACAGGCGCAGTGGCAGCTCGCGGTAGGACCGGCCGCGCGAGTCGAAGATCAGGTTGTGCATCGGGCAGTTCATCGGCTTGAGGTAGTAGTCCTGCCCCGGTTTGCGCAGCGCGCCCTCGGCGGTGAACTCGGCATCGATGTGCATGGGCGGGAACATGCCCTCGGCGTACCACTCCAGATGCCCGGAGGTGATGTAGAGCTGCTCCTTGGTGATGTGCGGAGT
>Ga0129333_10004488_pt1 | contig 13066 bp, 9 predicted proteins | sample CPB6_08_DNA_FD_94474 | JGI IMG/M metagenome (GOLD analysis project Ga0129333, IMG submission 94474) | Freshwater to marine salinity gradient microbial communities from Chesapeake Bay, USA - CPBay_Sum_0.6_0.8_DNA | ecosystem: Environmental > Aquatic > Marine > Coastal | place: USA: Chesapeake Bay... | reverse complement strand
CTGAAAATAGGCTCTAAAAGGTGTGTAAGCGGTGTGTAAGCACCCTTAGAGCGTATTCTCGCTCTAACTCCATGAGGCCGCAGCCTTTTTTTCTCCGGCCCGTTTGGTTGAACGGATTATGAGTCCCCTGCACTAACCGCTGTGCTACGGGCCCACCGGTAGCCACGAGTTTACCAATCCCTTTCGCAGGATGTCGGGGGCGGCTAGCATTCCCTACTCCCACTTCGGATTTCACCATCGGGGTTTCATATGAAGTTGTATTACTCTCCCGGCGCCTGTTCGCTCGCCTCTCACGTCGCATTACGCGAGGCTGGCGTTACGTTCGATGCGGTCAAAGTCGAGGGCCGCGGCCAAAAAACGGCGGGCGGCGAGGATTATGCAATGGTCACAGCCAAGGGCTATGTACCCGCGCTGCGTCTCGACGATGGCTCGGTACTAACCGAGGGGACCGCGATTCTTCCATATATTGCCGATCTGAAACCGGCTACCGGACTCGCACCCCCCGCCGGTACTTTGCCGCGCTATCGGCTCCACGAGTGGCTCGGCTACATCAACTCCGAACTCCATAAGAACTTCTCGCCCTTCTTCGCCCCGGGCACTACCGATGAGCAAAAGTCGGCGGCCAAAGCGAATCTCGCACGTCGATTCGACTATGCCCAAGTCGAACTCGGAGATAAAAATTTCTTGATGGGCGATACCTTCACAGTTGCCGATGCCTATCTCTTCACTGTCCTCGGTTGGTGCAATTACGTGGGTATAGATATGGGTCAGTGGCCGAAGCTCAAGGCCTTCCATGGACGCGTTGCAGCACGGCCCGCCGTTCAGGCTGCGATGAAGGCCGAGGGACTTATCAAATGAGCGCTCCGGCTTATTTACTCGTTCAAGGAAAAGTAACCGACCTCGAGGGCTTCAAGGCCTATAACGCGGCTTTGCCTCCGATCTACGAAAAATTTGGCGGTCATTACATCACCGTCACCCCTGCGCCGAAGGTCGAAGTTGCCGAGGGAGAGTCGCGCAGCGAGAGCATTCTCATCGCCAAATTTCCCTCGAAGGATGCCGCGTGGGGCTTTTGGAGATCTGCCGAATACGAGGCTGCCAAAAAATTGCGCGAGGGCAAGGGGATTTTCTACGTGACAGTTCTCGAGGGATTTCCGGGCACATGAGTGTGACACCGCACTTTCGCGCGCTGCTAGAACAGCGTCTTTCACGACGAGGCTTCCTGGAAACCTCGGGAAAACTGGCAGCGGTCTCTGGCGCGCTTCCCGCGATCGGCGCCACGAGTGTGTTAGAAAATAAATCGAAACCGCCGCACTATGCTGCGATCTTGCCCTCTCGCGAGGACGTCCTGCGTCTATCGCCAGGCCTCCAGCATCAAATCCTGATCGGCTGGGGCGACCCGCTTTATGTCGGAGATCGAGGACTGACGGCCGAGGATTTACGTAGCCTTGATTGGCTCGACGATAAAGCGGCCGAGCACCAGTCGCGGCGTTTCGGGACCAACAACGATGCTCTTGCTTTTTTCCCGGTCGAGGGGCGAAGGTCAAAAGGACGTCTTTGCGTCAACCACGAGTATGTAACGCCCGAGCTTTCGTTAGCGAGATTGCCCGGTATCGTGGCCGAGTCTCCTGCTGCGCGCGAAACGTGGGTTCGCGAGCACCCGCAGGTGGTCGGTTGGATGCAGGCAGCGCATGGGGTCAGTGTGCTTGATCTGCAGCGAGGCGTGCGCGGATGGAGCGTCGTTCAAGGCGGTGCGGCTACCCGCCGTATCACTGCAAACACACCGATGGAAATCTGCGGGCCTGCGCGCGGCGATGCACTCATGCGCACCACTGCAGATACATCGGGCACACGAGTACTCGGTACCTTCGCAAACTGCGCCGGGGGCAAAACACCGTGGGGTACGTACCTCACGGCTGAAGAAAATATACAGGATTATTTTGGTGGTGCTCGCAGCTGGGCCGAACGCTCGGATGACGAGGCAACCCTGTCAGCGCATCGGCGCTGGCCGCTTCGAGAACGATCCGCCTATGGTTGGGAGTATGTCGATCCGCGTTTCGATCTGCGACGCGAGCCGCGGGAGGCCCTACGTCACGGATGGATCGTGGAAATTGATCCAGAGGACCCGACTTCCGTGCCGAAAAAACGCACTGCGTTAGGGCGTTTTTGTCACGAGGGTGCCAACACTATACTGACCCGAGACGGACGTATTGCCGCTTACATGGGCGATGACACCAAGTTCGAGTACGTGTACAAATTCGTCTCCCGAGACCGTTTCGACCCGAAGAATCGTAAGGCAAATCGCGACCTCCTCGACCATGGGACGCTCTATGTAGCGCGCTTCGATGCCGCGGGCGGTGGCGAGTGGCTGCCGCTGGTTCATGATGAAGATGGTCCGCTTAATAGTCGAAGCGGTTTCCGTAATCAGGCTGAGGTCGTGATCAAGTGCCGCGCTGCGGCAGATATTCTCGGAGCAACGCCCATGGATCGACCGGAAGACGTGGAACCGAGCCCCGTCACGGGACGCGTCTACATGTCGCTCACCAAAAACGACAGTCGCTCAGCGGTACGCGGCCAATTCGGCGGTCGCGAACTCGACCTTTCGCCAAACGCAGCGAATCCCCGGCCGAAAAATGAGTTCGGTCATATCGTCGAGCTTACGGAAGAGGCAGATGATGCGGCGAGTACGCGTTTCTCTTGGAACGTTTTTCTGCTCGCCGGAGATCCGCGTAATGACGCTGGACGTTTTCTCACGCGTATTGAAGACGTGGCGTCCGAAAACCTACGGCGTGAAGACATGTATTACGCGGGATATGCGGCTCGTGATGATGTCAGTCCGATTGCCTGTCCCGACAACCTTGGATTCGATCCGAGTGGGCGACTGTGGATCGTGACGGATGCCGACAACAATCTGATCGGCAATAACGGCTGCTTTGTCGTACCGACCAGCGGTGCCGATCGCGGACGCCTGAAGCAGGTCTTGAGTGCGCCGGTTGGCGCCGAGGTTTGCGGCTGCGAGTTCACGCCGGACGGCAAGACTCTCTTCCTGAGCATTCAGCATCCCGGCGCAGGGGGCTCGATCGATAAGCCCGTCAGCCATTGGCCTGACGGACACGGTCTCCCGGCCCGTTCCGCTGTCATCGCCGTCACACGCGAGGATGGCGGGTCCCTGTAAGAAACGCTTCCCATGCTTCGCGATTTCTTCGAACGGGAGCGCACCGCCGGACGGCCCTGCGTAGCTGCCATCGTCGTGGCGACGGAGGGATCGACCTACCGGAAACCCGGTGCACTGATGTTGTTTTCTGAAACCGGCGAACGCAGTGGATTACTGAGTGGCGGCTGCTTGGAAGGAGATCTCGGCGAGCATGCGGCCGCATTACTGCGTAGCGATACGCGCTGCATCGTGAAGAGCTACGACAGCAGAGGATCCGACGATCCCGTCTGGGGGCTCGGCCTCGGTTGCGAGGGACTGATGCAGATCTTGCTGCTGCGTGTCGATGCGGCGAGTCGGTGGGAACCACTATCCTCTATTTTCACGGCGCAGAGTGCTCGCCAGGAAAAATCGTTAGGCATCAACATCGATAGCGGCGAGATCATAAGCGTCAGTGATGCCCCATCGGCGCTGTCGGGACGGGTGTTTACCTTGTCCGCGGAACGACGTCCGGCGCTGCTCCTCTGCGGCGCTGGACCTGATGCCGAGCCGGTCGCCGCTCTCGCCGTCTCACTAGGCTGGCAAGTGACCATAGTCGACCATCGACCGGCTTATGTCGTTCCGTCGCGTTTCAAAGAAGCGGTGCGGCTCATGCAAATCGACATCACACGGCCGGAACCCACGATTACGCTCGATGAGTACGATGCGGCGGTCGTCATGAGCCATCACCTCATCGCCGATGGAAGGTATCTCGCGATGCTGGCGGAGATGAAAGTGCCTTATGTGGGGCTACTCGGTCCCGCTGCGCGCCGCGAGCGACTCATCGCCGAACTCGGCAGCGATGCACACTTGCTGCGCCCCCGCCTGCGTGCTCCGGTAGGCCTCGACCTCGGAGGACGTACACCGGAAGAGATTGCGCTATCGATCGTCGCTGAGATTCAGGCGACATTGAACGGCCGGTCGGGCGCCCCGTTCTCTGCGCGGCGCTGACCCCTCACGATCGGGGACGAACCCGCCGTGTCGGCTCGGCCTGAAGCGGGTCCTCGGGCCAGTAATGTCGCGGATATCGGCCACGCATGTCCTTTCGGACATCCGAGTAGGCATTGCGCCAAAAACTCGCCAAGTCCGAGGTGACTTGTAGCGGACGCTGCGCGGGTGAGAGCAACTTGAAGGTCAGCGGAACATGTCCATCGCCGACCTTCGGCGTACTCGCCATACCAAACACCTCCTGCATGCGCATCGCTGCACAGGGTGCGAGGTCATCGAGATAATCGATACGGATACGTGAACCCGTGGGGACGATGAGATGGGTCGGCAGCCAAACATCGAGGTCCCGCGCTGCTACGCTGCCAAGCCGATATCGCAAGGCCTCCATCAGCGGGATTCGTGTTAGGTGCGTACGACGGGTCACACCCTCGAGCCAGGGCTCGAGCCACTCCTCCAGCGTGTCGAGGAGTATGGCGTCGTCAAATCCAGGCCACGATTGCGCATCGCGAATTCTCCAACGTCTTGCGAGCTCGACCCGTGCCTGAAATGTGCGCGTGTCGTCGTCCCAGGGAAGACAGCCGAGCCCCATCGCCCGAATCCCCTCGATCATCGCAGGCACCGCACGCTCCGAAGGTATGCTCTGCAAAGGCTTTTCATTGAGGATCAAGGCGTCCAATCTCACCACGTCTCGCGCAACGATGGACTCACTGCCAGATGACCACCGCACTTCACGCTCGTTAACGATGCGATGACCGGCAGCGAGCTCCAGCATCGACCATGAAAGCGCACTCGCCATAAGAATTCGCGCCTCGCGGTCTCGATCATCGAGATCGATAGCGACGATAAATTCGTTGCGTGCGAGCCGATCGGCTTTAGCGAAGCTCGCGCCTCGTCCATTGGCGAGCAGGTAGCGACCCTCGCCGCCGACACGTCGACGACCGATTCGGTCGGGGTAGGCACACGCCAGCAGACCCGCTGCATCGAGAGACGGAGCATATGGAAATTTTTTGTCGACGAAACGATTCGTGAGGCGTCGCTCCAACTGCTCGGCGATACGTCGAGCACGCGCAAGTGCGCTGCGATCCACCGCTATGCCACCGGTTGCTTGGTCCTCGAAAATGTCTAGACGCGTCGAGATATCCGCATCGCTAAACTCAGCATGCGCAGAGCGTGTACCTGCAAGACTACGGAGTAACAAGTCGCGTTCACCGAGGAGTGCGGCCATCCGTGCGCCCAATCTTTCCTCGCCGCGCTGCCCAGCCTCGAGCAGGAGATGTGCAAGGCGCGGATGTACCGGCCACTCGGTGAGTTCGCGGCCGTGCGCAGTCGGCTGACCTCTCTCGTCGAGTGCGCCCAGTTGTCGAAGTAGATCTCGCGCGGATGCAAGCATCGCCACCGGCGGAGCATCGAGCCATCGCAAAGTATTGGCATCCGCAGTCCCCCATGCCGCTAGTTCCAAGGCGAGCGGTACAAGATCGGCTTCGAGGATTTCGGCAGCGCTATGCGCAGCCAGACTGCGCTGCGCACCTTCGCTCCAGAGCCTGTAACACACACCCCTCGCTACACGTCCCGCACGACCTGCCCTTTGGTCCGCAGAGGCGCGGGAAATTCGGCGCGTCTCTAGTCGGGTCATGCCGCTCACGGGATCGAAAATCGCACGGCGTACAAGGCCGCTATCGACGACTATACGAATTCGCGGCAGTGTGAGACTCGTTTCGGCGATATTGGTCGCGAGGATCACTCGGCGCGGCGCGGCCGGATCATCGGTGAGAGCCGCGTCCTGCTCGCCCTTCGTCAGCTCGCCATAGAGCGGAAAAATGTCGACGCCTTGTCTCTTACACTCCTCCGTGTCGAGGAGAATCTGTTGCACTCGACGGATCTCTCTGGCTCCGGGCAAAAATACGAGTACGTCACCGTCGCATTCACGCAAGGCGCGCTGCACCGCCGAGGCCGTGAGCCGCTCTGGTGAGTCGACATCGCCGGGCAATACCGGGAAACCCTTACCGACATAACGTTTTTCGACGTCGAACATGCGACCTGCAGAGGTGACCACCGGTGCATCGTTCATCAATGCGGCGATAGCGATACCATCGAGGGTGGCTGACATCACGATCAGCCGCAGATCGAGTTCCAAGGTTGCACGCACATCGAGGCAAAAGGCGAGACCCAGATCCGCCTGGATGCTACGTTCGTGAAACTCGTCGAAAATCACCGCTGCAATACCGTCCAACGAGGCATCGTGCTGCAGCATTCTCGTAAGCACGCCCTCCGTGACGACTTCGATACGAGTCCGGGGTCCGACTCGGGTGTCGAGTCGCATGCGATAACCGACCGTCTCCCCCACGCGCTCGCCGAGCGTGGAGGCCATCCGCTCGGCGACCGCCCGCGCAGCGAGACGACGCGGCTCTAGCATGAGAATCTTGCGCGAACCTACCCACGGCTCATCGAGAATGGCGAGTGGGACCACCGTACTCTTGCCCGCGCCGGGCGGTGCCTCGAGAACGACCGACCGATCGCGCAGCAAGGCTGCACGCAAGGCCGGCAAGGCCTCAAGAATGGGCAGATTAGGCAGCGGGATCACGTCGCGGTCCGGCGTCGTTGCAAGATAGGCGTGAATTGTATGCAATCGGCCTCATGAAGACCCTCAAACGTCTCGGAACAGCCCTTCTCGTCGTCATCGCGCTGACTTGGGCCGGACTTGCCGCCTGGGCGTACTGGCCAGGCGAGCCGGAAGTACCGATCGCTAGTCTCGTGGCTTCCGATGATCGCTTTGTTGAAGTGGACGGACTCCGCCTGCGCTATCGCGAATGGGGTATGGCAGCGTCCGATCGACCGTCGCTGCTGTTGATTCACGGCTTCGGCAACTCATTACAGAGTTTTCGCGAGCTCGCGCCACGCCTCGCCGACTGCTGTCACGTCATCGCCATCGACATGGTGGGGTATGGACTGTCGGAAAAGCCTGTCCAACACGACTATCACAATGGCCCCCAAGCGAAAACACTCATCGCGGCTGCACGCAAACTCGGTCTGGAGCGTGTGATCTATGTCGGACACTCGCTAGGCGGTGCGGTGGCGCTGCACGCTGCAGTGCTTGATCCCAACGCTCGCGGCCTCGTCCTTCTCAATCCGGGGATCATCAGCACCGGCGTGCCTAAAATCGTGCAGGTAACTCTACCGCCGTTACCACGGATGTCTGCGAAGATGTTTGCAAGTCGCGACTTCCGCGGCAATTTTCTCAAGCAGTCTTACGTCGATCCGAGCATCGTGACCGAATCCGTCATCGATGAGGTTATGAAGGGCTCGCGGACCGAAGGTTATATGGCCGGCATGACTTCGCTGATGCAGCAATATCGCGAAGGTGAGGAAATCGTACTTGCATCGAAAGTTGTCGTTCCCACCCTCATCCCTTGGGGGGATCGGGACAAAAACAAACCTCGCTCGGAAGCCGACGAACTACAGTCGATGATCCGCGGATCACGCCTCGTTCGCTTTCCGAATGCGGGGCACTATGTTCACGAGGAAGCTGCGGCAGGTGTCGCAGAGGCCATCCGCGAGTGGCTCAAGGACGTCTGAGTCACTACGGCGCATCAGTATGATCGTCGCGCCGGACTCTCGCGGATTCCCGCCTGCTTGCAAGGCTCGGCTCGCAGCGCGACACTCGAAGCCACAATACCTTCCCACCTCTTGGCCGAGTGAGACCATGATCTGCAAATCCATCGCCTCGACTCTATTTGCCGCAATCCTCATGCTGTCGGCGGCTAACGCACTTGCCCATGACACGCCTCCCGATGCCGCGCTCGAGCGTGCTAAGCGTGTCTTACGTTCCACCATTCTCATCGACGGTCACAACGACCTGCCTTATACGATCCGCGAGAATAGAGAGGCACCCCGCGATGTCGTTGCCTACGATCTGCGCAAGCCGACTCCAGGTGACACGGACATCGCCCGTCTGCGTGCCGGCGGTCTCGGTGCGCAATTCTGGTCCGTCTATATCCCCGGCGAAGGCAGCGGCCCCTACGCACGAACCCAGTTGGAACAAATCGATATCGCTCATCAGATCATAGAGCGCTATCCCGAGATCTTCATGCTGGCTACTTCGGTCGCCGATGTCCGCAAGGCCAAGCGCTCTGGAAAAATCGCCTCCATGCTCGGCATGGAAGGCGGCTACGGACTCGAAAATTCAATCGGCGCGTTACGAACGTACTATGACCTTGGCGTTCGCTACATGGCGCTCACGCACAATGCGCATCTCGATTGGGCGGATGCTGCAGCGCCGCTTCAGCCGCGAAACAATGGCCTGACGCCGTTCGGCGAAGAGGTTGTTCGTGAGATGAATCGTCTCGGCATGCTCGTCGATCTTTCGCATGCATCGCCAAGTACCATGGCGCATGCGCTACGCATTTCCGAAGCGCCGGTGATTTTTTCCCATTCCTCAGCCAAGGCGATCTGTAACGTACCGCGTAACGTTCCCGACGACATCCTGCGTGAACTTCCACGCAACGGCGGTGTAGTCATGGTCACCTTCGTATCGAGCTTCATCAACTGCGAAGTGAGTAAGGTACTGCAGCCTGCGATGGCGGAGATTGGTCTGCGCGCTCGCGCCGCCGCAACACCGGAAGAAGCTGCTCGAATCCGCAAAGAGGGTTTCGCGGCGATTAAGTTACCACCCACCTCTATCGCCATGGTGGCCGACCATATCGAGCACATTCGCGCCATTGCGGGTGTCGATCACGTAGGTATCGGTGGGGACTTCGACGGGAACGACTGGTGGCCGGAAGGTCTTGACGACGTTTCGACCTATCCGAAGTTATTTGCCGAGCTGATCCGTCGTGGATGGTCCGATCGGGATTTGCGTAAGCTTGCCGGAGAAAATGTGTTGCGCGCGTGGGAGAGGACCGAGCAAGTTGCCGCAAAACTGCAGCGCGAGCGCTCTCCCTCGACACTCGTCTACACGCCACCTAAGAATTAGGTACGCTGCGCCGTCTGCCAAGCTAGCTCGGCTAATGGCTCGACCTGCGCCGCGTATTTTTTCGCCTCAGGACTCACGGCGGTGCCGCGCTGAACACGCCCCGCAATTCCATGACAGATGCCCGCGAGCCGAAACATGCAGAACGCAAGGTAGTACTCGAGCGCCGGTAATTCGGAGAGACCTCGGCGTGCACAGTAGGCTGCAACGTAGGCGCGCTCGGAAGGCAGGCCGATCGACTCGAGATCCGTGCCGAGCAGGCCGCGAACACCGCCCGAAGCCATGCGGTACATCATGAGGTGATAGGCGAAGTCGGCGATGGGATCGCCCAGTGTCGACAGCTCCCAATCGAGTACCGCAATCACTCGCGGCGCGGTGCGATCGAACATCATGTTATCGAGTCGATAGTCGCCGTGAACGAGAGCGGCAGCCGGCTCTGTCGCAGGGGCGCGGCGCGGTAGCCATTCGATCATCCGTTCCATCGCCGGTACGCGGCCTGCAGCCTCAGCATCGGCGGCGTATTGTTTGGACCAGCGGGCTATCTGTCGTGCAACATAGCCTTCTGCCTTGCCGAAATCGGCCAGACCGACGGCAAGGTGATCTACGGCGTGCAGGTCGGCCAACGTTTCGACCATCGCCATGAATATCGGTCGACGTGTCTCGCGCGGTAACTCCGGCAGAGTCGGATCCCAAAGAATTCGACCATCCATGAATTCCATCACGTAAAACGCAGTCCCGATGACGCTGCTGTCCTCGCAGAGTAGAAGCGGCTTTGCGACGGGAAATCTGGTGTGATCAGCGAGCGCACGCAGCACCCGGTACTCGCGATCGACGGCATGTGCCGAAGGCAGCAACATACCCGGGGGCTTTCGCCGCAAGACATACGACGCGTGAGGTCCATCGAGGCGATAGGTCGGGTTCGACTGGCCGCCGGCAAACTGCCTGACGCGGAGCGACCCCTCGAGTACTCCGAGATGCTCGGCCAGATATTTCTCGAGTGACCCGACGTCAAACTCGAGTCCGGGCCTGAACTCGTGCGCAGAAGTCACGGCCTGCCACCGCCTCGCGGGCGCGTATGCTGCGTACGGAACGGCCGGGACTTCTCTCGCGGTGTCGTACTCGTACCGCCGTGCTTACGGACACCCGCGCGGGTACGGCTGCCTTCGGCGACCGCTCCCGTACCGGCGGGCTGCCAAGACGGGACGAGATGCTGCTTGCCGGGACCGATGAGCTCCGCACGGCCCATGCGCCGCAACGCTTCGCGCAGCATCGGCCAATTATTGGCGTCGTGATAGCGCAGGAACGCCTTGTGCAGACGACGAACCTTCAAGCCCTTCGGGATGACTACCGCCTCGCTGTCGCGGGCAATCCGGCGTAGCGGGTTTTTACCGGAGTGGTACATTGCCGTCGCCGTCGCCATTGGCGATGGCAGGAAAGCCTGTACCTGATCGGCGCGAAAGCCGTTTTTCTTGAGCCAGAGCGCGAGCTCGAGCATGTCCTCATCCGTCGTGCCAGGGTGGGCCGCTATGAAGTAAGGAATGAGGTACTGCTCCTTACCTGCCTCTTTCGAATAGCGATCGAAGAGCTCCTTGAAACGGTAGTACGTGCCGACGCCGGGCTTCATCATCTTCGACAAAGGCCCCTCGCCGATCGCCTCGGGCGCAATCTTTAGATATCCACCGACATGATGCTGGGCGAGCTCGCGCACGTACTCCGGCGACTCTATCGCAAGGTCGTAGCGTACCCCCGAAGCGATCAATACCTTCTTGATGCCGGGTAGCGCGCGAGCCTTGCGATAAAGCTCGATGAGCGGCGTATGGTCCGTATTGAGGTTGGGACATACGCTCGGGTACACGCAGGACGGCTTTCGACATGCACTCTCTATGGCCGGACTCTTACAAGCGAGGCGGTACATGTTTGCCGTTGGTCCGCCGAGGTCGGAAATGACGCCGGTAAATCCGGGTACGCTATCTCGCACCGTCTCGATCTCTCGCAAGATAGAGGCCTCGGAGCGACTCTGTATGATTCGCCCTTCGTGCTCGGTGATCGAGCAAAACGTGCAGCCGCCGAAACAACCGCGCTGAATCGCGATCGAGAAACGAATCATCTTGTACGCGGGGATCTCCGCCTTGCCGTAAAACGGATGCGGCTGTCGCCGATAGGGTAGCTCGTATACCGCATCCATTTCTTTGGTGGTGAGCGGAATCGGCGGGGGGTTGAGCCATACATCGGTGTTACCGTGGCGCTGCACGAGTGCACGGGCGTTACCAGGGTTGGCTTCGAGATGCAGGATCCGCGAGGCGTGGGCATACATGACCGGGTCATCCACCACCTGCTCGAACGCCGGTAAACGAATAACGCTACGCGACCGATCCGAGTTTTTGACACGCCGGACGAAGCGTACGACGGTTTCGCCATCCATACTCGAAATGGCGGAAGCCGCGCCCGGCGAAGGGGCTTGCGTCGCCGACTTGGTGCCGCCGTTATCTTCCATCGCGTAAGGATCTATTGGCGGGTTGAGCGGTCCCGGGGTGTCGAGATGCGTTGAATCTATTTCGACCCAACCCTCAGGTACGGTTTTGCGTGTGAACGCCGTTCCTCGCAGATCATTGATGGCGGCAATCGGCTCGCCACCCGCGAGACGATGGGCGATCTCGACGATCTGCCTCTCGGCATTGCCATAGACGAGCAGATCCGCCTTGGCATCGAGCAGGATGGAGCGGCGAACCTTCTCGGACCAATAATCGAAGTGAGCGATGCGACGCAGACTCGCCTCGATACCACCGACGACGATGGGCGTGTCGGGAAACGCCTCGCGAGCGCGTTGCGAATAGACGATTACCGAACGGTCAGGTCGCCGGCCACCCTCGCCGTCCGGCGTATAGGCATCGTCGCTGCGAATACGCCGATCGCTGGTATAGCGATTGACCATCGAGTCCATGTTGCCAGCCGTGATGCCAAAGAAAAGATTTGGCCGGCCCATCGCACGGAAGGGCTCCGCACTTTGCCAGTCCGGCTGCGCAATGATGCCGACCCGAAAACCCTGCGCCTCGAGCAAACGACCGATTATGGCCATGCCGAAACTCGGATGGTCGACATAAGCATCGCCCGTCACCACGATGATGTCGCAGCTGTCCCAGCCGAGCGCGTCCATCTCGGCGCGCGACATGGGCAGAAACGGCGCGACGCCGAAGCGGGACGCCCAATATTTGCGGTGGGAGAACAAGTCTCTAGCCTGGTCCATGGCGACATCATTAGACCAGAGCGCCGTGGTAACCGGTAGCATCCCTCAGGTAGAGTGGAACCCGCCTGCCGAGGAACGAATCCATGACCACCCGCCGCAGTTTCATCGCTTCCGCTACGCTGACCGGCGCGCTAACCGCCGCTACGACGCCGACGCCCGCTGCAACCGAGCACATGGCCATGTCTAAACCCAGTCTTCCAGATCTGTCCTTTTCCAAGCGCGAACCCTTTCTCGACCGCGAGCGTGCCCAACGGATACTCGCCGAGGAAGGACTCGAGGCTCTCATCGTCGGCGAGGGTCGCAACGTATTTCACGCCACCAACTTCTTTCCGCTGCTTGAACGCATGAGCATGGTGGCCTCCGCCATCGCAGTGATCCCGCGCGACCCGAAGCGGCCGGTATCGCTCATCATTCCGTCTTTCTCTTATTACTACATCCAGGCCGACGACGGACTTGTCCCCGGCGTTGAGCCGGTCGTTTTCACGACACCCGCTTCCTTCGAGATGGATCGCGGGGAAAATTTCGGTGCCGAGGCTGCTCGGCCTCTCTTATATCGCCTCGATGGTGAAGCGCCTGCGCGCGAAGTACGCAGACGAAAAGCGCTCGAGGATGCTGCGCCCTACCACGCGAGCCTCGAGCGTGCTCTTGCTCACACGCTAAAAAATCTTGGGATCACGAATGGCAGGGTTGGTTACGACCACGTCCAGGTCGCACGCACGCT
>Ga0129333_10004487_pt1 | contig 13066 bp, 9 predicted proteins | sample CPB6_08_DNA_FD_94474 | JGI IMG/M metagenome (GOLD analysis project Ga0129333, IMG submission 94474) | Freshwater to marine salinity gradient microbial communities from Chesapeake Bay, USA - CPBay_Sum_0.6_0.8_DNA | ecosystem: Environmental > Aquatic > Marine > Coastal | place: USA: Chesapeake Bay... | reverse complement strand
GTGATACCGTTCTCTGCTCGATAAAAATAAGTCTTACCAGTAGAATCTGTGATCACACAAGGACTAACAGCTGGCAACTCAGCGGAGGGATCGATACCAAGGAGACGAGAAGAAGCAAGCTTTTTGATATTCTTGGCAGAAGAACCTTTCTTGCGAGCAGGATTGTCTTCGATTTCGCCAAAATAAATGTCTTCGTAACGAATAAACAGACGCGACTCGTGGATCACACCTTCGCCGCCAACAAATTCATAAGTAAAACACTCAAGAGGAGTGCTACTAAAATCATCATAGGCGATACGCCCAGGAAGAGTTTCTAAAAGAAATGAGTTCATAATGAATTACCGCCTAACTTGCGGGGTTTGATTGAACAAAGTAAGAATAACACGGTTTTGGCGGTGTGTCAAGCCTATGTGCCAGTTGTTCAATCGTCCATACAATCAACCGATCCGATGTCGCACACAGGTACTTCGTGCTCACCAGCGATCAAATACCAGTGCATCATTTGACCATGATACTCTGGATGTCCTTTGAAGTTTTCTGGATACACACGCTCACCAATATACTTCAGTTCGGTCTCTGCGACATTATGATCACGCAACATCGCTTGAAGTTGGAGATGAATCAATTCAGGTTGTGTGGGGACTTTCATTCAATTCTAGATTGCTTCCAGCAGTCTAGGTCAATTTTCCAGTTCTGTCAATAAATCACCAAACTGCTTCAGATACTCATCCATAACTTCTTTTGCTGCATCACCAATTGTAATAACACTGGAATATGGAATTGCAAACTCCTGAGTAGATGATGCTGACATCCATGCAATATAATTGATATCAAATTTTAATGGTTCATCTGGTTGTGAAACCTGACGCATTACTAATGTGTAAGGAAATGATAATTTAAAACCGATGTTTCTTCCACTATCATCAGTCATATCAATAATATCACCGATCACTTGCTCACCCGTGACCATTTTAACAACTTTAACTGCCATAATTATTTTTGTGGTGGTTTTACTAATCCTTCTGTGAGAAATTTCTTCGCTACTTCAACTAATCCGCCGATTTTTTCTCCATCAATTATAACATATGGAAGCATACCAACATCAGAATATTCTTTCTGAAAATCTTCCAATGAAATATCTGTACCTATTTCTATCTTGTTATATGATTGTTTTGCTCTATCCATCAATTCTTTTAGATGCGAGCAAGCACTGCAATTAGGCAATGTATAAACTGTAATATCCATGATTAATTTTCAAAAACAATATATCCGCTTTGATCTATAACATAGCACTTGAAATAATATTCATCGCTATCAACATATTTTCTTTCTGGAAACCATGCAGATGCATTCATTTTAGCAGAGTCTTCTGATTTAAACTCGATGATGTTATTATGTTTTGTTTTCAAAATCAACAACATATCTTCTGGCAGGATTTCCTCATAAAATTTATATACTTTATCAATTAAATCTTGATCCTGACAATGATCTAATGAATCATTTGTAAAATACAGAAGGGCACAGTTATTTCTTTCTGCATAATCATACATGATATCAAATACATTTTTTGCGTCAAATACTTCAATCATTGTTTGTCTCCTCAGTTTCTTCCGTTGGTGTATTATCTAACGCTGTCAAAAGATAATCAACTACCTGGGTACTATCTAGTTCTTGATTTTCTCTCAATTGTTGTACCATCTCCGCATTTTGTTGAGGAGCTTGATATACAGGGAGAGAAGACATCGCATCACGATAATTCTTGTAGTTCAGTGGGTTCATCATTTGCTGTCTCATAATGAGACTCTGAATAATTCTTTCTTTAAAAGTAGATAAGAAATATGCAGATAGCTTCAAATACTGATCTTCTGACTCCAGATATCCTTCAGTTTCTTTTTCTGGTTTATAATATTTTTTCCAATCTTCTGGAGAGATAGGAAACTTTACATCATGAGCTTCGGTATAAGAAGAATTTTGGGGAATATCTCTAAGTGCTTGTCTGTATGTTTTCCAAAGTACTTTCTCTTCATCCGAGATAGGACTATCACCACCAAATACCCAATCAGTATCATCAAGTAAAAAGTTTCTTGCTAATCTAATACCATACCAAGTAACTTTTTTACCTTCAATGTATGCTTTTGCAAGTTCTTGCTGATAGTTTTCTTTTTCTACACTATCAATCAAGTAGAAACCTTCTTTTAATGCTTCAAAGATTTCAAGTGCTTCTTTGGTATCATGCACTTCCATTTCATAATCTTTCCACTCATAATCCTGAGTGGCAAAGTTTTTTATGAATTTTCTTCTTTGTACATGGAATGCTCCAGTATCATAATATGTGAAAAGAATCAATTTGTCTTTATCGCTATCCCATAGTGGGTATAGTTTAGGAGCAATATGATCATTCCAATAACTATCAGTAAGGTCGCGGGTCATACCACGATAATTTACCTGTCGTTGAACAGCATTTAATTGTAAAATTAATTGTGGAACAATAGATTCCGATACGATACTCATAGTTTTGGCGCTCTGATAAACCATCCCGTCAATATATATTTATCTTGCGTCAAAACAGTCAATCCACGATGAGTGTGAGTAAAATGTGCTGGCCAAATAACAACTGTTCCTCTTGATGGTTTTATCCTTCGCAACTGGTAAATGTATTCTGTTTCTCCCTCACCATCTGGCATGTCATTTAGATAAATTGTCCAGACAAGAATTCTGTTCGAAGTATCAACATTTCCAGCTTCATAGTGCCAAACGTGATATCCTCCCCCAGGTTGCGTCCTCTGCAACTTATAATGAGGAGAGAATAAAGTTTCTCTTTTTAGGGCATCATACTTATCAACATAATGCATTACACATACTTGAAGATATTCGCTAATATGTTGTGCTAATTCACGATTGAAACTTTCAACCAACAAACAAGTATCAGATCTTCCAAGTTTTCCTTTATCTTGAAACTGATTATCACTTTTCCAAATGTTGGATGTAGATGCAGAAATTTCTAACTTATCTTTAAAAACTTCGATTAAGTTATCACATATATCTGCATTTAAAAAATTAGGATAAACACCTATAAAATCTTCATACTCTGCTTTTACATGATGAAGAGGAATCAATTGTTCTGTCATATTAATATGCTTTAATCAAATATTTTGTAAGTGCGTATGGTTCTATAAGTGGAATATCAGTTACTGGATCCAAATATGGAGTTGGTAGTAATGGAGTACCAGCAGTCATGTTAAATGTAATGTCATTCGCTCCAATTCCAGCAGGGTATGCAGAATTTCCTGGTCCTTCAATAGTATAACTTACACTACCAGCAGAAGCTGCTAATTCTCCTGGGGTTGGAACAAATTGAGTTTCCGATACTAATTTATAATCGTAGAAAAACTCAGCAATTCCAAAGTGATCATTATTTCCTGCATTATCATTCGCACCAGATGCTACTGCTCTCTTTTGTAAGATCTTAAATTTTACTCCAGTAGTTTGAGCACCTTGAGGAAGATTGATTGTGTAAGTATACCATTTTGTGTCTCCGCTAGTGCCATCATAATTATTAGCAATATCTGTATCAGAAGGTCTAGGAACTAGAACACCAATGAATTGACTATCTGGGAAATTATCAGATCCATCAATATTATAATACACTCTTAATTCATCGGAACTATCATCTGGCAATTCTCCACCATTGTTATTATTTCCTCTACATGCCTTAACACCAATTTTTTCTACATTTGTACAATCGAATGGAAGCAACACGACATATCTTTCAAGTTCAGTACCTCCTATTCTAACATATCTTGTATATGCAGTTCCAGTTCCACTTGTCAAACTAATTCCAGTAACATTTCCAGCAGAATTTATAGTTGCTGTAGCTTGTGTTCCTGCTCCGCATCCACCTAAAAATCTAACTTTTGGAGCAACTGTATATCCAGATCCACCAGCAGTTAAAGTAATGCCAGTCACTGCTCCATTAGTAAGTGTTGCTACTGCTGTTGCACCAGATCCTGGTAAATTTCCTTGTGGTGTTATTGAAACTGTAGGAACTTGTGTAGTTGGTAATTTAAATCCACCACCAGTTCCAGTTCCACTTCCTGTTGCTAAAATTAGTGGTCCAGCACTTGCAGATTCAATTATGTCACCAATGCTAATACTAGAAGTACCACCTTGATAACCAGTAATTACGGCTCTTTGTAATGTAACAGTTCCGTTTGATCCGTTATTACTGCTAACAGTATTTGATCCACCAATCGATCTTGTGACACCTGAACCACCAGATCCAACAACAATTGTTGCAGAAGAAATACCATTTGCTTGAAGAACAGTACCAGCAATATTTCCTGATACTCTTCCACCTGATCCACCACCGCCTCCACCAGAAGTCCAATAACTTCTATCTTCTGTAATTTGACCTGAAATTCTTCCATTATAATAAGAAGAATTACCAGAAGCAATCAAATCAAATATATCAGATCTATAGCTACTTAATCCTCTAGCGCCACCATATCCACCACCATGACCACCAGTTCCACCTCCACCACCTCCTGATCCACCACCAGTTGCAGCAATTGGTTGTCCTTCTGGATTTCCTTGTGGTGTTCCAGTTTGGCTTTGGAGTCCAATACCTCCTCCACCGCCACCGCCGCCGCCGCCAGTACATCCATAATTACCACCAGTACCACCAGCACCAGAAAATAATGTTGCTGTTACACCTTGTATTCCATCAGTGATCGGGTTTGTAGTAGCATTATCTCCGCACTGTCCTTCACCAGCTCCACCGCCACCACCGCCGCCGCCTGCGCCAGCAACAATCTGAACGGAAGCTCCAATTGCACCAGTTACAACCGTAGCAGCACCACCGCCGCCACCATCGTTTGGACCATTTCCATCACCACCAGATCCACCACCTGCTGTTCCATATGTTGGTGCGGCAGCACCCTGATACGCAAGACCACCCTGTCCAGGATAAAATCCAAATACGGATCCAGATGCATTACCTGGGTTCTTCAAACTAACTTTAAAATATTTTCCAGCAATTCCAGTACCAGTTGTACAACCATATAATCCACCATAGTTGCCACAGTTTGCACCACCAGCGCCAAATAATTCTATGGTAACACTTGTAATAGTATAATTTGTGCTGGTTGCTGTAACATTAAAATTACCAGTTGATGGATAAGAAACTACTGTTGGACTGAGATCAACAATTTGACTGACACTCAAATATCTTCCAGCAGATCCAGTTGCACTAGCGGATCCACCCCATGTACCTGCAGGGTTTTCTGTTGGAGTAATTGCTTTCCAAAATGGTCCAGCAGCTCCGTTACCACCCGCATATCCAGGTGTTGCACCCTGAATATTTTGTTGGATAGAAAATGATCCAGATAATGATCCAGAAATTGTGTTTGTTCCTGCATTTCCACCTGTTCCACCTGTTGAAGATCCAGCAGCGTTGCCTCTCAATCCACCACCAGCTGTTATACTTAATAAACCAGAATTACCAAGAACAACAGATGATGCGCTTCCATCATTTCCCTGCAAGTCATAAACTGCTCCAGATGCACCGCCGCCATTTACAGTAACAGTTAATTCATCAAGAGTCGATGGAATACTAAATGTATAAGTTCCAGGCGTCGTATAACTTGTGGTTTGATAATCATATATTGGTGTTCCCTCTGTGAGGATAGTTCTTCCACCTATTTGGGAACTGGTGTTAAAGAATTTAAACGTCGGATTTGGAGTATATGTAACCAATTCAAACGTACCAGATCCGCCCGATGCATATATGTTTCCAGATGGATTTGATGTTCCTAATGCTGGATCTCCACCAGTATAATTGAACAAATCATAAGTAGAAAAAGTAGTAGAAGTAGATGCTTTTTTTAGTAATGCGTGACTGTGTTGTAAAGCAACTCCACCAGATGGTGTAAATCCTTCAATCTTGCCAGTTCCAGTTTTATATCCAGTCAAGTATGAATCATATGTTACTCCAGGTTTTCCGCCCTGAACGTTTGGTGCTTCTGAATGGAGAAGCAAATGTGTATGCTGTGGAGCGCCAGCAAGTCTTTTTTCTTGTAAAGTTAAGACAATCGTTTGGGAACCAATGATACTACCACCTACAGTATCGGTTACATTTGTATATCCAGTGGTTGTAATTTGACCAAGATTAAATTGTCCTTTTTGAGAGGCTTCATCAAGATACCATTTACCACCAATGCTATTAACACCAACAACAATATCAATATTTCCTATAACTGGTGATCCACTACCATAAACTGGACCGTACCCTACAATTTTTTTAGCTAAAAGATCTGGAACTTTAAAAGTTCCCATGTTAGTCTCAGGCCAAAACTCAAAAACATTATTTTGAGTAATTGGTGAAATCGAACCATTGCTATTAATTCTAACTTGGAATGTTGCTCCTACACCGCCACCAGTATTTGCTAATGTAATTGTTGGAGGTGTTACATATCCAGCTCCAGGTTTAGTAATTACAATTTGTGTAATTTGACCAGATGTTACAATAACAGTTCCAGTTGCAGTAACTCCTCCAGCAGGAGCTGCACTAAAAGTCATTGTAGTTCCAGAACTATATCCAGAACCATTTGTCAATATTATAATTCCATTATTTGAAACTCCACCATATTCATTACCAATAATAGAATACAATAGAGGATAATCTTTTATATCGTACTCTGATCCATCACAATAAAGATATCCTCTATATTGATAGTCTGGGTTATCCTCTGGTAACGCATTACCAGAAACAGCAATGTAAGCACTAGTACCATTTACTGGGTTACTAGTAGGAATAAATTCAGAATCATATGATTTTTTACCAGACTTTGTTTTAAAAACATTAATGATCGTACCAACAGATACAGTATCTGGACCTTTTTCTGAGTAAAAATTTTGTCTGTTATTACGATAAACAGGATTAAATGCTATTGGCATATTATATCTTGATTAAATATTCTAAAACAATAAACGGTGATGTTACAGCATCTATAGATGCTTCAGTTTCTGGAAATAAACCTATAGTAGTATTTAACGCATCTGGTTCCAATAAAAATGTATCTGTCAAAATTTTGAATGTGTGATCTCCCTTTGTCAGCAAAATTTTGTGATTATGAACAGTTGGATCATCAACACCATCGGTATATTGCAATTCCTGAACTTCTGTAACTATATTATGTGCTTGAGGGAAAGCAGTCTGACTAGTTAAATTTGAATTCAATGGCAAAACATCAGCAAGAGTTGTACCTTTCCAATCATTTGGAACTTGAGATCCTCCAGAAATATACGTTGCTGGAGCTGTTCCACTTGTATTCCATCCAAATCCAGAAGCACCGCCATTAAACAAGTCAGGAACACAACCAATCAAACTATCAACATACTGTCTAATAAGAGTTCCAGGAAATCCAAACCAATCGTTAGCAAGATCATAAGAAACGCTGCTTGACAATAAGCAATAACATCTTAAATTTGAAAGATCACAACCACTTCTGCAAAAATTATTATAAGTAACTACCTGAGAACCAAGAAATAGAGGTGGTGGAAGTGGAACAATTGTTACCGAGTCTGGTGTATTTGCTTTTGTTCCAGATGCAATAGCCCAACATGCTGGTTGATTACTTCCAGCTGCGTTGTTAGATAATCCGCCTTCACTGTATTTTGTAGCATTCAACCAATCATTTACATTAATTGTTGTAGCGTTTTGATATGAAGTTTGACCAAATGCTAAATCTTGACCACTAGCAGGAGCACTTCTTGGTTTAATACGAACTCTGTTTGTTGTAGAAAAGTGCATGTGTGGATGGATCGCCAATGTATCAACTGATTCAGAATCAGTATATCCATTAATTCCCCAAGTATATGCTGGTTTTCCTTTTAATGATATTATTTGTGGTGGTATAATAAATTTTCCAGAATAAGTAACTGTTGCCACTTGTCCTACGTTAGATGTTGCTTCTACGCCAATTCCTGATCTTCTAACATAAGTTCCAGCTTGAGTTTCTGTAAGAATATTGTTATATGTACCAGCATCACCACCAGGAACTGGTCTTGGATACTTTGATCCAAGATCAGGAACAACAAATTCTTCACTTGTTAATACTGTCAAAGGATCACCATTTTGATCTTTTCTGACAAACTTACAATTTGTTCCAGTTCCACATATAATTGCTAAATCTGGATATTGTGCTGCATTGTACTTTGCTCCATCGCATCTTAAATATCCAGCTGGCAAGACTGATCTTACATCTGGATTTTGTGGATTTCCTGGAACAGCAATTTCAACTGGCCATATGATAATGCTACCAGTTAATGTTCCGTATTTGCTTCTTTCTTTTGAATAGTGTGTTGCCATCAGTACGCCCTTATAAGATACACAACGTTTAATGATGGATTAGCAATATTTGCTAATATATTTAGCGCCCCAGTAATAGTGTCTGGAACTACATCTCCCCTGGAAACATTTGTCACTGGATGTGTTGTTGGTCCATTTAAATTACCAACAGTCATTGTTAAATCAAAACTAGCATGATTGTGTGCTTGAAATGTCGTTGATGCTGCATCTTGAGCAGCTGCAACAGAATTCAATGTTGTTGGGAAAGTTCCATGTCTAAATGATAATTGGGTGCTCGTAGATCCTCCGCCACCAATTGGTTTGCTTATATCAAGAACATAGACATAATCACTAACAGTATTTCCAGTTCTTGTGATGTTGAGAACTTGAGTACCTTTTTCAACAAATGTTCCAGTGGTAGAAGAAGATTGCACGTACATGAACGGAACAATATTTCTGAATTCTGTTCCTATGTTTGTTCCTGCTGGTAAAGTAATCTGAGAAGTTCCAGCTGTAATAGTTACACTATTGACAGTAAATGCAGGTATTGTTTCTGGATCATCCGCAAGACCAGTTGCACCAGTTACTCCAGTATTAATACCAAAATAATTTCTTCTGTTCGAAGTTTCTATAGGTCTAGGAAACATTCCAGTCCAAGCATCTTCAGCATGAGTTGTTACAGGAACGCTTGAAAAGGCATCTGTATAGATTTGAGATTCTAAAACTCTTGCTCCTGCACTTGTAGATGGAATTTTACTATAATCATATGCTGGAGAAGATGTAAAAGTATTAAATTGATTTGTTTGAATTAATGTATTTTCATCGTAAAAAGTTATAGGTGCTGCACCAGAACACCATGTTTCTGCATTTTCAACGCTATTAAATGTTGCTTCATTCCATGAACCAGTTCCACAACCATTAGGTAAAGTTCTAGTTCCACCAACTGTCATTGTTGATGGAGAAAATGTATCTGGAGGTGCTTGAAATGCTTGTACGCTTTCATAAGTTCCTGGGTGTTTATGATATGGCATATGATTGATGCCAAGTTTCCTTGGAACAGTATAGATTGTTGTAGAAAAAGACGGAGGACTAATAGTAATGTTTGGAGAATTAGCTCCTCCAGTCATCTTTCCAACAAATAAAAGATTAGATGCAACGTTAAATGCAAGATCTGTATCTGCTGATATTAAAGTTGGTATAGAAACAAGTAATCCATCATCAACAACAAGAGATGCTAATTTGGAAAAAGCATCTGTTTGTCCTTGTTGATACCTAACATCTGCAAGCATTGCTGGTTCAAGATCCATCATACATCTTCCAGTGATGTCTGGAACTTTAATCGTTCCAGAATAATGAGGAAAATCTCCAGATATTGCTGTTCCACCGTAACTATTTCCAATAACAGATGTTAGTAGTGGATAGCGATTTGCCTGATAAACTCTACCATCACACAATATCCATCCTAGGGGAACGTTTGAAAGCAAATCGCCCTCATTTCCGTCCCCACTCCATATCATGACCGTGCCAATTTTGGCGGTCTTCATAGATTTTATCGAGCCGTAATTTTGTGACATAGGATTATAGTTCTACTAACCACCAACCGCGTAGGTTTGAAGGAATTTCTGAAGCTAATGGATCATTAGGAGCATCAGTAACTCCAACATATAGGAGTCCAAATGCAGCATTTCTTGTCTGAACAACCAATTCACCACTATCCCATGCTTGAGCTAGTAGAGAAGATCCACTGCCAGAAGTGATTCTTGTTCCAGTAGTGTCTCCTTGGATTCCAACAGCAGCATTATTAATCTTCAATGCTCTAATGACAAGATTTGTGTTGTAACTTAGATTTCCAGTCAATTCTACAAATCTAATTATATCACCAGTAACTGCGTTAGTTGGTAGATATAGAACCATATTACCACCAGTTGTTAGATTCAATAGGTAGTTATTGTTTGGTTGTAGCGGATTGGTTTGTGTCTGACCAATTCCAGTTGCTGACTGAGAAACATAAGTCCATCTTCTACCACCATTTGCAGTGAAATACTGGGTGATACCAAATGCATCAATTGATCCATCCTGATACATGATGAAGTCTCTAGGACCAGTTGCACCAGCACCAGCAGAACCAATATTATCAATATGGAGGAGTTTTGTTGATGGGGATTGAATTGAAAGAACTTGACCCTTGATATACAAGGATTCTCCCATTTCAACTCTACCAGATGCTCTCTCAACCTTAAATGTAAGATTATTTGAGCACACACCATTTTCTTGGCACTGCTGATTATAAACTTGTAGATTACCATAGATGTTGGCAAATCCATTCAAGTACATACCATTCTTTCCAGTTACTGGATCAACGATTGCTCCATCTCCTGGGTGACCATCATCATTAGTAACGTTAAAGACAAGTGTTTGTGCATCACTGCCATAAACTCTGATATTTCCACTGGTGATATTAAGAGATCCATGTGTTGTAATATTTCCACCACCAAAATATTGTGTGATATTACCACTTACTGGATCACGATATGACTTAGGAAGTCTTACACCATAAATTGGATCGACTGCTCCACTTAAGCTGTCTGGATAGAACCATTCGCTATCGATTCTAATAATGTGCTCATAATCAAGTTTTTCTGCAACAAGATCACCATTTACAAGTTTGATTCTAATCTTGTTAGGATTTGTATTTGGTAATTCAACTGCTGTTCTACCAGTTGCAGGAATTGCTTCAGCAAGAGTAGTTGTTCTAGGATCTTTTAGAATCTTGACAACAACAGCTCCACTATTCCATGCCTGAGCAGTTGTTCCCTCCTTTCCTCTACCACCTGTTGGATATGTAGAATTAGTCGAGGTTGGTAACAACTTATTTCCATTAGCATCCGTATAAGGATCATCGGTAATCTGAATGATTTCAACCTTGGTTATACCATCAAGAATTGCAACCAAATCTCCCTTAGTAAATGCCGCAATATTAGTTGCGATAGGAATGTTTGAAGTTGCTGCAGTTACAGATCCAGTTTGAGCATTAGCAAGAATAGAAGTTATAGGACCAGCTGGTTGAACTGTGTAAGGATCTCTTCTATAAACATAAACTGGTGTGGATGTTGTGTGTGCTGCAGCGGTAGTTCCATAGAATGCTCCAACAGCAAACACAGTTGCATATTGACTTCCATATACGGCATCTCCAGTACAAATATCAAGAGATGCTGTTGTATAAAGTTCATTCTTATAAGTCAGTTTTGTATTGTCAGAATCTCCATCTCCACCGCACTGACCGATAATATTTAAATTACCGTAAATATATGTTGTGGTGTTTGTGTTGCCAGGATCTCCAAGAGAAACGCTACCATTTGTTGAATCAACTTCAAATACAGTCTCTTCTGCTAAGGTATCACAACCATTTTTGATGCTGAACTTCTTAGCGACTTGTGCTAATAGAGATGAAACTTTGAATATTTCGCCTTGGTCATATACACCGTCACTATTTGAATCAACTCTATCAATGATTACATAATCATTGGTTGTTAATTGACCACCAAACTCAGCAAGATAAACATTATCTTGCGATCCAGTTCCATCGATTGATTGAGTTGTCCATGTTGCGTCAAACGCAACATTAACTTTCCAAACGTTTGTTGTATCTGGGTGATTTGTTTTAATTGTGGTGAAAGTACCTAGTGGTTGGCGACGAACTTTGAGGTAGTATGGTGCTGTTTCTGCACCTTGCAATCCATCCTCAGTAATTCTAACAATTTCAGGATGAGTTGCACTTGCACCAGAACCAGAAATAGCAGTATCAATGATGATGTAATCTCCAGCTTTGAAGTATGGGGTTGGCTTATACTTCATTGGAACATAGTATTCCAGTCCAGTTAGAGCTGGTAAAGTTGCACCTTCAGGACCACCACCAGGAATCGCTGCTTGGAAGTTAGAAACACCAGAGTTTCCACCCCATACACCAGCACCAGCAGTGTCAATTCTGTTGAAACCAGCAGTTAGTTCTGGTACTGTTGGAGAGTTTTGATTTACAACATTAACAACATAAACGTTGATGATATCAATATTTTGGTTGAAAGTATTCTGTCCGAGAATACCAGAAGCATGAGTAGAAATTGTAGATCCTAACTGTGCTCTATTGCCAACAAAGGAGAATGAAGCAAATCCACCACAGAGAGTTACATTCGAATTAAAGCGAGCTGCCGCATCAACAACAAGATTATTCCTAATTTTGCTAGTTCCACCTTGACCACCAATGTTAATTTCAGAAGCATTGGTAGCAAAATCAAGAGTTTGTGTGTTTCCAGTGAAGAATGAAACAATTCCAGCTTCAGATCCAATAGTTACACTCATTTCTGGATTTGTTCTATCACCTCCAGGAAGTTTATTAGCACCAAATACTACATCACCAGCAAAATTAACTCTTCTTGTTCCAAATGTTGTATAGGAATTGGATGAGTTATTACCATATGCACCACCAATTTGAATCTTGGAAATTCTAGTAGATGCATCGGAAATATCACCGATAGAAATATTGGAATGATCAGAATTATTACCAATGAAAATAAATTGATCATCTGCATAGGCATCAGCAAACTCAACGTAACTTACATTATTAGCAAATCTAAGACCCTTAGAATTTACTTTGCTAAGTACTCCAGCAGTTACAGATAAAGCACCATTGAATGAAGTTGATGTGGAACCATTGAGTAAGTT
>Ga0129333_10004486_pt1 | contig 13066 bp, 10 predicted proteins | sample CPB6_08_DNA_FD_94474 | JGI IMG/M metagenome (GOLD analysis project Ga0129333, IMG submission 94474) | Freshwater to marine salinity gradient microbial communities from Chesapeake Bay, USA - CPBay_Sum_0.6_0.8_DNA | ecosystem: Environmental > Aquatic > Marine > Coastal | place: USA: Chesapeake... | reverse complement strand
GGAGCCTGACATGCTTGCCCTGTGGGACAACCGCCTGTGTGTGCATGAGGCCTACAACGATTACCGTGGGTACCGGCGTGAACTCTACCGTACGACGATTGCGGGCGAAGTTCCGCGCTGATTTACTCTGGGTGCAAGACTTGTCTGACTCCATTAAAAATGTCCAAACTAAGCACGCTTTACGGCTTCATGCCCTATCCCCCAGTTCTATCCGCCCATGCGTCATCAGGGCCCTTGTCGGGAATGACCTTTGCGGTAAAAGACTTGTTCGACATTCATGGATATCCAACCAGCTGGGGCCAACCGCTCATTCTTGCTAAGTCTGGGATTAAACAGACAACCGCGCCTAGCATTCAAAAACTTCTTGATAGCGGGGCACAGCTTCTTGGCAAAACCATTACTGAAGAGCTCGCTTTCTCTATTGTTGGCAAGAACATTCACTTTGGTGCTCCGTTAAATTCGGCTAGCCCTAATCGGTATTCAGGAGGTTCATCCTCTGGTTCAGCTGCGGCAGTGGCGGCGGGATTGGTGGACTTTGCTATCGGTACCGATACAGGTGGGTCAATAAGGGCACCAGCAAGTAATTGTGGATTGTTTGGCATTCGGCCCTCCCACGGTCGAGTTAGTTTAGAGGGCGCCATGGACCTAGCCCCAAGTTTCGATACTTTGGGCTGGTTTGCTAGGGATATCGAAACCTTGAGGCGCGTTGCGGATGTGCTTTTGGGGAAAGACACCTGCGCTCTCAGCCCTTCCGTTCGCATTCTGGAGCCACGCGATGTCTGGTCGGAAGTGCCGAAAAACCTATTGGCAGCCTTCGATGCGGTTTTAAAACATGTTCGTCATTGTTTTCCGAACTCGAAAACAAATCCAGTAGCGCTCTCGTCATTTGATGAAATGCTCACTCACTTTAGATCGATCCAGGGTTTTGAAGCGTGGGAAAACCACGGAAACTTCATATCAACAGAATCTCCCATATTGGGGTCGGACATTGCCGCAAGATTTGAAGCAGCGAGTCGTTTAAGTCGCACAGACTACGACAGGGGTTTACTTTTTCGAGAAAAATTTCGCGCGCACATCGAAAAAATAATAAAAACTGACGGCGTTCTGATGATTCCCACGATGACCGAACCTGCGCCACTCAAGGAGACATCTGAGGCAGCACTCGATGTTTATCGAGCAAAAACTTTTAGGGTTTTGTGTATCTCGGGCTTGGCATCCCTGCCCCAGATCACCTTGCCTTTGGTAGCTCATGATGGAGCGCAAATTGGTTTGTCTTTGGTTGGGCCCAGAGGCAGTGATCGCTCCTTGGTAGATCTAGCCGAGCGAGTCATGCAAAATTTTGAACGCTAGGTTCTGTTGGTCAGATTCAGTCAACATTTACAACCTCGGTGCTGGGGCTTTTTGGCGCTACCATTTTTTTGTTGTTACTCTTCCAGAGGCCAAATTGGTTATCCCGGACTAGGGTATGTTCGGCATTTATCTGAGACGGATTGGCAACGATTGCGGGTGTGCCGTCTAGACTTTATCCATGACCAATGGCCGCACCTTGACCATGCAGCGAATGTTTCGATCTGTGATGTCAAGATGGGCGTGGAAATTGCATCGCCGCTCATGAGTTTGATGGCCATAACGCTTTGCACGTCCCCTCATCTTGCTGGACCATCTGTCTTACCCTAGTGGCTAACGCGCCAGTTCCATATCGATTTGTTACATCATAGATCGACGCATCGGGTTTTTACCGTGATGGTTGATATGTTATTTGTGTTAGTATGTTTTTGCCATTATGTTTTCACTGGAGCTTAACTAATGAAATCTGTTCTTCGTCGATTTATGCTGGTCAGCGCAGTCTTAGCATCGGTTTCTGGAATGGGTGCTGCCCAAGCCCAGGCACAAAAAACGCTACGTTTCATTGCGCAAGCAGACCTGCGCATTCTCGACCCAATTGCTACTACGGCCTACATAACCCGTAACCACGGTTACATGGTGTACGACACTTTGTTTGCAATGGATGACAAGTTCCAGATTCAGCCCCAGATGGTCGACAAGTACACGGTCAGTGCAGACAAACTGACCTACTCATTTACCCTAAGGGATGGACTTAAGTTCCACGACGGCACACCCGTACGTTCGTCTGACGTGATTGCGTCGATCGATCGCTGGGCCAAGCGAGATGCCCTTGGGCAAAAAATGGCTGAGGCCACCGCTAGCTGGCGCGCTGTTAACGATAAGACTTTTGAGCTAAAACTTAAAGAACGCTTCGCTTTTGTACTGGATGCCCTGGGCAAACCATCCTCCAACGTGCCATTCATCATGCCAGAGCGGGTCGCCAAGACGGACGCGTTTACCAATATCACGGATCCCACTGGCTCTGGTCCATTTCGTATGATTAAGGAGGAGTGGGTGCCGGGTAACAAGGTGGTCTATGTAAAAAACAAAGACTACATTCCCCGCAAAGAAGCGCCGTCATGGGCATCGGGCGGCAAAGTTGTAAAAGTCGACCGGGTGGAATGGCTCTACATCCCCGACTCCGCGACTGCTGCTGCTGCATTGAATGCTGGAGAAGCAGACTGGTGGGAGCAAATGCCACCTGACCTAATCCCAATTTTGGCGCGCAACAAGAGCGTGAAGGTAGACAACATTGACCCTCTTGGTTCAATGGGCATGATCCGCTTTAACTTTATGCACCCACCCTTTAACAATCCGAAGATGCGTCAAGCCGTAGCAATGGTGCTGAACCAGCAAGACTATGTGCTAGGTATCGCAGGTAGTCCTAAAAATGGCAAGGTCTGCACATCATTCTTTACCTGTGACACGCCGCTGGCCAGTGATGTTGGCGCCGAGATCATGAAAGGCCCGCGCAACTTCGACAAAGCCAAGCAGCTTATCAAAGAAGCTGGTTACAAGGGCGAGAAGATCGTGATTATCTCGGCAACGGATCAGCCCATCGTTCAGTCGCAGTCTTTGCTGACCACTGAGCTTCTGAAAAAGCTTGGCTTGAATGTTGAGCTACAGGCTGGTGACTGGGGTACCCTGATTACCCGTCGTACCTCCAAGGAGCCCATTGAAAAGGGTGGTTGGTCGATTTTTCACACATGGTTGGTTGGGCCTGACTTGTTAAATCCGGCAGTGAACTTTGCGGTTCGCGGTAGTGGTCAAAAGGCGTGGTTTGGTTGGCCTGTTGATCAGAAGCTGGAAGACTTGCGCGAAGACTTCTTTAAAGCCCCTGATGCTGCTTCTGCCAAGCGTGCTGCTGAAGCGGTTCAGCGTCGCGCCTTTGAGTTCCTCCCTTATGTACCTACGGCCCAGTTCATTCTTCCTACGGCATATCGTACCAATTTGTCTGGCGTGATTGTCGCGCCCATGGCCTTCCTTTGGAACGTTGAAAAGAAGTAATGCGTAGCTAAAAAATAAGACTTAGCCTTTGTTTAGTTACGTTTTAAAGCGGTTAGGTGCGACCGTCGTCGTTATGGCGGTGGTCGCATTCTTCGTTTTCTCTCTTCTCTATTTGACCCCCGGTGATCCGGCGGCTGTCATCGCTGGTGATATTGCAACTGACGAAGACATCAAGCGTATTCGCCAATCACTTGGCCTTGACGATCCATTCTTAATCCGGTTTGGTAACTGGATCTGGGCGCTTGCGCATGGTGACTTGGGCACCTCGATTTTTACTAACCTACCAGTTTCCCGGCTAATTGGGCAGCGTATCGAGCCAACGATTTCTCTTACTTTGTGCACGCTGGTAGTGTCGCTCGTATTGGCAGTACCGATGGGCACGATTGCAGCGGCCCGTGCAGGAAGCTTGTTAGACAAGATCGTGATGGGCATATCGGTGATTGGTTTTTCTTTGCCGGTCTTCGTGCTTGCCTTTGGCTTGATTCTGGTTTTCTCGGTCATGCTGGAGTGGTTACCAGTGCAGGGCTACCGATCGTTTAGTGAAGGCGTTTGGGAATGGCTACGACATTTGATTTTGCCTAGTATTGCGCTTGGAACCGTATATGCCGCCTTGATTGCCCGCATTACTCGTGCCAGCGTGCTGGATGTTTTGGCTCAGGACTACATTCGGACTGCGACCGCCAAGGGCATGAAAGAACGGCAAGTTTTGTGGGGACATGCGCTGAAAAACGCTGCTGTCCCAATCGTCACCATAGTGGGTATCGGCATAGGTCTGCTGATCAGTGGCGCTGTCGTAACTGAGACGGTATTTGCAATTCCTGGCGTTGGTCGTCTTACGGTTGACGCAATTCTGCGGCGTGATTACCCAATTATTCAGGGTGTCATCCTGATTTTTTCAGGCGCTTATGTGTTGATCAACCTTCTGATTGACCTTTCGTACATGATCTTCGATCCAAGAATTAGTTATTGACATGTCCACAAATGGTCTGAGTTTGTGGTGGTCTGGCTTTGAAAAGCAGGCTGGTACTTTGTACCGGCGACATCCATCGGCGTTGATTGGGTCGATCGTCCTAATCCTAATGTGCCTGATTGCAATTCTGGCCCCTTTCCTGGGGACGGTTGACCCCCAAGCCGTTGCACCAATCAATCGCCTGCAGTCGCCTAGTGCTGAGTTTTGGTTTGGAACCGATATGTTGGGACGTGATGTCTACAGCCGCGTCGTATATGGCGCACGTGTCTCGCTTAGTGTCGGAATTTCAGTAGCAATTCTCAGCACGGTCATCGGTCTGGCGATTGGCCTAATTACGGGTTTTCTGCGTTGGGCTGACGGTATCATCATGCGAATCATGGATGGTCTGATGTCGATCCCATCTATCTTGTTGGCAATCGCACTGATGGCTCTGACAAAAGCCAGTATTGAGAACGTAATCATTGCAATCACGATCTCTGAAGTACCACGGATTGTCCGGCTGGTCCGTAGCCTCGTGCTTTCATTGCGCGAACAGCCTTATGTCGAGGCGGCAACCGCATCGGGCACGCCATTAATCAAAACGCTGGTCAAACACATCCTTCCAAATACGGTGGCGCCACTCTTAGTTCAGGCAACTTACGTTTGTGCTTCGGCCATGATCACGGAAGCGATACTTTCATTTATTGGTGCGGGTACCCCCCCGAACATTCCAAGTTGGGGCAATATCATGGCAGAGGCCCGCAGTATGTTCCAGATTGCCAGCTACTTGATTGTCTTCCCGGCCATTTTCTTGTCGCTCACGGTTTTGGCAGTGAACTTCTTGGGTGACGGAATGCGCGATGCTCTTGACCCACGGCTTTCGCGGAGAATGTAAATGGCAGGCCAATCTGACACATCGGCTCCCATTCTTGAGGTTCGAGATCTCAAAACTTATTTCCATACACGTGACGGCATTGTTCGTGCTGTGGACGGCGTCTCATTCAAGGTTAATGCTGGCGAGACTTTGGCAGTGGTGGGTGAATCTGGGTGTGGCAAGAGCGTCACGTCGCTATCTATACTTCGGCTTATTGCCTCGCCACCTGGCCATAACGAAGGTGGCCAGATTTTGTTTCAAGGCGAAGACCTGCTGAAGGCATCTGAAGCTCGAATGCGCGAGATCCGCGGCAACAAGATATCAATGATCTTCCAGGAGCCAATGACATCGCTCAACCCCGTTTTGAAGATTGGCAAACAGATCTCCGAAGTCTTGGTCTTGCACCAGAACATGAACGAGTCGCAGGCGAGGACCAAAGCCATTGAGTTGTTGAGCTTGGTAAAAATCCCTGAAGCTCAAAGCCGGGTCGACCAATACCCACATCAGTTATCAGGTGGAATGCGGCAGCGAGTGATGATTGCCATGGCGCTAGCTTGTGACCCCACCGTACTTATTGCTGATGAGCCAACGACGGCGCTGGATGTGACCATTCAAGCCCAGATTTTGAATCTGATGCGAGAGCTGCGTGATCGCACCGGCGCATCAATTATTTTGATTACCCATGATCTTGGTGTGGTGGCCGAGATGGCACAGCGAGTTGTTGTGATGTACGCCGGCAGAAAAGTAGAAGAGGCTGATGTCAAAGAACTCTTTGCGTCGCCCTTGCATCCTTATACCCGTGGACTGATGAACTCAATCCCCAAACTCGACGAGGAGAAGTGCGCCCGTTTAGAAGAGATTCCGGGCATGGTGCCATCATTGCGTGAGCCAATATTGGGTTGTGCGTTTGCTCCCCGTTGTACCCATGCTACGGGCAAATGTCGTACTGAGGCGCCTGATTTAGAGCAAAAAAAATCAGAACACTTTGCCGCTTGCTGGCATTCTGAAAAATTTCTGTTTGGAGTACGTGCATGATCCAGCTACGGCCTTTGCTGGAAGTTAAAGATTTAAAAAAATACTATCCGATTCGAAAAGGGCTCTTTGGCCGCGTATCCGGCCAGGTGCATGCGGTAGACGGCGTGTCGTTCTCCATTGGCCAAGGGGAGACCCTGGGGCTTGTGGGTGAGAGTGGTTGCGGTAAGTCGACAGCGGGCCGTACTGTACTAAAACTTATCGATCCCACATCGGGGGAGATTAGTTGGCGTGGCAAGCGTATTGATGGGTTAAGCCGTGTAAGCATGCGACCATTTCGCCAAGAAATTCAGGCGGTTTTCCAAGATCCGTATTCATCGCTAAACCCCCGGATGCGGGCTATCGACATTGTTTCTGAGCCGTTGATCAATTTTCAGAAGTTTTCCAGATCTGAAGGGCGAGATCAAGTTGCCTATCTTTTCGAGAAAGTTGGTCTTCGTCCCGATCAAATGATTCGGTTTCCCCATGAATTCTCCGGCGGTCAGCGTCAGCGACTTGGTATTGCACGGGCGCTATCCGTTAAGCCACGGCTCATCATGTGTGATGAGCCTGTCTCGGCCTTAGATGTATCAGTCCAGGCGCAGGTAATCAATCTGTTGATCGACTTACAAAAGGAATTTGGCTTATCGTATCTTTTCGTTGCTCACGATCTGGCGGTAGTTCGTCACATAAGTCACCGTGTGGCGGTGATGTATCTGGGCCGAATCGTTGAAATTGCTGAGACTCCCGAGTTGTTTGATAGCCCTAAGCATCCTTATACTGAAGCTTTACTATCAGCAGTGCCGATTCCCGATCCCGCACTCAGACGCACGCAGATCGTGTTGCAAGGCGATGTGCCTAGCCCTATCAATCGACCAGCTGGCTGCCACTTCCATACTCGCTGCCCCTATGCGCAGGAGCGCTGCCGTAAAGAAGAACCCGGTGCCCGTGAGCTATCACCTGGCCACGTCGTGACCTGCCATTTCCCAGTTAACGCCAAATAACGTCGAGGTCCTATGACTGTAATGACGAATCCGGTCTCGGTAACACAAGATCTATTGCGTTTCAACACCATTAACCCACCCGGTCAAGAAGCGGCATGTGCTCGCTACCTTGGCGATGCACTAAGCAAGGTCGGATTTTGCTGTCGGTACAAAGAACTCGGTCACAACCGACTTAGCTTGGTTGCTTCGATCGGTGGCCTAGCCGATCGTCTTCCACTCGGCTTTACAGGGCATATCGATACAGTTCCGTTGGGCGGTGCGCCGTGGACGAAAGATGCTTTTGGTGAATCACTTGAAGGCGGAAAGCTTTTCGGTCGTGGTTCTTCCGATATGAAAAGTGGCGTTGGTGCTTTTGTTGCCGCGGCTATTTCTGTTGCTGATGAGTTGCGCAATTCTGCAGGTGTTACTATGGTGATCACCGCTGACGAGGAGTGTGGCTGTGGTGGCGCAAAACAACTGGTGGAAGACGCCACCCTGCTTGGAAAAGTTGGTGCACTGATTGTTGGTGAACCTACGAATAACTACCCCCTGGTTGGTCACAAGGGTGCTCTCTGGTTAGAAGCAGTCGCGAAAGGCGTCACAGCGCATGGCTCAATGCCTGAGCGTGGTGTAAATGCCGTCTATTTGGTCGCCAAGGCAGTCATGGCATTGGAAAACTTTCATTTTCCAGATTGCAAACACCGGCTAATGGGCTCCCCCACTTTAAATGTGGGTAATATCTTCGGCGGCATGAACATCAACTCGGTGCCAGACTATGCACGTATTGGAATTGATATTCGTACTGTTGCAGGCATGAACCATGACGATGTCAAAGCCCTAATACAAGAGGCCGTCGGACTTGACATTACGTTGAATACACTAGTCGATGTTGGTCCGGTTTTTACGGACCCAAAAAATGACTGGGTTCAAGAAGTCTTTGGCGTGATGGAGAAGCAATTGGGTGAGGCGCCTCAGGCCAAAACCGTATCTTATTTCACAGATGCGGCTATCTTGCATCAGGCCTATGTCAATACGCCTACCGTGGTTTTGGGGCCCGGTGAGGCCCAGATGGCCCATCAGACCGACGAGTACTGTTTGGTGGATCGTCTAGAGCAGGGATTTGATGGCTATCGCGATTTGATACGTGCCTGGATTAAATAAGCAAATAGATTATGAGCAATCTGATTCAACTATCGGCAACACAGGCCGCATGGAATATTGCCCAAAATCGCCTGAAACCTTCTGAATTATTGGCTGCTTACATTGAGCGAATTGACGCAAGAGAGGCGGAAGTCGGCGCCTTTGATTATGTTGAGCGAGAGGCGGCGATAGCCCTGGCAAAACAGGCTGACCAACAGGCTCCCAGCGGACTGCTGTTTGGTATTCCGATCGGCATAAAAAATTTGATTGACACGAAGGATATGTTGACCACTTATGGTTCGCCCATCTATAAACATCATCTGCCGGCAGTGGATGCGGCCTGTGTGATGCAGTCGAAAAAGCAAGGGGCGATTGTATTGGGAAAAACGATTTCCACCGAGTTTGCTTTGTTTAATCCTGGAAAAACGGCAAATCCCCATAATTTGAAACATACGCCGGGCGGGTCGTCGAGTGGATCGGCTGCTGCGGTGGCAGATCGCATGTTGCCTCTGGCCTTAGGTACCCAGACTGCCGCTTCGATTTATCGGCCTGCCTCATTTTGTGGTGTAGTTGGCTATAAGCCAAGTTTCGGCACGATTGCCCGCGCTGGCACCAAGCCGTTGGCTGATTCGCTGGATACATTGGGTACATTGGCGAATTCAGTTCAAGACGCTGCACTATTTGCAGCCGCTGCTGGCGCACGCCACGACTTGGTGCTCAAGGCCGATGTGATAAATAATGCCCCGCGAATTGCGGTTTGCCGAACGTACGAATGGGCACATGCTCAGCCAGAAACCCAGCAGGCTATAGAGTCAGCGGCGAAAAGGCTTGCGGCTTCTGGCGCCAAGGTTGTCGAATTTGAACTGCCGGCGCCTTTTAAAGAAATGGTTACTGCCCAAAACGATATCCTCGCCAAAGAGTCAGCAATTTCCTTAAGCGCCGAGTATGAGCAGAATCGCTCAAAAATGTCGGCAAAACTGATTGAAGTTATTCAGCAGGGCTTGCGTGTGAGTGATTCGCGACTGCTGCAGGCTTACGCTATTGTTGATAAATGTCGTCGACTCCTGGACGACATTTATATAGATTTCGACGTATTGTTAGCCCCTGCTGCCTGCGGCGAAGCGCCAGTCGGATTGGACACAACGGGCGATCCAATTTTTAGCCGTATGTGGACAGCGCTGGGCAATCCTGGTGTGGTGCTGCCTTGGGTAAAGGGTGGCAATAATCTGCCCGTTGGTGTGCTGCTAGCCGGCCGTTTTCGGTCAGACTATGCTCTATTGGAAGCGGCACGTTGGGCAGAGCAACAACGCGGAGACTAGATTATGTTGAAACCTGTGAATCCAAAAATCAACATTGATCGGCTTTGGAAGAGTCTGATGGATTTGGCCAAGATCGGTGCCACAGATAAAGGTGGTGTCCGTAGGTTGGCGTTGACGGCACTAGATGGGCAGGGTCGAGATTTGGTGGTCTCTTGGTTCAAGGAGGCCGGTCTGACGGTTCGGGTCGATCGTGTCGGCAACATATTTGCGCGACGACCTGGTAAGGCGGATATTTTGCCTGTTGCAACCGGTAGTCATATCGACACCCAGCCATCGGGCGGTAAGTTCGATGGGAACTATGGTGTCTTGGCTGGCTTGGAGGTGGTTCGCACGCTTAATGACCTTGATATAGTGACTGATGCACCCATCGAAGTCTGTGTTTGGACCAACGAGGAAGGCTCTCGTTTTACGCCAGTGCTGATGGGTTCTGGAGTTTGGGCAGGTGTTTTTTCTGCTGAGCATGTGCTGGGTCAAAAAGATATTGACGGCAAGGTTGTGAAAGATGAGCTGAAGGCCATCGGTTATCTTGGTTCAGAGTTGCTTGGCCCTGGTGGCAAAAAGGCCGGCTATAAGGCTTATTTTGAGTCTCATATTGAACAGGGTCCCGTATTGGAAGACTCTAATCTGCCAATTGGTGTTGTAACTGGAGCACTGGGACAGCGTTGGTTTGACGTGGTGGTTAATGGCCTGGAAGCCCACGCTGGGCCCACTCCAATGAACCTGCGCCAAGACGCCTTATTGGCGGCATCAATGCTGGTTCAAGATGTCAACCGCATTGCGCTATCGGAATCCCCCCACGGCCGTGGCACGGTGGGGTCAATGCGTGTTAGTCCAAATTCAAGAAACGTGATTCCTGGCCAAGTTATTTTTTCAGTAGATTTTCGACACCCCAATAACGATGGCCTCGATCGTATGCATGCGACACTTAAGCAGGCCTGTGATCGGGTTAAAGCGCAGTGCTCGGTGGAAATTAGTCTTACCATCGTTTCGGAATTTGCGGCTAGCGTTTTTGATAAAGACTGTGTCGCTGCAGTCCGGAGGGCTGCTGATCAGCATGGCTTAGCGTCTATGGAAATTGTCAGTGGCGCAGCCCATGATGCAGTATATGTGTCGCGTGTCTGCCCCGCTGGCATGATTTTTATACCTTGCAAAGACGGCATTAGTCACAACGAGATTGAAGATGCGCTGCCAGAGCATATTGAAGCAGGCTGTAATGTATTGCTTGGTGCAATGTTAAAGATGGCCAATCTTGAATGAAGGTTCTGGTCGACGTACTTCACTGTGAGATCACGAGGATTTCTCTGGTTGCCCCCTTATTTGGAGAGCTTTGAGCCAAACCCTGAACCTGCTGACCATGATAAAAGTCGCTCTAAAAACATAACAAAAATATAAGCTCATAAGCCCCTAATCAAGCCCTCTAATAAAACCTGTAATTTTTTGATAGTCCTCTGGGCAGGCGTCAAACCGTTTCCATAAGCAACGTCTGTCCAGGTTTTCGACATATCCAGCGTTTAATTAATCGAGTCGAAAGCCCCTTTTTGATCTGGAGCTTTCATGGATAAGTCACCTTACCCTTGGTGAATGCATCGTCTTCTACCAATTCCTCCGGTTCCATACCGGGCTGAGAAATTTCCAAATCTCTAGTTCTGCGAGTTTCGGAAATTCCGGGGCCTTCAACTGACCCTCATTGTGAATCGTGGTCAGAGTTGGAGAAAAATTTGCATCTTTGACACAAATCAAATTGAAGATGCCATTTAATCAAGTGCTTTAACGCATGAAGCCTGCAAATTCGGGCGTCGCTTAATGGACAAGCTTGACACGCAGGCATAAGATTTACCTGTCTCACCGGGGGATTCGCTATGGTGCACGTAAAACTTTCCCGTTACTTTGTCGGTGTTCTGATCGCCCTCGGGGTGATCTGTCAGTCTGTATCTGCCAAAGACAAGCCCCCAGTTCTGGTCGGCTTGGACGCTGAATTTGGTCACCTCACCAGCACTTCGCCTCAAGCCATCAAGATGGGCATGCAAACCGCCATTGATGAAATCAATGCGGCGGGTGGCGTGTTGGGCGGGCGTCAGTTGGAGTTGGTCGAGCGTGACAATCGCTCAATACCTGCTCGCGGTGTAGACAATCTCAAAGACCTGGCCACAGTTAAAGACTTGGTGGCTGTATTTGTCGGCAAATTTTCACCCGTGGTGGTGGAACAGGCGCCTGTGGCCAATGCGCTCAAGATCCCCTTGCTGGATCCTTGGGCGGCCGCAGACAACATCATCAGTGACGAGCCTGCAAATTCTTACACTTTCCGCCTGTCGCTCAAGGACTCCTGGGCTGTACCTGCGATGTTGAACTACCTCAAATCGAGGGGAAAACAGCGGGTGGGGGTTTTGTTGCCCAGCACTGCCTGGGGGCGTTCCAACGAGAGAGCCATTCTGGATTACGCCAAATCGAATTCTGTACCGTTGATCACGGGTGTCCAGTGGTACAACTTTGGAGCCAAAACTCTGATGCCCCAGTGGCAGGCATTGCAACAGTCAAAAATCGACGCCCTGATGATGGTCGCCAATGAGGGTGAGGGTTCAATCATGGTCAAGGAAATGGCTGCATTACCCCAAGCAGAGCGAGTCAGTCTGGTTAGTCACTGGGGCGTCACTGGCGGTGAATTCCTGAAGCTGGTCGGGCCGAGTCTCAATGAAGTTGACTTTGCGGTGGTCCAGACCTTCACGCTGGAGGGCCGCAACGATGCCAAGGCTCAGTCAGTTGTCAAAAGGGCAAGCCAACTGTTCAAGCTCAACGGCAGCAAAGACATTCCAGCGCAAGTTGGCTTTGCGCACGCCTATGACTTGACTCATATTCTGGCCAGGGCTATCAATATTGCAGGCAGCACTAATCGGTCAGCAATTAGGGACGCCCTGTAGAAGGTGCACAACTATCCAGGGTTGATTCAAAATTACAAGCAACCTTTTTCCAGCAAGAACCATGAAGCGCTGAGTCCGCAGCATGTATTCATAGGTCGGTTTACCAGTAGTGGAGCCATTGCCCGGCCTTGATTTCACCGATGCTTTGATCGATGCGCAAGCTTGAATTCGTTCTTCAATCTCGCTTTAAGCTACCTGGCTGGCTTCCCAATACGCTGGGAGGTCGGATCACCCGAGCCGTCGTCCTGACCAATCTCGTTTTTGTGCTGGTTGCCATGGGGGTCAGCTACCTGCTGACCCGTCAGGATGTCAAAAGCGAAGAATCTGCTTCGATGCAGTATGCGCTGGAGCGTCAAAGCGAAGATTTAAGCGATATGTTGAACGGATTCGCCAACTATATCGCCGCATTGTCAAAGCAGGAGGTTGTCTCAAGTGCTTTGGTGGACAGCGAAGGACGTAACCGATACCTTCGGCCATTCATG
>Ga0129333_10004485_pt1 | contig 13067 bp, 14 predicted proteins | sample CPB6_08_DNA_FD_94474 | JGI IMG/M metagenome (GOLD analysis project Ga0129333, IMG submission 94474) | Freshwater to marine salinity gradient microbial communities from Chesapeake Bay, USA - CPBay_Sum_0.6_0.8_DNA | ecosystem: Environmental > Aquatic > Marine > Coastal | place: USA: Chesapeake... | reverse complement strand
CGCGATGAAGTTCACCACATCCAGCCGCGTGACACCCTGCTGGTGCAGGTAGTACACCGCGTGTGAGTCTTTCTCGCCAAAGATGGCCACCAGCACATTGGCCCCGGTGACTTCCTTCTTGCCGCTACCGGTGGACTGCACATGCATGATCGCGCGCTGGATCACGCGCTGAAAACCCAGGGTTGGCTGAGTATCCACATCTTCGGTGCCCGCAACCTGCGGAGTGTTGTCCTTGATGAAATTGGCCAGAGACTTGCGCAAGTCATCGATGTTCACCGAACATGCACGCAGCACCTCTGCGGCACTGGGGTTGTCCAGCAGTGCCAGCAGGAGATGCTCCACCGTGATGAACTCATGGCGCTGCTGGCGAGCTTCAACAAACGCCATGTGCAGACTGACTTCTAATTCCTGGGCAATCATGTAGATTCCTTTTGCCTTAATTGCACTTCAACTTTAATCCGAATTGAGCCCCGCCGCCAGCGTTTGGCCAAATTTCTTTGGCGCCACCCTTTGGCTCATGGTGCAGGCTCACTGACGCACTTGAGGGGATGGCCGGCCTTGTGCGCGGCATCAAGCACCTGTTCGACCTTGGTGGTAGCAACATCCTTGGAATAGACACCACATACCCCCCGGCCCTCGACATGGACCTTGAGCATGATCTGGGTGGCCGTCTCCAGATCCTTGCTGAAAAATTCCTGTAGCACCATCACCACAAACTCCATCGGGGTGTAGTCGTCGTTGAGCAAAACCACCTGGTACATCTGCGGCGGCTTGACCTTTTCCGTCTTACGCTCCAGAACGGTTGCGCTAGACCCATCGCTCAGCTTGGGCTGTCGAATCGGGGTGATGGGCGGTTTATTTTGAGCCATGAGTCATTTTATCGGTTGCCAAGCACACAAGCCTGGGCATTGATTCTGCACAGTTGGTGTCCGCCTGATCAAAATCAAGGGCCTTGATGCAGACTTCTCTAGTCTGTATGAGCCTACAAGCGCGCTCTGTGCAGGTACCAGGAAAGAGAAGCAGCCCTGCTGCTGCGTCAACCGGTGCGCACATGGTCGCGTTGTGGGGTTGTCCTTGCAAACATTTCTTTGTGGGGTTCGATGGCAAACATCATGAAAGGAATTCGCCATGAGCAAACTACTAAGCCTTCTCTTGTCCGGGTTGATCAGCAGCAGTGTTTTGGCTCAGGCGGTGGCGCCAGCCACACCTGCAGCTCCCGCCACTCCTGCGGCTCCTGCACCCGCCAAGCCAGCCACCGCAGCCACGCCGGCAACGCCTGCCACGCCTGCTGCTAAGTCGGAGGCCAGGCAGAAAGACAAAGAGAAAAAACCCAAAGGCGAAAACAAAGGCAAACATAAAGGCCAGAACAAGCCTTGAGTCAACAGTGATGCGTTACAGTGCCCGCCTCTGCGGGCATTTTTTATGGACCAGACATGAAAGCTTGGCTAATATCTCTTGGGTTTCTTGGGCTGCAAATGCTTATGTCCACAACGCTTTGTGCACAGGAACAGCCCCAGTTGAACCTGCCACGCACTCGGTTGACTGTGGGCATGCACCAGATTGACGCTCAGGTCGCCCGCACAGCCGATCAGCGCAGCATTGGCCTGATGTTTCGCCAGGAAATGCCCATGCATGAGGGCATGCTTTTTGTGTTCGAGCAGGCCACACAGCAATGTTTCTGGATGAAAAACACCCTTCTGCCGCTCACAGCGGCGTTCATCAGCGAGGACGGCACCATCGTCAACCTGGCCGACATGCGTCCCCAGACCACCGATTCCCACTGCTCACTCAAGCCAGTGCGCTTTGTGCTTGAAATGAACCAGGGGTGGTTTGCCAAGCGCGGCCTTAAGCCCGGCTCCAAACTGGCCGGGACTTTTTTCCAGCGCGCACAGTAAGCTGCTGGCGCGCCCTTAGCACCCCGATACCCGGATCGGGCTGTTCAGGCCTGCAGACTTGCCATGGCAGCGTTGAATGTCTTGCTCGGCCGCATGATGGCTTCGAGTTTGGCGGCATCCGGCTGGTAATAACCACCAATGTCCACCGCACGGCCTTGCACCGCCAGCAGTTCTTCCACAATCTTTGCTTCTTGCTGAGCCAGTTGCTTGGCCAGTGGAGAAAAGCGTGCGGCCAACTCCGGGTCATCGCTCTGGCTGGCCAATTCCTGGGCCCAGTAAAGGGTCAGGTAGAACTGGCTACCCCGGTTGTCCAGCTGGCCGGTCTTGGGCGAAGGGCTTTTATTGTTGTCCAGCAATTTACCCGTGGCGGCATCCAGGGTCTTGGCCAAAATCTTGGCCTTGGGGTTACCGTTTTTGATGCCCAAATCTTCAATGGAAACTGCCAGAGCCATGAATTCCCCCAGTGAGTCCCAGCGCAGATGGTTCTCTTCCACCAACTGCTGAACATGCTTGGGCGCCGAGCCCCCGGCACCGGTCTCGTAAAGACCCCCTCCAGCCATCAGGGGCACGATGGACAGCATCTTGGCACTGGTGCCCAGCTCCATGATGGGAAACAGGTCGGTCAGGTAATCCCGCAGGATATTGCCGGTGGCCGAGATGGTGTCCAGGCCTCGCACTACCCGCTCCAGGGTATAGCGCATCGCGCGCACCTGGCTCATGATCTGAATGTCCAGCCCGTTGGTGTCATGTTCCTTCAGGTAGGTCTTGACCTTGCTGATGATCTGGGCCTCGTGCGGACGATAGGGGTCAAGCCAGAACACCACCGGCATGCCTGAATTGCGCGCGCGGTTGACCGCCAGCTTGACCCAGTCGCGAATGGGTGCGTCCTTGACCTGGCACATGCGCCAGATATCACCCGCTTCCACTTGCTGGCTCAGCAACACCTCGCCGGTGGCGAGGTCGGTGATGTTGGCAACACCTTCCTCCGGAATCTCGAAAGTCTTGTCATGCGAGCCATACTCTTCGGCCTGCTGCGCCATCAATCCCACATTGGGCACGGTACCCATGGTGCGCGGATCAAATGCGCCATGCCATTTGCAGAAATTGATGGTCTCCTGGTAGATACGGGCAAAGGTTGACTCAGGAATGCAAGCCTTGGCTTCCTTGAGTTGACCGTCGACACCATACAACTTGCCACCCGCACGGATCATGGCCGGCATAGAAGCGTCAACGATCACATCATTGGGCGAATGGAAATAGGTAATACCCTTGGTCGAATCGACCATGGCCAGCTCAGGACCCTGCTCGTGGCAGGCCTGCAGGTCACGCTTGATTTCGTCTTGCTTGGCTTGCGGCAAGGTGGCAATTTTGTTGTAGAGGTCGACCATGCCGTTGTTGACATTCACGCCGAGCTCGTCAAACAGTTTGCCGTGCTTGGCAAAAGCTTCCTTGTAATAGGTCCGCACACAATGACCGAACACGATCGGATGCGAGATTTTCATCATGGTGGCCTTGACATGCAGGGAGAACAGCACACCGGTTTTGCGTGCATCCTCGATCTCCCGCTCGAAAAAGGCCAGCAGCGCTTTCTTGCTCATGAACATGCTGTCAATGACCTCGCCCTCCAGCAAAGACACCTTGGGCTTGAGCACGATGGTCTTGCCAGACTTGGTGATCAGTTCCATCTTGACGTCGCGCGGCTTGTCCACGGTCATTGATTTTTCACCGTGATAGAAGTCACCGCCCTTCATGTGCGACACATGAGTGCGCGATGCGGGGCTCCACTCGGCCATGGCATGCGGGTTCTTGCGGGCGTATTCCTTCACCGCCTTGGGGGCACGCCGGTCGGAATTGCCTTCGCGCAAGACCGGGTTGACCGCACTGCCGATGCACCTGGAGTAACGGGCCTTGATCTCTTTTTCCTTGTCGTCCTTGGGCTGTTCCGGGTAGTCTGGAATGGCATAGCCCTTGGCCTGCAACTCTTTGATACAGGCCACCAGTTGCGACACCGGGGCACTGATATTGGGTAGCTTGATGATGTTGGTATCGGGCAGCAGGGTCATGCGTCCAAGCTCGGCCAGATTGTCTGGCACACGCTGCTCTTCCTTCAGGTACTCGGGAAATTGCCCCAGAATCCGGCCAGCCACCGAGATATCGCTGGAGGTGATCTGAATTCCGGCGGGCGCGGCAAAAGCCTGGATGATCGGCAGGAAAGAGGCCGTCGCCAGCAGCGGGGCCTCGTCGGTCAGGGTGTAGATGATGGTGGGTTGCCGCTTGCTCATTGTGATTCTCCAGGTCGCTTTCGCACTGTCAGGTTGCATGACGCCCGCTTGGGCTTTTTTCAGGTGCTGCCGATTGTGCTTTTTGTGTCCGCGCCGATCCAGGCAAATCAGATTCGATATTTCATATTACAAAAATTATTCCCCTCATGCTTGTCTTTTTTTTCAAGCGAGCGGCGCGGTGCTTGCTTACGCTCAGCATTTGCTGACTGGGAACATCCTCTTGCCACGACGACTCTGATGGGCTGACTCAACACCCTCGCAGTAGTGGTGCAGCCCGATCGCTCGCCAGGGTCTTGGGCAGCTTGAGCCAGGTCGGGCATAATCAGCCGCAGTTTTTTTCAAAACAAAAGGAGTCCTCAATGGGTGCTATTTTTCAATCTCTTGGTCGTACTGTACTTGCGGGCGTTGTGCTGTTGATCGTGCTGGTGTTGGTTGCTGGCGGCGGCTCCATCGGGGGCATGGCCTGGTCGACTTTTGCCATGCGCTGGCTGCATGTCCTCAATGGTGTGATGTGGATCGGCTTGCTGTGGTATTTCAACTTTGTGCAAATCCCCTCCATGCCCAAGATTCCTGATGAGCAGAAGCCCGCCATCAGCAAGGTCATTGCCCCGGCCGCCCTGTTCTGGTTCCGCTGGGCGGCGCTGGGCACCGTCATCACCGGCTTGCTACTGTCCTGGATGAGTGGTTATATCGCCCCCGCTCTGGGCCTACAGCGTCCCTTCCTGGCAATTGGCATCGGCATGTGGCTGGCCCTGATCATGGCGTTCAATGTCTGGTTCATCATCTGGCCGAACCAGCAGAAAGCGCTTGGCATGGTTCAGGTGGAGGCGGCCGACAAGGCCAAAGCCGCACGCACTGCCATGCTGACTTCCCGCCTCAACACCATGCTGTCCATTCCCATGCTGTACTGCATGGTGGCCCAGCAAAACGGCGGCCTCTGATCAAGGCAACTTCATCAGGCAGATCAAGGGCTGTATTTACAGCCCTTTTTCTTTGTCTTTTTCTTGGCCTTCCAGGGCCTGATTGACCCGGGTCACCTTGACCTGGGCTGCGCCCTTGGAAAAATGCACCTGAAGCGACTGGCCTGGGCTCAGCCGTGCAGCATCGGTCACCACATGCCCGGCATCATCACTGGCCCAGGCATAGCCACGGCGCAGGATCTGGGCCGGATCGGCCCGCTCCAGCTGCAGGGCAAGGCGCTCGAGGCGTTGCTGGTGCATCAATTGGCTCAGGCCAAGCGCATTGCGAATGCGGTCGCCCATTTTCTGCAGGCCCTGCGCGTTGAGGTGCAGGGCTTGCTGGGTGTCTCGGCCAAGGCCTTGGGCCAAGAGCTGCAAGCGCAGACGCTGCCTGAACATCAAAGCCGAAGGCCTGCCCAATTGACTGGCGGCCGTATCCAGACGCTGGGCAAGCCGGTCCTGAAGCTGATGCACAGCCCGCCCAAGCCGCTCTTGCAGACTCAGCAGGGTGTTGCGCCAAACTTCCCGCGATTGCACCGCCAACTCTGCGGCTGCTGTCGGAGTTGGTGCGCGCAGGTCAGCTACAAAGTCACAGATAGTGAAATCGGTTTCGTGTCCAACACCGCTGACAAGCGGTACCGGGCTACGGGCCACCATGCGGGCCAGGTCCTCGTTGTTGAAGGCCCACAAGTCTTCCATCGATCCTCCGCCCCGCACCAGGAGAATGATGTCGATGGGGGTGGGCGCATGCTGATCGACCGCCAGCGCATACAAATTGGCCAATGCCCGGATCAACTCCTCCGGTGCCCCGCTGCCCTGGACCGAGGCTGGCGCCAAAACCACCGGCACATGCGGCGCGCGCCTGCCAAGCGCGCTCACCACATCATGCAAGGCAGCAGCCCCCAGGGAGGTGACCACGCCAATGCCTCTGGGCATCAAGGTCAGCGGCCGCTTACGTCCGGGATCAAACAGCCCCTCGGCTTGCAGCTTGGCCTTGAGCTTGAGAAATTGCTCAAAGAGCGCGCCCTGTCCGGCACGGCGCATGGATTCGACAACGAGTTGAAGGTCGCCCCGGGGCTCATACACCCCAAGCCGGCCCTGCACCTCGACCAACTCCCCATCCTGCGGATTGAAGTCGAGCATGCTGGCAGCACGGCGGAACATGGCACAACGTAACTGGCCCTCCTGGTCCTTCAGCGCAAAATAGCAATGCCCACTGCCAGCGCGCGCAAAGCCCGAAATCTCGCCCCGCACCGCCACAGGATTGAAGCGGGAATCCACAGCCGCAGCAATGGCGCGGCATAGCGCGCCAACTTGCCAGATTTCTTCAGTGCTGGTGCGGTTTTCCAATCTCAGCTCCAGTCTGCGCGCGCCTTGCGCAGGGGTCTGCAAATGCGACTAGTCAACAGACGATGCAAACCATGGACAAGGTGCTGCGATATAGCCGAATTTGGAGGAGCGCTCGATTTTTCCATGTAAGTAATTGATTTAAAAGGATTTTTTATCGCCTACTTATTCATCGATCTGTTGCATCCCAGAAGGCATGCGCTTTTGCGCCGCCTCACCCATAAGTTTTCCACAAAGTTATGCACAACAACTGTGGGTTGCAGCCTGCGCGCCTCTCTGGCTCAATGGCCAGGCACTTGTCGGATCGGCCGGCAGCACCCGTAAGCCATAATCGGACAGCGCTTTTTTCCCTGGGAGACCTGATTTGCTGTCCATCATACAAGCCGCTGGCTGGCCGATCTGGCCCTTGATTGCCTGTTCCGTGTTGGCCTTGGCCCTGATCATCGAGCGCCTGGTCAGCCTCAAGACTGCTCGCATCGCCCCGCCCAAGCTCCTGACCGAGGCGATCAGCATCTCGCGCTCCAGCCTGCCCGCGCCAGATCTGATCGCCAGACTGGAGAGCAACTCTGCCTTGGGAGAAATCCTGGCGAGCGGATTTCGTACGCTGCAAGCCTCTCCCCATTGCAGCGAGGAAGATTTGCGCCATGTGATGGAGGGCACCGGAAGAATGGTCGCGCATCGTCTGGAGCGCTACCTCAACGCGCTGGCCACCATCGCCTCGACCGCGCCCCTGCTGGGCCTTTTTGGAACAGTCATTGGCATGATCGAGATATTTGCCTCCCAATCACCCAGTGGCAGCAACCCGGTGCAACTGGCCCACGGGATCTCGATCGCCCTGTACAACACCGCGTTTGGCTTGATCATCGCCATACCTGCGCTGATTTTCTGGCGCTTCTTTCGCGCCCGGGTAGATGCATTTTTGCTCACCCTGGAATTGGCCTCCGAGCGCCTGGCCCGCCATCTGAGCAACCTGCCGCGACCCGCTTGAGCCCATGAACTTCCGCGCCAAATCCTACGGTCAGCGCGACGAACCGGAAATCAATCTGATTCCGTTCATCGATGTGCTCCTGGTGATCCTGATTTTTTTGATGCTCACCACCACCTACAACAAGTTCACCGAAATGCAATTGCGCCTGCCGGTGGCCGATACCGATGCGCAGCGTGACCATCCCAATGAAATCGTGCTGGTGGTCAGCAGCGAGGGGGCCTATATGGTCAACAAAAAGCCCCTGGCCGGGCCTGGCATTGAAGCCCTGACTGGCGCCCTGATCAACGCTGCCAAAGGCAATCAGCAGGCGGTGCTGATCATCAGCGCCGATGCTGCTGCGCGTCATCAGTCGGTAATCACCGTCATGGAAGCAGCCCGCCGCGCTGGCCTGACCCACATCACATTTGCCACCCAGTCAACCACCCGGGCCCAGCCACGCTAATCATGCGTCATGATCAGCAGCCATTCTGGCAGCGCATGCTGCTGGCCGCATGGCAGGAACGCGGGGGACTCAGCTTCTTGCTGCTCCCCCTGTCCGGGCTGCTGCGCCTCTGGCTGGCCACGCGTTCCAGGCTGTATCGCGCTGGCGTGTTGCCTCGGGTGACCCTGCCGCTACCCGTGATTGTGGTGGGCAATGTGGTCGCTGGTGGGGGCGGCAAGACCCCGGTGGTGATGGAACTGGTGCAGCACCTGCGCCAGCGCGGGCTTCATCCTGGTGTCATCTCGCGGGGCTATGGCCGCCAGACCTCGGACTGCCGCGAAGTGCTGGCTGACAGCCCGGCAATTGAGGTGGGTGACGAGCCACTCTTGATCAAACGCCAGGCCCAGGTACCGGTGTTTGTGGCCAGACAACGAGTTCAGGCCGCGCAAGCGCTGCTGCTCGCCCATCCCCAGACCGATGTGCTGCTCAGTGATGACGGCCTGCAACATCTGCCGCTAGCACGCGACATCGAAGTTTGTGTTTTCGACGAGCGCGGCCTGGGCAACGGGCGGCTGTTGCCGGCTGGGCCTCTGCGTGAGCCCTGGCCAAGACCAGTTGATCTGATCCTGCGCAGTCCAGCCACGCCTGAACTTGGCGGCTTCAGGGTGACGCGTCGCCTGCAAAGTTTTGCCCGGCGCGCCGATGGCAGCCGCCAGGGACTTGCGGACTTTTCACTACCGGGCCACCCCCCCTTGCTGGCCCTGGCAGGCACTGCACGACCCCAGGCTTTCTTTGACATGCTCACCGCGCAGGGCCTGCATCCGGACCGTACACTTGAGCTGCCAGATCATTTTGATTACAGCCAATGGCAGCCTCCCACCGACCAGCCCTATCAAGTGCTCTGCACCGACAAGGATGCTGTCAAACTCTGGCCGCGCTGGCCCGATGTCTGGGCGGTTGGCCTGCTGCTGCACCTGGAGCCCGGGTTTTATGGTGCACTGGATCAGCATCTGAACCGTTTGCTCAAGACCCCACTATCATCCCGAGACACCCATGGACACACGACTGCTTGAACTCTTGGTCTGCCCCCTGACCAAGGGACCCCTGGAATTCGATCAGCCCCGACAGGAGCTGATTTCCCGCACTGCTCGCCTGGCTTACCCGGTACGCGATGGCATTCCCATTCTGCTAGAAGAACAAGCGCGCACCCTGAGCGACGAGGAACTCGGGCTGTGAGCTTCACAGTCCTGATCCCGGCGCGCCTGGCCTCCACCCGTCTGCCCAACAAGCCACTGGCAGATATCGCCGGCCTGCCCATGGTGGTAAGGGTCGCCCAGCGGGTGCGCGCGGGCCTGGCTCCTTCCAGCCAGGTAGTGGTGGCTGCTGACAGCCCTGCCATTGTGCAGGCCTGCAGTGCCCACCAGATCGAAGCGGTACTGACCCGGGTGGACCACCCCAGTGGCAGCGATCGGCTGGCTGAGGCCTGCGACCTGCTGGGCCTGGACAACGACCAGGTGGTGGTCAATGTGCAGGGTGACGAACCGCTGATGGATCCCGCCCTGGTGATCGCCGTAGCCAACTTGCTGGCGCAGCACAATGCGGCCAGCATGAGCACAGCCGCACACCCGATTGAAGACCCGGCTGAATATCTCAATCCCAATGTGGTCAAGGTTGTGCTGGACGCCAACCATCGAGCACTTTATTTCAGTCGCGCACCGATTCCCTGGTGGCGCGATGGATTGGGCGAGGAGTCTGGGGCCATGCCCAATCCTAAGCCGCTGCGTCATATCGGCATCTACGGCTACCGCGTCGGTTTCTTGCGGAAATTTCCCACACTTAGCCAGGCGCCACTGGAACGCATCGAAGCGCTCGAGCAGTTGCGTGCCCTGTGGCATGGTCATTCCATCGCGGTGCATATCACCCCCCATCCACCCGGCCCTGGGGTCGATACTCCGGAAGATCTGGCACGTGTCCGACAGGTGTTTGGGGCATGAGACAATACGCCCCTGAAAAATATCTCGCGTTCGGTGTGTTGCCGTCAAGCGGACTGCCTGACACTGAGCGAGGCCACCGCGCTGCATGCCGATGCGGGTGTCTGGATTGGATCTGCCAAATTACTTCATGAGACTGATACTGTTGGGTGCGCCCGGTGCCGGAAAGGGTACGCAGGCAGCCATCATCTGCCAGAAATATGCCATCCCGCAAATCTCCACGGGGGATATGTTGCGCGCGGCCATTCAGCAAAACAGCGCATTGGGGCAACAAGCCAAGGCGATCATGGGAGCTGGCCGACTGGTCAGTGATGAGTTGGTCATCAATCTAGTGAACGACCGCATTGCGCTGCCGGATTGCGCCAATGGTTTTCTCTTTGACGGCTTTCCACGCACCATTGCCCAAGCCGATGCCATGAAATCTTCTGGCGTGCGCATCGACTATGTTCTGAAGATTGATATTCCGCACGACATCATCATCGAGCGCATGAGCGGACGCCGCTCACACCCCGCCTCCGGGCGTACCTATCATGTCAAGTTCAATCCGCCCAAAGTGCCCGGCCATGATGACCTGACTGGTGAACCGCTGGTACAGCGTGAGGACGACCAGGAAGAGACTGTTCGCAGACGACTTGAAATTTATGCGGAAGAAACCCGTCCTCTGGTGGATTACTACCAAAGCTGGGCCGAGTCAGATCCTAAGGCTGCGCCCAAGTACCGCAGCATCAGTGGAGTGGGAAGCGTGGAAGAAATCGGCGCGCGCGCACTGGCCGCCCTAGCCTCCTGATATCGGTTTTCACGCCGACATCAGATCCAGCATCAGTGCAATGCGCGCCTTGGCGGGTGTCAAACCCTCAGCCAGCGGCAAGCGCTGATCAGGTTGTGTCCTGACACCGCCCGCACAGCTTCTGCTAGCGCGCACCACCCTCACCCCGCTGGATTGCGCTCGTAATAGTGCTGCCTCCAGCGCCAGGTTCACCGTGCCTCCGCCGGTGCCCGCCACCACCAACCCTCGCACTGGCCTGGCCATTGGCGCCGCCAGCAAGGCCTCCACCAGGGCGCCATCAGCGCCTGCATGGCTGGTGACAATTTCAACCCGCGGCCAGGAAGATGGTCCCTCCAGTGCCTTCAACAAATTGGGTGTGACCGTCTGAACCGGTTTTGGCCAGTCCCTTCTCTGCCGAAGTTCTCCATGGACCACATGGGCCAGTGGTCCTTCATCGCCTGAACTGAAGGGGTCCAGCCGCCAGGCATGAACCTTGTGAACCTCACGGGCCGCGTGTACTGTCGCGCCGCATACCACCATCACTGCACCGGCCTCAACCTGCTCGGCCACGACCAGGGCATCCAGCAGGTTTTGCGGGCCATCGGCCAGCAGGGCATTGGCTGGCCGCATGGCGCAGGTCAGCACCACCGGCAGTTTGGGCCTCAGCGTGGCGTGCAAAAAATAAGCGGTTTCTTCAATGGTGTCGGTGCCATGCGTGATCACTAGGCCACCAACCCCGGGTTGCTCCAGCCAATGCTGGCAACGCTGCAACAGGCGCCCCCAGACCTCGGTATCCATGTCCTTGCTGTCGATCTGAGCCACCTGTTCGCACAGGATCTGCGCCCGGGGCAATTCTGCGCTGGGCAGGCCGGCGATCAGCGCCTCAATACCATGCACAGCGGCCACATACCGGGAACTGTCATAGGCCTGTGCGGCGCTCCCGGCAATCGTGCCGCCTGTGCCCAAAACAACGATTTTTCCTTGCCCCACTTGCCAACTCCCAAAAACTGATTAAAAATACAGTAGCTGGATATCCACCCAGTCCTCTTCTCTTCAAGGAGACCCCATGGACTTTCCCCCGATCACCGTCAAGTTGACGCCCCGGCAGCAGCAGATCCTGGACCTGATCCAAAGCGCCATCGCCCGCACCGGCGCGCCACCCACCCGTGCGGAGATTGCCAGCGAGCTCGGCTTTCGTTCGGCCAACGCCGCCGAGGAGCACCTGCAGGCCCTGGCGCGCAAAGGCGTGATCGAACTGGTCAGCGGCACCTCGCGTGGCATACGCCTGCAAAGCGACGTCCTGCGCTGGCTCAACGAATCCCGCCTCAAGCAGCTCTCTCTTCCCCTGCCGAGCCTGGCCCAACTCGCTCTGCCACTGATTGGGCGGGTCGCAGCCGGCTCGCCGATTCTCGCCCAGGAGCATGTCGACCAGACCTATTATGTGGAAAGTAGCCTGTTCCAGCGCAAGCCCGACTATCTGCTCAAGGTTCGCGGCATGTCCATGCGGGATGCCGGCATCATGGATGGCGACCTGCTGGCGGTGCAGGCCACCAAGGAAGCCAAGAACGGCCAGATCGTGGTGGCACGACTGGGCGACGAAGTCACCGTCAAGCGCTTTCGCCGCAACAAGCATCTGATCGAACTGCATCCCGAAAACCCGGAGTATCAGACCATCATCGTCGAGCCGGGTGACCCTTTCGAAATCGAAGGGCTTGCGGTGGGCCTGATCCGCAACACCATGCTCATGTAATCCAGAAAATCGGCTTCGGGCAAGGCACAATGTCGGCATGAACATTGTGATTCTGGATGACTATCAAGATGCGGTCCGAAAACTTCAGTGCGCCAGCAAACTGGAGGCCTATTCCGCCAAGGTGTACACCAACACCGTCAAGGGTTTAGGCCAACTTTCAGTTCGGCTCAAGGACGCCGACATCATCGTGCTGATCCGCGAACGCACCCACATCTCGCGCGCGCTCATCAACAAGCTTCCCCGCCTCAAGCTGATCGCCCAGACCGGGCGTGTGGGTGGCCATATCGATCTGGCCGCCTGCTCCGAGCGCGGTGTGGTGGTGGCCGAGGGTACTGGCTCACCAGTGGCGCCGGCTGAACTGACCTGGACCCTGATCATGGCAGCCATGCGTCGCCTGCCGCAGTACATCAGCCATCTCAAGCATGGCGCGTGGCAACAGTCTGGGCTCAAATCGGCTTCCATGCCCACCAATTTTGGCTTGGGCAATGTGTTGCGTGGAAAGACCCTGGGCATCTGGGGCTACGGCAAGATTGGGCAGTTGATCGCACGCTACGGCCAGGTCTTTGGCATGCAGGTGCTGGTCTGGGGCAGCCAGGCCTCCCGCGACAAGGCTGTGGCTGATGGCTACCAGGCCGCCACCAGCAGAGAAGCTTTTTTCTCTGAATCTG
>Ga0129333_10004483_pt1 | contig 13074 bp, 21 predicted proteins | sample CPB6_08_DNA_FD_94474 | JGI IMG/M metagenome (GOLD analysis project Ga0129333, IMG submission 94474) | Freshwater to marine salinity gradient microbial communities from Chesapeake Bay, USA - CPBay_Sum_0.6_0.8_DNA | ecosystem: Environmental > Aquatic > Marine > Coastal | place: USA: Chesapeake... | reverse complement strand
CGTTTAGTCTGCATATGGTATATACTTGGTTTTGCCTTGCTCCTTTATAGCTCTCAAAACCTGTTTCCTCTGCTTTCCTGAGGCTGAATAACTCACATGAACCCAATCAGGATTTTGTTTTGTCCCAAACTCCCAGATCAATTGATCAAAGTCCAATTTATCTTTTATAAATTTAAAGATTTCTGCATTATTAATATCAGTTCCATCCATATCAATGTCAAGTGCCTCCCCAGAACTATGCTGAGATTTCATTGCACCGCCAATAGCAGCATTTAGTGCCTGTGATCTGTAACCACTACTAATACGGATAGGCTGCCTGAAATTGGCTCTAATAGGCTCGAAAACTTTCTCAGCTATGAGTTTTAGATTCTTGGTATGCTCCTCTGTAGGCATATTAGAAATCCCTCTCCTTTTGGCTGATTCGCTCCTCGTTACTTCTACTAAATCCAGATGCTCACTTAGTTTCATCTTTTTTATTTATAGCTTTTTCATATGAAGTAAATCCTAAGGCTGCTGCTGCTAATCCTGCAACTGCCCATACCAATGCATCAGATGGAGTATGCTCTGAATTATGATTCTCATAAAGAGTCCAACACAAAAAACCTGCACAGACTAAACCTACCAATCTTTTACTTGATGCTTCTCCTTTGTCTGATAAAAAACCCTTTGCCCAATCTATTAGTTTTTTCATTGTTCTATTATTGTTGAGTCAATGGAGCTTGAACTATCTGTGCTGATACGTTTTTTACCCCAAAAATTTGTTTTCTCTTTTATGTAAATGGTATCTCTAACAATAACTGTTTTTGTTATTTTAGATAATTCATTTAATTTTTCGTTTTCTTTTTGTAATTCTACAATTTTTTTCTCTGCCTCTTGAAATTTATATACTATTTGCCTCTCTTTTTTAATAATTATTTTTTCAGTAATTGGCAGCATTTTCATCACAGAATCATACAATGGTTTTTCAATGTCTTTATTTACGATAATCTTTTTATTATCGGTATTGCATGACATTAATAATATCATTAATATGTATCTCATTTGATTTTTCCTAATTCTTGCAAAACCAAAAGTTTAGATGCAGCAGCAGATAGAAGGCTGTCCGATCTTTTTAGCTGTGCAGAAAGAATATCAATCTTTGCCTCAAGTTGCTCAATTTTTTGACCTTGTTTTGCTATTTGCTCATTATACTGCATTTTGCCATCTACATACAAATAGCTGATCCCTACAAGGGTAATCAATAAAAAAGCCTTGACAGGTTCTTTAGTAAACTGATCAAAGCTGAAAGTGGGAATTATTGAGTTTTTGGTTTCCATTTTTTCTAAATCATTTATTGTCAATTTCGTTTAATTTTCTTTGTGCCCATTCTATTCCTGCCTGACCGCCCCATGCATCAACAGCTAATCCTCCACATCCTTTAGAATATGGAACATCTTTATATTGCAAATGCCTTGCAAATGATGCCATTCTTGAAATTGTTTCTCTGGAAATGGGCTCTTTGTTAGCTAACATATGAGCTCTGGCTTTGCCTGTTTGAGTCAGGCAAGTTCCCCAACCATTTTTCTCTGCCCATGCTACTGCTCTTTTTGCAGCATTTACTGCAGCCTGTGGGTAATCCGTATAGGACTGAACCATTGCAACTCTGATGGCTGCCCATGCTTTGTGAGCTTTCTCCTCAGTTTCATAAATACATGATCCTGTTCCGATTCTGTATTTTCCGTTGCTGCATTTGATAACAGGCATTTAGAGTAGTTTACTATAAATGCTGTTTCTTTTAGAATTTATCTCTTTAAAGTTGTAATGTTTTGAGCAATAATCAAATAACTCCTGACCTAACCCTATCCTCATCTGCTCATCCCTGAGTAATGAGTTGATATGTTTGTTCCAATCTGACTGCTTATTTACATATAAAACAGGCAAATCTTTGTAAGGATGGACATTTGAAACTATGGCAGGATTCTTTTTGGAAGCAGTTTCCAGAACCTTGAGATTTGATTTCATTCCGTTGAACTTAGATTCAACCAAAGGGATCAGGCTAACATCTGAATCTGCATAGGCTGCCATGTATCTGGTAACATCTGTGTATCTGTAAATGTGAGTATCTAATTTTCTACCTGCAGAGAAATAATAAGCCATGTAATTCCAAATGTCCCCCTCGCTCTCATTATACCCTGCTAATATCATTTTAACATTCTTGCCAATCAATCTTTTGAGAGGCTCTTTTAGAATCTTTAAATCCTTTTCATGTGTTCCGCTACCTGCCCAGAATAACCTGAGTTTATCTGATTCTATTTTATTGTCCAGAAATTGCTCCTCTCCATATGGTAGTGCATTAGGCAAAATTTCTACATTAGGATTATATTGATAGATTGCCTCTGCAAGTCTTTCATGTGTGCAGGTATTTAGGTCTGCGATTTTAATATATTGCAGAATCCTGTCTGTTATGCCATTAGCCTCATATCTCTGGTAAAGTACATGAGATGCATCTAACTGCCAAAAATCATCATTATCAACTACTAATTTGAATCCGTATTTTTTTCGCCAATCTATTATGTCCTGAATATTTATATCAGCCAGAAACCTATTCATTAGGAATATATCCCAACCTTTTGCAACTATCTCCTCACTCAAAGTATCTGTGATCAGGCAATAGTCTTTCTGCATATGTACCAGAGGCAGCATTATCCGATGATAACCTACGCCTGAGAATTTACTCGTTATGGCTAATATTCTCATTTCTTAGGTCTGCCTCTTTTTTTAGGTACATTTTCCTGTACAGGTTCTTGTACAGTTTCTTGTACAATTGGCAAATCCTGAACTACCTCCTGAGGCAAACTCAGATAATACCTGTAGAGTCTTTGGAGCATTTCCATTACGCAACTGCTGCACCATTTAGTCAAAACAAACTGAGGATCAATGTATGATTTATAAATGTGCTCATACATATTAAGGAGATGAATGTCCAGATTTCTTACATATCCATTCTGGACAGTATGGTAGTTGCCAATGTGCTCCTCTAAATAGTCTTTGTGTTCTTGTTTCATATTAAAAGTTTATATAATTTGATCATTGTATTTCTTGCTAATGGAGCTACAACCCCTGCAGTAAACATATAGAATGCAATCTGTGTGAATATATCAGGCAGAAAAAGTAGTAAAAGTGCTACCCATGCAGCCAGACATGAGGAGCAGTTAAATGGCTTAAAATTCAGTTTCCATTTCATATGGAACATATGTATCTCTGTAAAAAACAGAGCAAACATTACAGATGCTATTAATATCATTTCTTAAGTTTTTCAATATACAATATGGCATCCATTAACTCCTCTTGTAAATGGTTTAGCCATTGAGTCAAATTCAGATCATCCCTATCCAGAGTAGTCCCATACTTTTTAATTCCTGCCTCACTCCTGTTATAAAATTTATCTATAACCTCCTGCACTATACTATCCTCTGATTTTCTTTCTGAGCTCATTTTTAGTCTGGTTTAGAGTTCTTATTATACTCATATATGGAATACCTGTCTTTCTACTCAACTCTCTGGCATTTCCGTTAAACTCGAATGCATACAACCTGAGAATCTCTTTCTGATACCAATAAAGTCCCTCCACATGGTTTAATATTCCCTCTGTTATGTCAACCTCTTTTACATCCTCTTTCTCCACCTCAACCCATTCCACAAAGTCCCTGTACTTTCTATAGAACTTTTTATCTGTAGATTGTACCAAGTTCAGCATTATTCTCACTATGTAAAATCTCAATTGTTTTCTATCGTACAGATCAACTAATTTCTGCTGATCCAACTCTGCCAAAATCAAAAAAACCTCACTTTTCAAATCCTCCTGTAATTCCACAGGTTTCATTTTAGAGATAGCCTCATTCACTTCTCTACTGCTCCAGAACTCTGTGAGTATCTCATTACGCAAACTCTCCAAACTCACCAAACTCAATTAAAATGGGTTTGCCTTCATCCTCTGTACAGATGTAAGCCTTACCCCCACAGGTAGCAACATCATGCAACCTACTGACCTGTTCTGGCTTTACTGTATCTCCGATTTTTTTAACTTCAACTGCAACATAAATACCCTTTGAATCATAGCCTTGCAGGTCTGCCCATCCTTTCTCAATTGTTCCCTTTCTCCTCCTTACAGGGATATTGTTAACCCTGTTGAGTCTTACCCCATGTTTTTCCAGATACTGCTTTGCCCATTTTGTAAGGTCTGAGGCTGACAGTTCCTTTGTGGATGTCAGGCTTAAACCTGCAATGTGGGCACTCTTTGCTACCTGTTTTGCCATTGTATTCAGTTACAGTATAAATTCTTAAACAAATCTTACACCTCATAAAGTTACATTAAAGTTTTGAAATATTCAGCAACTGCCATTCTGCGACAATTTAATTCCATCTGCTCATCATCCTCCAGAATCTCTTTCATCTGCTTTTTCTCTTTATGGTCAGCATATCTGAACTTCTCTCTGATAGCATTCTCTGTTCTTTCCAGAGTTCCCTCAAAGTCTGTTATTAATCCTCTGCTGTGCAGAATTTTGAAACATCTTAATCCATTGAAAATATGCTCCCAATCTTTATTTCTTTTGTATATCTCGAATGATGTCTGCAGGATTTCATCATCAGATACCTTTGGAGCTTCTATTTGTTTTGTTTCTGGAATAGGCTCAGGAACATAATTAGCTCTTACCCATCTGGCATAGCTGCCCATCATTCTGGTTAAGTAAAGGACTGAGAAATTCTGGAAAGTTTCCGCAACCTCATCCAATTTGTTTTTAGCACATAACTCGAATGCCAGATCAAACTCTCCTATTGGTAGGTTAGCATAATCTACTTTCATCATTTTTGAGATATAGTTTAGCTCAAACTCTGAAGGCAATCTTTCACCTTTTACCCCTAACAGGATCATTCCTTTAGTGATTATTTTCAATATATCCTGAGAATCCGAATCCATCAGTTTTGGACTGTTCCTCGCTTTTGAGATTAGCTGCGACTCTGTTAAATAAGTCCTCATACATTTGCATTTTAGTTGGTTTGTTAAAGTTAGTTTTAAAATTAGAATTATTTATCCAAACTGACAACATTTTTTGTTTCCAATTTTTTACAGGCTTTCCCTTCGCATCATGCCAATCCGCAACCTCATAGTAATCAAATGCTTTTTTAGCCTGTTCTGTAGTTGATCCTTTTTCCAGAAAAAAATCCTCTACTTGAGAAAGTGTGGGTTTTACCCCCTTATTATACTTATTATTAATATTATTATTAATCTTATTATTCTCTTTTCGGTTTTCCGATATAGGTATATCATTTTTTAAGGGGAGGGTATTATGATTTTCCGATATAGGTATATCAGTTTTTTTATCTATTATGATAGTCAATATCCTCTGCTCAATCTCTTTTTTGTCATTCCTGTAGATAATCCTACCTAAATAACCTTTTGTTTCGAGATCAGAAATAGCCTGACTAACTGTTGTTTTACTGACATCTAACAATTCTGCTAAATATTCATTAGAGGCAAAACAATAACCTTTAAGATTTGATAGGCTCGAAATTAAACCTAATAATAGTTTTTGTGTGGATGATATATCCTTTGAAATTAAAAACTTAGCAGGTATAACTGCTGCCCAATTTAAATCTGTCATAAAATAATAATCCCTGAAGGGATTGGAAATGCAGTTCCGCACCCATCAGGGAAATTGATGTTTTTAATTCGAGGCTGCATCCTCAGAACAAATATACTAAATTAATTGCAATTTAGAATCCAATAAAATTTTAGTCTGACTGTATTTTTCTGCGAAATGCTCATCAATATCAATCAGGTTTTTACAGGTCTTAATACTGTGTAAAATTGTTGTATGATGCCCATTTGAGCCTAACTGTTCCCCTATCTCCTTAAGGGTTAGGTCAGTATATTGTCTGAGCATATAAACCGCACAATGCCTCGCATCAGCCACTCGCTGCCTCCTGCTATGCTCTGTGCAATCCGTATTAAATACCTCGTTAACTGCGTTGATTATTTCCTCAGCAGGTCTGCGTTTATGCCTTGCTATCCTCTCAACTACAGGAAATTGATCCAACAATTTCTCAAGTTTACCGATCATCTCGTAATGATCCTTGATGATAGATTGGATAAAATTTCTCGTAATTGATTTAGTTGATTCTGTCTGTTTCAAAATGGTAGATCGTTTTTAGTTTTTTCGTAAATAGTAAATTGCTCATTTCCAAATTTGTCTTTTTTCTGACTAAGAAAACATACATATTTATCATATGCATCTCCATTCTTAATAGAGAGTTCTAAAAATTCGCCCTTTTTGCCTTGTTTCTTAGTCAAGAAAATACCTTTAGCAAAGTTCGGTTTCGTTGAGTTCTGTTCCATCTGTTATTTGATTTAAAAATTTAGCCTCTTTGGTTGGGTTCTTGTCCCATTTATCTAACATATTTAGCATCTCGAAATATCTGCCTTCGCTATACCAAATGTGGTGATAAATCTTTGCCATAATAAGCATTCTTTCCTGTGGTGGTAGTAGTTGGTAAGAGTTCATAATATCTGAATTTTTGCTTTTTCAAATGAGATTAAAGTTCTGATTGCATCTATCTGATGTACTGCAGCAGAGCAGCACCTTTCAAATCCTGTTTTTAGCCTGTTCCAATCCTTTGCCTTTGCTTTGATCATCATGTTGAATGTAGAGGCTGAGAATTTATCTAATAGCTCCAGATTCACTTTGCATTCAATATCAACAACCTCATCTATTCTATATTGGCATTCAGTCATGTAATTACCTGCTCTGGTCATCAGGATGGATAGATTATTTAATCTCTCAATGAGCTCCTCTGGCTCTTTCGGAAGAGGCTGCTCAAGATATTTAATCATCCTTTGGTAGTGGTCATTGTATTTATCCAACATTCTCTTTGCGTTTTAAAGTTTTCTTAATGTCAGATTGAGAGTAATTCATGCCCATTGCAATCCTGTCTTTATCCTCTATCTGGTTTGCCTGTAGGTTTAGCAGAGCCTTTTGGAAATCCTCGTTCTTTACTAATGCTCCGATCCTAATTGCGAGTTGCTCCTTTTGCCTTTCCTCATAGGTTGTATTCTCTAATAGGGTTAATAAGTACAATCTATTTTCCTCTCCTACTTCATCAATAGGTTCTTTGGTTCTGTTAATGGCTTTCTCTACTTCATCGGCAGATGCTATGCCTGTATCTATTCCGATATTAGCCATAGCACAGGCTCTACCTACTGCAGAGGTTTCTGCGTTCTCTAATGCTGATGTGTGATTTACTTCTCTGTAATTGTCTGATTCGATTTCCTGAGCATGACCTGTGTAGATGTAATCTCTGTCAGCTCCGCTAATTGTGAGTTTGGCTTTTACTACCCACATTCGCCTCTCAGCGAAATACTGATAATCTGTTTCAATGTTGTACTCGTAATTTTCATTGAGCCATTTGATTCTCTCATGTACAGGAACATAGTCCTTGCCTTTGATTTTTACTGTTTGCATAATAATTGGTTTAGAGTTCAAATATATAAACCCTTTGTTAAATGGCAAAATTTATTTTTGAGCCGATTAGCAAATTTATTCGGCTCACCAATGTGCAATATATCGCCCAAATAATATGATTTTTGGTCTATATCTGATACGTTAAGTATCGAAAAGTGCGATTTGCTACACTTTTAAGTACTTAAAAATGTAAATGAAAACATTAATTGGTAGATAAAAAATTCCCCCTGTACTTACAGAGGGAACTTTAACCAACTATTACGAATTGCAAAAATAGCTATTAATCCAGATACAAGTAAGTAAAACCAAAGTTTAAATTTCCTCACTCTTTGCAACTTGGTTTCCACATCGTTTAACTCTTTCTTTAACTTTTCAACCTCTTTTATATGGGCAGCCTCATGGTTCTGGTAATCTCTGTGCAGGGATTCCATCTCTTTTTGATGCCTCATTTTCAAGGCTTCGATTTTAGCAGTATTTTCCTGCGTTTTAATGACCTCTTTTGTTTGGATAATGGTTTTACTTGGTGGACAAATTACAGGCAAAACAGAGTCCTTAAAATGAATCAGAATGGTATCAGGAGCTGCCTGAATAGTATCCACTACTAAAACCTCTTTGATTTCCTCTTTAATAGGGAATTTTTCAGCACAGGTTTCTGCAAGTTTTCTCTCAGAAATACATCCTGTTAAGAATAGGCTAAAGATAAATATTTTTTTCATATTTAATAATTTATCCCAAACCTGCATTAGGATCATTAGGATTATTTATCCATTCAATATAATTATAATTCTTGCCCTCAAATCTGAATATAAACTTTTTGATAAAGTTTATGCTATAGTTCAATATTTTCCTCATCTGGTTTATTAAATGTTATTCCGTTTACCCATCCCTCTAAAAACCAATAGTCCTCTAATCCATCAGGATTGACTATATCAATTACTTTAAATTCAATCTCTTTCTCTGCAAGTTCTTTAATCTCTTTGTTAAGTTTTTTTATGCCATCTTTATTAAACTTAAAAGCTCCTTTATCATCTAATATAAGATTCCCTTTATCATCTACAGAGGCATTATCTAATCTTAAATCCTCAAGGTCTGCCTGATATTTATCTATAGAAGGTTTTAACTTCTCATAGATTTTAAATAGTTTTTTCTGTGTTTTTGTTTTCTGCTCCCCAATATAGGCAGCAAGTAAATTTGCAGTTTGAATTAATTGTTGATTAGTCATAAATTAAAATTTGTGCTAATTTATACATTAAAATGGATTCGGCAAAATTTCTGTTTTCGGAGCTTTCTGCTCGTTTATCATATTCTCTAATGCTCCATCTATAGTCTGCATATTTAATCCTGCCTCAAGCCATTGGATAACCTGCTCCTCAGTAATCTGATCATATGGAGTATAATTGTCAGGATCAGGCTCACCGCAAATAAAGGTAGCTGAATTTGATGCCTTATATTCATCCTCCTCAGCATTACGAATCCATTTTATGTATTTAACTACTTTTTCAAGAGTTCCCTCCATAGGGTAAACCTCAAAAGCATCTGCAGGAAATTCCCATGTATAATTTATCATGCTAATTTACTTTTTAATTCCTCTATTTGTGCTTGTTGTTCTTGTATTGCTTTGATTAGCATTGGAACAAATACAGAATATTTAACTGATTTTGTTTTTTCACCTGTTTTAATTTGTTCTCCATTTTCATCTTTTATTGTATCATCACTTTCTTCAATTAATGCAGGGAATATTTGTTCTAATTCTTGAGCAATAACTCCAATATGTTTTTTATCAGTGCCCTTTAAATTAAAATTTCTAATCTTAACTTTTAATAAATCTTGAAGTTTAGGCGTTGCATCTATTATATTTTCTTTTAATTTAATATCAGAATATGCACCATAACTATTATTTACATTCGCAACATTACCATTTCCATAAACAACCATTTTTACTCCGACAGCATCAGTATCACAAAATATATAATAACTTGATGTATTATCAGTATTTGATCCACCTAATTGCATAATTAAAGTACGGTCACCACTCGCATTATTTTGATTATGCAATAATGTATTTCCTACTGTTGACCCTACAACCTGCAATCTCCGAGTAGCTCCTGTTGTGCCAATAGATACGTTTCCTGCATTAGAAATTGAAAATCTCCTTTGCCAATTCGCACTACTATCTTTTATATATGTTTCATAAGTACCAGCAGTTGTCAGGTTAAATCCAAATCCAAGTGTATCTGCCTGATTAGCAAATTGAATCTGTAATCCACTTCCATAAGTATCACTTAAATCCTTTGATACTACATACATTTTAGCTTTCTGTCCTGTACCACTCGCATCTATTTTAAATGAAGTACCTGCTATTATACCTTCGCCTGTGTTTCCTGCTGATGGGGAATTGGTAGTTATATTTCCTCCAAAAATAGATGAACCATTTCCTTGTATTTGTAATGCAGATAAATTTGTGCCAGTTCTAAAATCTGCAATTACATAAGATGAAGTTGTACCTCCTGTTTGTGCCCAAAGTGCAGCAGTTGTTGCTCCTTGTTGAATCTCTAATTTACCATTTGTTGGCGTAACAGTCCCGATTCCGACATTGCCGCCAGATTGTTGTAAAATCAAATTCACAGAAGCTCCTCCACCATCATAAGCATCTAATATCATTCTTCTTACACTTGCAGTAGGATGCCTTGTTCCTTGTATTTGTAAATACGCAGCTCCACTTTGTCCTTTGGATGCATAAAATCTTGATAATGTTACTGTAGATGCATCTCCAGTTTGTCCATCAATCGTAAATAAATAATCTGGCGTATCAGTCCCGATTCCAACCTTGCCGTCTTTATTAATCATCATACTATTAGAAACGCTTGTTCCATTAATAGAACGCTGAAAATAAATTTCAGGAACATTATTACCTGAAGCATCAACAGATATAAAATTTGATGCACCTCCTACATGATTAATTATTGTATATTGTGTTGGAATTCCACTTCTATTTATCCTCAAGCCATCACCAAAAGTGCTTCCAGTTCCACTTAACACTGCATTAATCGCCGTCACACTCGAACTAAACGTAGCACTCGTTCCTGTTAATGCTCCATAAAATCTGATAGCTTTATCATTCCTAAACCATGCAATAGATTGCCCTAAACTATCAGTAACATCCATTGCATAATTAGATGCAGTTTGATCAGAACCTTTAACCCATAATCTAACATTTACTGCAGGTATATTATCTCCAATTACTGTGCTACCATTCTTTGCAATGCTAAATCTATCAACCCAAGTTTGAGAAACCGTTGATGCTGAACTTTGAAATCTTGCAAGATAAAGAGTTGTGTCTGCATCTGTTGATCTAACAAGTAAACCCTGTGAGCTATCCTCAACATTTGTTACAGATAATCCGTAACCTGCTGCCACACTTGAAAAAGTAGCTGCTCCTGTATTTCCTATTGTTAATCTTGTAGCAAATGTACCTGCATTATTAGTTCCGAAAAATAATTGACCGCTATTTGAAGCAATTTGATCATATTGAATTTGAGCATTTAAATTTGCATTAGTATCATTATAAAAATTAATACTTCTGGTAGTTGATCCATTTAAAGTTATATTTCCATTAAATGTAGCATTAGTTGCATTTACTGATCCTGTTTGAAAACTATTCCCATCTTTATCTAATCTCCATTGTACTGATCCACCTCTTGCACCAATGACAAATTGTCTAATTTCAGCACTTCCAGAATCAGTTAATCTACCCCTTTCAATAAAAATACCATTGGCATTATCACCAGATGTATTATTCTGATTTGCATAAATTACTGATCTATCAAATGTACCTGTATTTGAATTACTTATAAAACTAAATGGATCTGTGCTAACAAATGTAACACCAGCATTAAAAGTTTTTGCTCCTGCAAATGTCTGTGATCCTGTTGTTACCAAACCTCTATTTGCTGCAGATGCTGATGGAATATTAAATGTATGAACTCCAGATGCTGAACTTATATTAAAATCAGTTCCTGTTGTTCCTGTTGCAAAAGTTTGTACAGAATCAGTTAATCCATTTAAAGATGTAATTGCTGCACTAATGTAAGTAGGAGTCCAATATTCAAGAGCAGTAGCTCCAGAGTTTACTCTGAGCAATTGACCTGCAGTTCCTAATGCAGTTAAACCTGTTCCACCTTTAGCTATTGTTATTGTTGATCCACCCCATGCTCCAGATGTAATTGTTCCGTTAATATAAACATCTCCAAAAACACCTAATGCTCTTTGAGTTACCCCTGTAAAAGATAAGTTATTAAAAGTTGGACTAATCCTAACTCCGTAAATAATATCATTATTAGCTGCAGCATTTACAGTTGAGGTTAAATTCATTGCTATTCCACCTGCAGAGATTGTATTATTGATAAAAAATACACCTGTAGGAGAGAATGTGAATTGATTGCTTGACTGCAAAGCAGATGCACTATTGCCATAAATAATCTCATTTGATCCAAATGAACTTGCTCCTGTTCCACCTCTGGAAACTGCCAAAGTTCCTGTCCAACCAAGAGTTAAACTCGCTGCCCTAAGTAATGCAGTTGCAGGAGTTCCTCCTAATGTTAATGTTACGTTAGTATCATCTGATTTTGTCAGAGCTGCACCTGTAATGTCTGATCCTGTAATTGTTGCCCATGTAGGAGATGCAGATTCTGTTCCTGTTCCTGTCTGGCTGAGATATTGTTTAGTAGTTGTTATGTTTCCTGCAAGTCTATTTGCATTCCCAGATGTACCCCCAAAGATTATATCTCCCAGAGTAGTCATTGGACTCGTTAACTTATTATTGAAAGTTGTCCAATCTGTTGATGTCAAATATCCGTTAACTGATCCTGTTGCTGCAGGGATAGAAACTGTGTTAGTTGATCTGCTCAAAGGAGCTGAAAATGTCAAAGGCTGCTCTGGAGTGTAACCCAAAACAGTTGCTATAGATTTATTTTTCCATAGGCTTGTTGAGCTCTCATAAAAAAGCCCCTGATTATTTGCTACACTTGAAATAGCAACATCATGGATTTCATCAAGTTCATATCCGTTTTGAATCTTAACCTCAATGACACCATTAACTGCATTTTGTGTTGTAACGATACCAACATAAACCAAGTGAGTAGGAGCAAGAGTTTTAGTGCTTGTAAATGCTCCTGCAGTAGTTCCTGACAAATATAATTGAGTTCCTGCAGGATATGCTGATGTATCAATTCCTGTGATCTGTCCGACAATAACTACAACACCATTAGAGTTATTTGAGATATTATCCTGAACCAAACCAAGAGTCTGAGCTGATGTATTATCTGCATCTGCCTGAGCTTTTGCAATAGTGGGATAACCTGCAGTAGCTCCATTGATGTAAACTACTGTCCCTTTATTTATTGTAGCTCCTGAGTTATTTCTAACCTGTAGAACTAATTTATCAGATGAAACAAATGTAGGAAACTGAGTATTTACCCAAGATGATCCGTTGTATCTTAGATAGTCATTTGTCGCTGCAGATGTAATTGCCACATCCCCAAGCTGATCAATATTATAATCCCCCTCCTGAGCTACT
>Ga0129333_10004482_pt1 | contig 13077 bp, 14 predicted proteins | sample CPB6_08_DNA_FD_94474 | JGI IMG/M metagenome (GOLD analysis project Ga0129333, IMG submission 94474) | Freshwater to marine salinity gradient microbial communities from Chesapeake Bay, USA - CPBay_Sum_0.6_0.8_DNA | ecosystem: Environmental > Aquatic > Marine > Coastal | place: USA: Chesapeake... | reverse complement strand
GGCGTAGCGAGCTCGCTTCGCCGCGATGCGGGCCTCGTGCCACGCCGGGCTGGGTCCGTCGATCGCCAGTGCGGCGATGCGGCGCACCAGCCGACGGAAGGTCTTCGCCACAAGCAGCGGTAGGACCTCGTCGGCCGGCTGGTCGGCACGGGCCGTGAACGGGGGCCGTCGGACGCCCGCGACAAGGTCGTCGAGAAGTTGCGCGTACCTGGGGGAGTCGACGACGGCGGTAGCCGACGCCTCGGCCTTGAGCATTTGCGTCGCGAGGGCGAGATCGATGACAGCCCTAGCAACGTCGGCGTCGCCGTCGTCGAGGATCGCGGCATGGGTGTCGAGTCGCTCCTGCATGACCTCCGTGTCACGGGCGAGCCCCAGCCCCGCGGCCATCCATCCGAGTTCCTCGCGGAGGGTCGCCGCCCAGTCCGTGTCGATGAGGGGAGCGAACACCTTCAGTCCGCTGCGCAGTCGCCGAGCGCTCACGCGCATCTGGTGGACTGCGTCGGGCAGGTCGCGTCGGAGCGCGAGATCGGCGAGGAGGAGCCGACGCGTGTGGTGAGCCAGATATGCATGGACGACGTCTGCCGCGGGAGCGTCGTGATCTGGCCAGGGAGCCACGCTGACGTCGGGGGGTACGGCGGCGCGCGGACCGAGGGCCGCTCCCGCCTTGCTCGTGGTTCCCGGCGACGCTCCAGCGTCAAGCAGCGTGGCGCTCACGCGCTGGAGCAATTCATCGTCGAGGCCTCCGTCGGTCGCGACGAGGGCTTCTGCCTCGATCTCGCGGAAGCTCTCGCCGCCGATGATGTCGACATGGTCGTCGACGACCTCGATGCGCGCGAGACCGTCTTCGTCGACCAGAAGGGTCGGAGTGCGATGGGTATGCAGGCCCGCTACCCGCTGCACGCTCCCCGTTCGGACGAAGGGCGTGACGATCCGCAGGAGTTCAGTGGGAATCTCGGTCGAGAGCGGTGCTCGGATCTCATCGCGCACGCCTTCGCCGTAGCCGCTCACGGGGAGTTTGAGATGCCAGCCGGCATCCGGCCCGCCCTCCCGGCGTCGGAGGGTGATGCCCCAGCGGAAGAGCCGCAGGTCCTCGGTGTCGTAGTAGTCGTTGCGCATGGTGAATGCCGGCCGCGCCTCTGCGCGTGCGACACCGTGGATGGACGCGAGGTCGGGAAGGCCGAATCCTCCGGGGACGCGGAACTTGCGCTCGACCTCGCGGTGGGCGGTCGTCATGCGATCCTCGGCGCCGGCCTCACACCAGGCGACCGCGAGTGCGGTGCACCTCGATGAGGGTCTCCTGCAGATCGCGCAGCGGCTCGCCGCCGGGTGCCTGCGTCCGTCTCTCCCACGAGCCGTCCGAGCGCAGGTCCCAAGCCGCGGTGCCCGGGTCGAAGGCCAGAAGGAATAGTGCGTCGACCTCGGTGACGTGCTCAGGATTCTTGAGGCTGACCAGGGTCTCCACGCGGCGGTCCAGATTGCGGTGCATGAGGTCAGCCGATCCGATCCATACCTCGGTGTCGCCGGCGTTGCAGAACTCGTAGGCGCGCGAGTGCTCAAGGAAGCGTCCGAGGATGCTGATCACCTCGATGTTGTCGCTCAGTCCCGGCACGCCCGGACGCAGGGCGCAGATACCCCGCACCCACACCTTGACCGGCACGCCTGCTTGCGAGGCTCGATAGAGCGCGTCGATGATCCGCTCGTCCACGATGGAGTTGGCCTTGAAGCGGATGCCCGACTTCAGGCCCGCGCGCGCATGCTCGATCTCACGATCGATCCGCTCGATGAGGCCGTTGCGGATCGAGTGAGGGGCGACGAGCAGGCGGTGATAGTCGGTATTCATCGAATAGCCGGACAGCACGTTGAACAGGTCCGAGACGTCCTCGCCGACCTGGTCGTCACACGTGAAGAGGCCGAAGTCCTCGTAGAGGCGGGCGGTCTTGGGGTGGTAGTTGCCGGTGCCGAGATGGCAGTAGCGACGCAGGCGGTCCCCGTCATCACGGACCACCATGGAGAGCTTCGAGTGCGTCTTGAGCCCGACCAGGCCGTAGACGACGTGGACGCCGGCCTCCTCGAGCTTCTTGCCCCAGTCGATGTTGTTCTGCTCGTCGAAGCGGGCCTTGATCTCGACGAGAGCCAGTACCTGCTTGCCGTTGCGCGCAGCCTCGATCAGCGCCTGGACGATGGGGGAGTCCCCGCTGGTGCGGTAGAGCGTCTGCTTGATAGCGAGCACGTTCGGATCGACGGCCGCTTGTTCGAGGAACAGCTGCACGCTCGTGGAGAACGAGTCGTAGGGGTGGTGGACGAGGACGTCCTTCTCCTTGACCTCGGCGAGGATGTCCGGGGCCGAGGCTGACTCGACCTCGGCGAGCTGCCGGCTCGTGCGCGGCACGAAGCTCGGCTGCTTGAGATCGTCGCGATCGACGGCGTAGAGCGACCACAGCCCGGTGAGATCGAGTGGGCCGGGGAGGCGGAAGACCTCGGGCTCGCTCACATCGAGCTCGTCCATGAGGAGTTCGAGCACGTGGGGGTCGATGGAACTCTCCACCTCAAGGCGCACCGCCGGGCCGAATCGACGGCGTGACAACTCCCGCTCGAGCGCCTTGAGGAGGTTCTCGGCGTCGTCCTCCTCGACCTCGACATCTTCGTTGCGCGTCACACGGAAGGTGTGGTGCTGGAGGATGTCCATGCCGGGGAAGAGCTCATCGAGGTGAGCCGCGATCACGGATTCCAGCGGCACGAATCGCACGTCGTCTACGGGCACGAAGCGTGGCAGCGACGGCGGCACCTTGACTCGAGCGAAGAGTTCGGTGCCGGTCATGGGATTGCGTACGACGACCGCGAGGTTGAGCGACAGGCCGCTGATGTAGGGAAAGGGGTGACTTGGATCGACCGCGAGTGGAGTGAGCACCGGGAAAACGCGCTGGTCGAAGAAGGCGTCGAGCTCGGTGCGCTCGTCGGCGGTGAGGGAGGACCAGTCGAGGATCTCCACCCCGCGTGCGGCGAGGGCGGGCCGCACCTGGTCGCGGAAGAGCGTGGCCTGCTGGAGCTGGAGCAGGTGGGCGCGGCTCCAGATGGCCTCGAGGACCTCGCGCGGAGTCAGTCCGCTCGCAGCGCGTACGGCGATGCCCGTTGCAATGCGCCGCTTGAGCCCGGCGACGCGCACCATGAAGAACTCGTCGAGATTGCTGGCGAAGATCGCGATGAACTTGGCGCGTTCGAGCACGGCGAGGTCGGGATCCTCGGACAGCTGCAGGACGCGCTCGTTGAAGGCAAGCCAGGAGATCTCGCGGTCAAGGAACCGATCGGCAGGCAGGGGGCCAGCCTCGGCCTCGACGGCGGCCACTGCGGCGTCATCCGACTCGACCTCAGCCTGCGGGAGGCGCGCCTGGGGTGCGTCGGTGGACATACGCCCATCGTCCCACAGAGGGGATGATGCTCAGGTGGCATCCAGATGAAGGCTCGGGTGGCCATGAGAGTGGAGCGAATCAGGCGCGGCGATAGAGCACGTCGGTGTCCCAGTGGGTGAAGCCGACGCTCGTGTAGAGGGCGATGGCCGAGGTGTTGTCGGCGTCGACGTAGAGCATGGCCTGGGCAAGGCCTCGGGCGGCCAGGTCGCGGAGTCCGGCGATCAGGAGGGCGCGGCCCAAGCCGGTGCCGCGGAACTCGGGCGCGACGCCGATGACGTAGACCTCGCCGAGTTCTTCGTGCCCGTGTTCGTGGGCGTGGTCGACCCCCTCGGCGTGCAACCGTGCGTGGGCGGCTTCCCCGGCCGCGTGTTCACCTCCGTGCACCTTGGTCCAGTGGAAGCCGACGAGGTCCCCCGACGCCGATGTAGCGACGAGAAAGCCGGTCGGGTCGAACCACTGCTCCGACATGCGGCGATGGAGATCAGCGATCGACCATCCGCCCTGATCGGGGAGGGCCTCGAAGGCCGCGCGATTGACGATGAGCCACGCCTCATCGTCGAGGCCGGGCAGGAATGACCGCAGTCGAATGTCGGCGGGGAAGGACACATCGGGCAGCGGTGCGAGGAGGGACCGCCGCATCTGCCACAGGACGCGCACGCGCATGAAGCCGAGAGCTGCTGCGAGGCCACGCGCTGCGGCGCTCTCACCATGTGTCCACAGTCGCATGCCAAGGCCCGGAGCGGCATCGTCGCTCAGCCGAATCGCTTCTTCGACGAGCGATCGACCAATTCCGCGGCGCCGCGATGAGGGCGAGACGACGGCCTCGGCGCTCGGGCCTTCGACCGCGTCGGTGACATCGATGTGGGCATAGCCGAGGAGGCGACCGTCATCGCCTCGACAGAGCAGGTGTCGTACGTCGTCATCTCCTCCATGGCGCAGGTGGAGGAGGACGTGCTCGGAGATGGGAGTGACCCCGTCGTGGCGGGCGGCAGCGTCGACGAGCTCGAAGACGTCGAGGACCGCGGTCCTGTCGAGGTGCCGGCGGACCTCGACTTTGCTCATCGCTCGACCGCGCTGGCGGCGTCGATGTCGGCGTCGTCGAGGGTGGAGACGGTCGCCTCGTCGGGCCGTGCCGGCACGAATCGGTAGCCGACATTGCGGACCGTGCCGATGAGGGAGTCGTGTTCCGGGCCGAGCTTGGCGCGCAGCCGCCGCACGTGAACATCGACCGTGCGGGTGCCCCCGAAGTAGTCGTACCCCCATACCTCTTGGAGGAGCTGGGCCCGACTGAAGACGCGCCCCGGATGCTGCGCGAGATAGCGCAGGAGCTCGAACTCCTTGAAGGTGAGGTCGAGAGTGCGCTGGCGCACGCGGGCGACGTAGCCGGCCTCATCGATCGACAGGTCGCCGCTGCGGATCTCACCCGGGCCTTCGTCGGGTTCGGCGTCCATTCGGGCGACGGCGAGCCGCAGCCTCGTCTCCAACTCGGCCGGCCCGCACGTGTCGACGACGAATTCGTCAATGCCCCAGTCACGCTGAAGCGCGGTGAGCCCTCCCTCCGTCACGATGACGATGAGCGGATGCTCCACGCCGGTCTGGCGGATGAGTCGCGTGAGGCTGCGCACGTGGGACAGGTCGCGCCGCCCATCAACGAGAACCGCGTCGCACGGGGGCGCGTCGAGCAGTGCGGTGGCCTGCGCGGGCAGGATGCGCACGGCGTGCGGGAGCAGGCTGAGCGCCGGCAGAACCTCGATCGAGGGCTCCACCGCCTGGGTGAGCAGCAGCAGGCGCACTACGGGAGGATACCGACCCGTGAAGGATGCCTCAGCCGACAGCCCAGCCGCCCCGGGCCGGCAGCGGGTCTCCCTCGGCGCCTCTGCGCAGCCCCTCTCCCTGTGCAGCGCAGACGGCATTGACTTGGCCGCCGCGCATCTGCCCCACGGGGACACGGGGACCGCCATCGTCGTGGCCCACGGTTTCGGCGGGGCCCACGACCAGGAGCGTGTCGAGCGAATCGCCCGGATCCTGGCCGCCGATGCGGGGGTGGTCGCGGTGACGCAGCGAGGTCACGGGGACTCCGGAGGCATGACGACCCTCGGTCACCGTGAGCCGATGGATGTCGACGCAGCCGTGGCCTGGGCACGGGAATCGGGCTACCGACGGGTCGTCACTGTCGGCTTCTCCATGGGTGCCGCGGTCGTGCTGCGCCATGCGGCCTTGATCCCCGACTCCGTCGATGCCGTGGTCGCGGTGAGCGGTCCTGCCTACTGGTACTACCAGGGCACGACACCGATGCGCTGGCTCCACCGGGGGATCTCCTCGGCAGCGGGTCGCGCGTACATCCGCACGGCACTGGGCACCCGAGTTGATCCGACCCCGTGGCCCGACCCGCCTCCGTTGCCGCCGGCCGAGGCCGCGGCACGTGTGCGCGCGCACGGGACGGAGTTGCTCATCGTCCACGGTGACGCCGATGGATTCTTTCCGCTCGACCATCCCCGTGCCCTGCACGATGCCGCGCCCGGATCCCACCTGTGGATCGAGCCTGGATTCGGCCACGCCGAAGGAGCCATCGGCGACGACCTCGTGCGCCGGATCGGCGCGTGGGCGGCGCGGGGGTAGGCTGACCGCATGCTCGAGATCGTCTACACAGGACTCCTCGTCCTCGCGATCCTCTTCATCACGTGGTTCTCGGGCTACGTCGTCTACAAGCTCTTCAAGGGTCAGGGCTAGTTCGGACATGAGCGTCTCCGACCTGCCGGAGGAAATCGTTCCCCTGTCGTGGCTCATCGGCCAATGGGTCGGGGTCGGTCTGGGGCAGTACCCCACGATCGAGGACTTCCGCTTCGGCCAGGAGGTCTCATTCACGACCGACGGCCGTCCCTTCCTCATGTACGCATCGCGGAGCTGGCTCCTCGATGATGACGGCGAGAAGGTCCGACCGCTCGCGACGGAATCGGGCTTCTGGCGCCCGCAGCCGGATGGCCAGGTCGAAGTGATGCTCGCGCATCCCACGGGGTACTCCGAGCTTTGGCTGGGCACCCACGAGGTCCTCGGTATCGAAGATGTGCGGATCACCGGGGCGCGTGCGGTCCTTCACACCGACGTCATCAGCGCATCCCCCAGTGCGAAGCCCTACAGCGCGGGTGAACGCCTCTACGGCCTGGTCAACGGTGAACTCATGTGGACCTTCGACATGGCGGCTATGGGCGAGCCCATGACCAATCACCTCTCCGCACGCCTGCGCCCGGCCGAGTAGTCGTGTCTGCCCCCCGGGCCGGAGCACCCGACCCGTCGATGGACGGGCCCGGCGCGACCGCCGATCCGGCCCCTTCGGACTGGGATGACCGGCTACACGCGCACGGCTATCGGGTCACCCCGCAGCGCGCGCTCGTCCTCGCCGCGGTCAATGATCTCGGGCACGCGACTCCGGAGGAGATTCTCGTGCGGGTCCAGGGAGAGTCCCCGCGCGTCAACCTCTCCACCGTCTATCGCACGCTGGAGGTCCTTGAAGGCGTGGGGCTGGTGACCCATGCGCACCTCGGGCATGGGTCACCGACGTACCACTCCGTCGACGACGACCTCCATATCCATCTCGTCTGCCGAGAGTGCGCCGGCATCGACTCGATTCCTGCCGGGATCGCTCGTGACTTCCTGGACGAACTCGAGCGCGAGCGCGGGTTCGTGACCGATGTGGGTCACATGGCCATCCACGGCGTCTGCCGCACCTGCCGGGAAGGCGTGAGCCGGCCATGACGTTGGACGGCATGTGAGCGACTACGCGAGCCCGGCACTGAGCCTTGTGGGTTCGTGCCCCGCCCCAGAGAACTCAGTGGACGATGGCGTGCCCTGGCATTACGGCGACCCCCACGCTGAGCAGCGCCGTCTCGTAGCCGGACGGGGTGCGGTCGACCTGTCCCATCGCGGAGTGGTGACCGTCACCGGGCCGGATCGGCTGACGTGGCTCCACAGCCTGACGACCCAGCACCTCGAGTCGCTGGTGCCCGGAGCGTCGACGACCGCCCTCATCCTGAGCCCCCATGGTCACGTGGAGCACGAGATGCATGTTGTCGACGATGGCACCACGACATGGATCACGGTCGAGCCGGGCACCGCTGGCGATCTGGTGGCCTACCTCGACTCGATGCGGTTCATGCTGCGGGTTGAGGTCGCCGATGTCTCCCCCGACTGGGCCGTCGTGTGGCAGCCGACCCGCGAGGCGCACGCTGACCATCCCACGTGGCTGGTCCCCGCCGACATCGCCGGCATCGGCTCCACTGACGCGGGCAGCGACCGCGGCGGCGATGCGTCGAAGTACGTCGATCACCGACCCGATGTGCTTGTCGGTCGTGAGGTGATCGTGCCGCGACAGGACCTGGTCGCCGCTCTCGGTGACGAGCCCGCAGGCACCTGGGCGCTCGAGGCGCTGCGCGTGGCCGCAGCCGCCCCGCGCATCGGCTTCGAGACCGATCACCGCACCTTGCCGCACGAGGTGGGCTGGATCGGGCCCGCCGTACATCTGGCGAAGGGGTGCTACCGCGGCCAGGAGGCCGTGGCGCGCGTGCACAATCTCGGAGCTCCCCCTAGGCGCCTCATCCTGTTGCACCTCGACGGCAGCGCGGAGGCATTGCCGTCGCACGGGGATGCGGTCCTCCTCGGCGACCGCGCGATCGGCTGGATCGGCTCCGCGGCGCGGCACTACGAACTCGGACCGATCGCGACGGCAGTCGTCAAGCGCTCTGTCGACCCGACGGCTGACCTCATCGTGCGCACCGCGGACGGCGACATGGTCGCCTCGCAGGAACCGGTGATCCTCGTCCGCTAGTCGACGTCGATGATGATGGTCACGGGGCCGTCGTTGATCAGGCTCACGCGCATGTCCGCTCCGAACCGACCGGTAGCGACTGTCGCGCCACGACCGCGCAACTCCTCGACGACGGTGGCGACGAGAGGCTCGGCAACGTCTCCTCGTGCCGCGGCATCCCACGTCGGGCGGCGCCCCTTGCGGGTGTCGGCGTAGAGGGTGAACTGCGAGACGACGAGCACGGGCAGCCCCAGATCGGACGCCGAGACCTCCTTTGCACCGCTGGGGACGGTGCAGGTGTCGAAGCGCGTGGCATCGAAGATGCGCAGGTCATAGGCCTTGTGCGCGAGCCGCCGGGCGATCGCCTCATCGTCGGTGTGTGTGACACCGACGAGGAGGAGCAAGCCCGGTCCCTCGATGCGGCCGACCTCGTCGCCCGCGACGACGACATCTGCTCCGTTGACGCGCTGCACTACCGCTCGCATGAACGCACGGTAACGCCTTGCTCGGTGGCGGACCGGACCTGACAGGATGCCCGCGTGAGCGAGGTGCTGGTCGAGGTGCGCCGCGGCGACGTGATCGAGGGAGTCCACCGGGGACACGCGGTCGTACTCGCTGCCGACGGCACCGTGGAGCGGGCCTGGGGTGACCCGAGCGCCCGCATCCTGCCGCGCTCGGCAAACAAGCCGGCCCAGGCCACGGCGATGGTGCGTGCAGGACTGCCGCTGGACGGTGAGCTCCTCGCCCTGGCCGCCGCCTCGCACAGCGGCGAGGACTTCCATGTCGAGGGCGTACGTCGCATCCTCGCCATGGGAAGTCTGGACGAGTCGGCCCTGCTCACTCCGGCGGAGCTGCCGCTCGACGAATCCGTGCGCCTCACTGTCCAACTGGCCGGGGGGACCGCCACCTCGACGTACATGAACTGCTCCGGCAAGCATGCGGCGATGCTGCTCACCTGCGTCGTCAACGGATGGCCGACTTCGGATTACACCTCCCCCGAGCATCCGCTGCAGCGTGCCATCGTCGACGAGATCGGCGAACGGGCTGACGAGGAGCCCTGGGCGAGTGCGGTTGACGGCTGTGGGGCTCCGCTGCTCGGCCTCACCGTCGCCGGGCTCGCGCGCACCGGTGCTGCCATCGCGAGGGCGGACGACGACTCGGCACGTCGTGTCGCGGATGCGATGCGCACCCACCCGGCGTGGGTCGCGGGAACCACGCGCGACGCGGCCGCACTCCAACGTTCACTGCCTGGGTCGCTGGTCAAGGAGGGGGCCGAGGCCGTCTACCTCGTTGTTCTTCCAGACGGCCGCTCGGTGGCCTTGAAGATCGAGGATGGCGGGGGACGTGCGCGGCCGATCGCCATGGCCGGGATCCTCAAGGCGATCGGTGTCGACAACGACGTGATCGACGCCCAGTCGCGACAGGTCCTGCTAGGCGGCGGCCGTCCTGCTGGCCAGATCGTCGCGGCATTGGGCTAGGCCATGGACGCCGAGCTTCGCCGATTCCTCGGCGTGGGGGGAGCGTCCGTCATCGGCGTCGGCGCCATGCTCGGCACCGGTGTCTTCGCGGCATGGACTCCAGCCGTAGATCTCGCTGAAAGCGGGCTGCTCACCGCTCTGCTGATCGCTGCCGCCGTTGCCGCTCTCAACGCGACGTCCACGGCATCGCTCGCGCGCACGCTGCCCCAGTCCGGGGGCGTCTACGCCTACGGTCGCGCGTACTTGTCGCGCTCGGCCAGTGTCATCGCGGGCTATGCCTTCGTCTTGGGCAAGGCGGCATCGGCTGGGGCGGCAGCACTCACCATCGGTGCCTACGCGTGGCCTGGCCAGGAGCGTCTGGTCGGCCTGGTCGCTGTCAGCGCCGCCCTGGCCCTGGACCTGCGCGGCATCGTCAAGTCGATGAAGGTCACGGCCGTGCTCATCGCCGTCGTCCTCACCGTCCTCGGGACCCTGGTCGTGACGTCCGCTGTGTCCGGCCCCGGCATCGCGCTGGCTTCACCCGGTCAGGCATCGGCATGGGGTGTGATCGCCGGGTCGGGCATCCTCTTCGTTGCCTTCGCTGGCTATGCGCGCATCACGGTGCTGGGGGAAGAGGTGCGGGACCCGGCACGCACGATTCCACGCGCCATGATCATCAGCTTTGGCGTCGTCATCGTCGTGTATACCGCCCTGGGCCTTGCGGTTCTGGCATCGGTGGGTGCCGGGCTAGCGCTGACTACGGCGCCGCTGGAGGCCATCGCGGATGCAGCCGGCGGAACGGGACTGGCAATCGCCGTGCGTATCGCGGCGGTGATGGCGGCTGGCGCCGTACTGCTGTCCCTGCTCGCCGGGATCGGTCGCACGCTCTTCGCGATGGGCCGTGGAGGCGATGCGCCGGGCGGCTTCGCGACGGTGTCGTCGCGCTCCGTGCCCTGGCGGGCCGAGGTTGCTGCTGCAGTCCTTGCTGCCGGTGTCGTCGCGTTCGGCGGGATCGGTTTCGCGCTCGCGATCTCGGCGGGACTCATCCTCACGTACTACGGGATCGCTCACGCCTGCGTCCTTGCACGCGTCAGACGCGGCGCCCTTCCCGTGGCCCTCGGAGTGATCGCGGCCCTCGGCCTGCTCGGCTGCGTGGTCGTCGTCGCCGGGCTGATGGTCGCCGCCGCCCTGGGTTGACCGGCGCGGATGTCGTCCCTCCCCTCCGCGTTGGGAGCCCTCCGTGGAGGCATGAGGCCCCGCGTGGCGTAGGTGACGGACCTCACGCTTGCTCCCGCTAGCGCCCCGCTTGCAATTGCAAGCACATGGGGGCACCATGGAGACATGGCACGCATCGAGGCACTCGGGGACTACATCCGCGAGCAGCGCGACCAGGCTCAGATGTCCGTCCGGCAACTCGCTGCGGCGGCGGGGGTCTCCAACCCCTACCTGAGCCAGATCGAGCGGGGGCTACGCCGCCCCAGTGCCGACATCCTCAACCGGCTCGCCGGAGCCCTGAGGATCTCGGCCGAGACCTTGTACGTGCAGGCGGGGATCCTCAGCGAGGACGACCGACCCGAGGCGAGTCTCTCGGTCGTCGACGCCGTCGCCGCGGACACCAGCCTCACGGATGCGCAGCGCCGCACGCTGTTGGAGATCTACCGGGCCTTCCAGGCCGAGAACCGAGCCGGGGAGACCCCCCGCGAAACACGAGAGGACAACTCATGAGCAACTCCTCGACCCACAAGGTCACTGCTCCGGATGCGAGCACGGTCAAGAAGACCGCCTCGAAGAAGTCTGCAGACAAGGCCAAGCCCAAGAACGCCGTCGCTGCCGCTCGCGCCACCACGGTGAAGGCCGCGACCTCGGCGAAGGACACCACCGCGAAGGCAGCCACCACGGCCAAGGCGACGACGATCAAGGCCGCGACGAGTGCCAAGGACACCACGACGAAGGCTGCAGCGACCGCACAGCAGGCGGTGAGCAACGTGGCCCCGCGCACTGTCCCCTTCACCTCGATCGAGCTGCCGAAGTTCGAAGTCCCCACGTTCGATCTGCCCAAGTTCGATCTGTCGAAGTTCGATCTGCCCAAGTTCGACCTTCCCAAGGTCGAGCTGCCGAACGTTGACCTTCCCCGCGAGATGCCTGCCCGGGTCGCCGATGTCATCGAGTCGGTCCAGGAGGGCGTCGTGAGTGCGCCGCAGACGGCTCGCAAGGCCTGGGATCAGGTCACCGATCTCACTCGCGATGCTCGCGAGCAGGTGCAGGATCTCACCGGTGATGCCCGCGACCGTGCGGTGCGCCTCGGCCGCGATGCCAAGTCGACCGCGAACAACACCGTCGTCCTCGTCCGCGAGGCCGTCGGCATCTGACCCTGAGCGTCACCTGCGCGCCCCGTCTGCGAAACGCAGGCGGGGCGCGTACGTTGGAGGGGTGTTCGATCTCACGCAAAATCTCGTCGTCCTGGTCCTGTGGGTTGTCTTCGGGGTGGTGAAGATCTGGGCCTTCGCCGACTGTGTACGCCGGCCTGCCCAGGCATTCCCCGCCGTCGGTCGCGTGTCCAAGGTGCTGTGGCTCATCCTCACCGGGGTGGCGATGCTCACCGGCTTCATTCCCGGGCTCACCCTGGGCATTATCGGAATCGCGGGTGTCGTCGTCGCCCTTGTCTACCTCTTCGACGTGCGGGTGCGCATCGCCGAGCTGATGGGCTAGTCGGTCAGTCTTCGAGCGCGATGCGGATGCGCCGGAAGCCCTTGCCCTTGTTCTCGACCTTGACCACGCGCATCCGACCGACCTGGCGAGTCGAGGCGACATGCGTCCCGCCATCGGCCTGCACGTCGAGCCCGTTGATGTCGACGATGCGCACGATCTCGATATCAGGGGGCAGCAGATTGGTTGCCGTCCGAATGATGTCGGGGATCGCGAAGGCCTCGTCGCGTGGAAGCGTGTAGGCCGCGATGGCGCGATCAGCCTCGACCTCGGCGTTGATGGCATCCTCGATGGACTCCTTGAAGCCCTCGGGAATGCCGTCGAGGTTGAAGTCCAGGCGACCCTCCAGCGGCTCCATGTTGGAGCCCGTGACGAGTGCCCCGAAGTCGCGGAAGACGACACCAGAGAGCACGTGGAGTCCGGAATGCGTGCGCATGAGAGCGCTGCGCCGGGGGTCATCGAGAGCGCCCTGGACCTCGGTGCCCACCGCGGGGAGCGGGTCTCCCTCGGCAGGAATGAGCACGATGTCGTCCGCGTAGCGCGCACCGACAATGCGCGTCTGCACGCCACCCCACAGCAGGACCCCGTGATCAGGTGGCTGGCCCCCGCCACCGGGGTAGAACGCTGAGCGGTCCAGGACGATCCCCTGCTCCGGATCGACGGCGAGGACGGTGGCGGTCCACTCCCGCAGGGTGGCGTCGGCGAG
>Ga0129333_10004479_pt1 | contig 13079 bp, 14 predicted proteins | sample CPB6_08_DNA_FD_94474 | JGI IMG/M metagenome (GOLD analysis project Ga0129333, IMG submission 94474) | Freshwater to marine salinity gradient microbial communities from Chesapeake Bay, USA - CPBay_Sum_0.6_0.8_DNA | ecosystem: Environmental > Aquatic > Marine > Coastal | place: USA: Chesapeake... | reverse complement strand
TTTGCCGCGTTTCACAATTCGCACATGGTCGCTGTGCGTGGCTTCGTCGTATTCGTCATTCGGCCTGTATTCAATTTCATTTGCAATTAGGTCATTCAATGCGTCCGCCGAACTTTCACACGTAATCGTGAGCTGGTTCCAACAGTCGTTGCCCATATGATTGATGCGTGTTTATAAATGTCATGCATCATTTAAATTGTTTCAAAACAATAAATGCATCTAGTCTGGCTTAAAAAAAGGCACCACCATAATTCATAATAAAAATATTTTAGATGAAATGAATATAAACAAAGCGCGCAAAATACATTCAGGGTCAAAATGACAGACGCAGTGCAAATAACACCAGTGTACCAGATTTCTGATTTTGAGGCCATAAAATGGAATGGGTTTGAATGTCATTTACCGCAGCAAATGATAGATTTAGTTTCGAGCATCGCTGACCAAGTGGGTGCACCATCGTATGTGAAGACGCCCGTTTTTCCGAAGCGTGAAAAGCTGGATGACCAAAGTGGACAAGCTGCAAGCATGCGCAAGAAGCCTCGCAATGCTGCCAGTGAGATAACGGAAGAGGATTGGGAATCCATCCGTGCATTTCAAGCGACTGAATTGAAGAAGCGCGAAGGAATTGATGCGCATTTGGACGGAATCCGGTCGGATTTGAATAAGATAACTGACAAGACATATGACGAAGTGTATGCGGCACTGTGCGCGCGCATCAATGAGTTGAAAGACGAGCCGGATGCATCACATTTAATGACGGTGGGGGAGGCCATTTTCAACACGGCCAGTTCAAATCATTTTTTTTCGGCAGTGTATGCGCGATTGTTTCACCAGTTGTTGCAAACTTACAACGATGTGTTTGAAACCGTGTTCCATTCGAATTTCAATCAGTTCATGGGACTTTTCAAGACCATCGAACACGCGGATGCAAAGAAAGATTACACGCGGTTTTGCGAAGTGAACAAAACGAATGACAAGCGGCGCGCCATGAGCATGTTCATCATCAATTTGATGAAGGTGGGGGTCATTGCACCCATGCAAATATTGGACATAGTGCAACAGTTGCAGTCGCTCATTCAAGAGCACATGCGTCAAACGGACCACTCAAATGAGGTGGAAGAGTTGACTGAAAACTTGTTCATTATTTTGAAGGGGGCACATCAACACTTGAGCGAGGCGCACAAGGAGGAGTGGGATGCGGTCATTTTGGAAGTTGAATTCAACAGCCAGTTGAAGCCCAAAAATGCAAAGTATCCCAGCATCACGAACAAAACGATTTTCAAGCACATGGACATTTTGGACGAACTCCATAAAAAGAATTAGGCATCCGATTTGCATAAATGCATAAATGCATAAAAATATAAAAATATAAAAACAATTCAATCATTGTCTTTATGTTGTGCACCATCAATGGTAAAGGTTGATTATTTAAATGAATTGCAAGAAAATCTCTCGTCAGAAGCACTTGAATTGTGCATAGACATAGAAAACACTTCTAGTCCGACTGTGCAAGTCCCATCGTTGGAATCGTCAATGTCAACATACGACAGCATGATGCAAACCCTGAACGATGAATTGAATGATGGCGCATGTGCCCATGACCTAGATTTAATGGATTTTGAAGACGCTGATTTTTTCAACATGGATTGTGCAACAGCAATGTCGGTTGACTACGAGATGAATTACAACATGAAACAATTAAAGCATATTGCTGGATATTATGGCATAAAATGCAAAAGTCGAAAGATTGACATCATACATGACATTGTTGCATACGAGAGCGATTCTGCAAACCACGAAATTGTTGGTAGACGCAAGCGTCTGTTTCATTACATGAATGCGTTGAAAAATGACGAGTATTTCAAGTCATTGATACTATTGTAAATTGGCAATGTGTTAAAACCCGAATATAAAAATAACAACTGTCATTAGTAAGTTGTTGTTTTGTGTCTCATAAAATGAATGCGAAAGAGGAGCACGCACGAAACTTGGAAATACACAGAATGTCAAGAAACAACACTGAGATGGCAAAAAAAAACATTGAATTGGAAGCAGAATGTGCGAAATTGAGAGCAACTGCAAAAGAAACAATTGAAAAATATTCAACAGTTTCGAAACGGTATAATGACAAAGTCGAAGAAATACAGCGCCAATTTGATCTTGAAAAGGAGCGATTGAATGAACAAGCAAAAAAAGAAGCAATCTTGCAGCGTGCGCATCATTTTGATTCAATAAATGAGATTAAGAGACAACTTGAGTCCATATACAATGAAAAGGCAACACAAAACAAAATGGAACACACCGGTTTGATGCAACAATTAAACGAAGAACGAGAACAATTGAAAAAAGACACCGAACAACACATGCTGCAAATGGCCAATGAACGACATCAGGTCAATGACGAACTAGAAAAAATGCGAATCCAGATAAAACAAGAACTAGATGATTTTCATGCCCGCATCAAAAGAGATGAACAAGAATGTGCAATACGAATCGTGCTTGAAATGGATGAAGAACGTGAAAAAATAAAGTGCCAGTTGATCGAAGTGCGCAAAGAGCTAAGTAAACAAATGGACAAAGAGGATGAAGATAAGAGAAAAAAAGCCGAAGATGAAGTTGCAGAAATGATAAAACAAGCCGAAATCGCATGCAATGAAAAGAAAAGAAAAACCGAAGATGAGATTGTAGAAATGATGAAACAAAATGAGGTTGCATGCAATGAAAAAATGAGCAAACTGAAAATCATGATGCAACAAATTGAAAAAGACCAAACCAGGTTGAAGCAAGAAGAAGAAAAACTGCACGCGTGGCATCACATGGTCGAAGAACAACTGAAAAAGAAAGAAGAGGAGCAGAATGCAAAATTGCAAAACGAGTTGACACAGCTGAAACAAAAAGAAGAAGAACGCATGAAACACCACAATGCCCAATTGCAAATGTTGCAGAAGAGAGAAGAGGAGCATAACGCAAAATTTCAACACGAGTTGACACAGCTGAAACAAAAAGAAGAAGAACACAATAAGCGGTTTTACAACGACGTGAAAATGATTCGCGATGAACGAAACCAAATGAAGCAGCAACTGGATGAAGAACGAGACCAAATCAAGCAGGACGAACATGAACGACACGTGCAGTTTTTGACACACATGAAAGATGAACGTGAAAAAATGAAATCTCAATTGGAAAAGGAAAGACAGCAAAATCAGAGTCTTCTATCAAATGAACGCGAGGAATTGGAAAAAAATTTCAATGCGCGCGTTGCTAAAAACTGCGCTGCACATGACTTGACCGTCCAGCGATTGAATGATGAACGCAACAAAGAACGCGAACAAGTGAAACAACACATGGACGAATTGATGAATGATAAAAAAAAATTGGAACTTGAATATTCAAAAACGAAAGAGTTGCAACTCGAGTTGAAACTGGAAAAGGACAGAATCGTGGAAGAAGCAAAAAAAAACAAAGAAGCACTTCGCATTTCAAGCGAAGAGGCATTGACTAAAAAAAAACAAGAAAATGAACACTTATTCAAGTTGGCCATGAACAAACATCAGGCGGCACATGATGCCGCAATTAGAAAATTAAATGATGAAATTGACAAAGTGAAAGAAAGCGACTTTGTTCGAGAAAATGAACACGCACAACTGATACAAAAAACAAAAATGGAACTTGCTGAAAAAATAAAATCCAACACGGATGCTTTTGCAAAAGCAAAATTGGAATTGGAAGCAAAGTTCAATGAAAACATGGAGAAATTAAATCAAGAACGAAATCAAATTAAACAGAATGAATTGGATCTCAATGCCAAGCAACAACAGTTGGAGAATGACCGCACCACGTTGTTTAAACAAGCGCAGATTGATGCTGCTGAACAACGCAAGTTAATTTCAAAAGAATTGGATCAGGCAAAGTTGGAACAGGAAAAAAAATTCGAGATTGAATATTCAAAAACGAAAGAGTTGCAACTCGAGTTGAAATTGGAAAAGGACAGAGTCGTGGAAGAAGCAAAAAAAAACAAAGAAGCGTTTCGAATTTCAAGCGAAGCGGCATTCGCTGAAAAAAAACAAGAAAATGAACACTTATTCAAGTTGGCCATGAACAAACATCAGGCGGCACATGATGCTGCCGTGAGAAAATTAAATGATGAAATTGACAAAGTGAAAGAAAACGATTCTGTTCGAGAAAATGAACACGCACAACTGATACAAAAAATAAACATGGAACTTGCTGAAAAAATAAAATCCAACACGGATGCTTTTGCAAAAGCAAAATTGGAATTGGAAACGAAGTTCAATTCTGCGACGGCTGAATACAACCAAACCGTTGAGAACATAAAGAGGAACGCGCAACAAAAGATTGAAATGTTTCAAAAGGACACTGAGGCTCATCGCAAGAAATGCGAAGAAGAATTTAATGCAAGAAAGAAAGAATTGCAATATAAATTTGATGTGGAAAACAAAGAACGACAACTTGCGCATGATGAGTCTATGAAAAACTTGAAAAATGAACGAGCACAAATGAATTTGAACTTGACAATGTTGACCAAATCATTGACTCAGGACTGCGACAACTACAAAGAAAAGATTCACAATGAATTTTTGGCCGAAAAACAATCCAATGAACAATTGGTCAAGACAGCGCTTGAAGAATGCAACATCAAATCCAAATACGCCGAATTGAAAATAGAAAAATTGAAACTGTTGCAGGAAGAGCTCATGCAAGAAAGGAAAATGTTGAATGAAGAAATGACACTCATCAAATCGGAACGAAACCTGATTGAAACGAAACGAGCAATGTTGGCTGAAAAACAAAATGAACTGGTTGAACTTGAAAAATCACACAGTGTCCTGACAACGTCATTGCTGAACAAAATCGAACAATTGAAAAATGATTATCAGTTGCGTTATGAAAGCTTAGTGAAAGTCAATGACGAATTGAAACAACGGTTGGAATCGGATAAACCAATGTTGGAACATTTGCATGATGCCGTTGCCACAAATTTTGGACACTTGCAGTTTATACAAAGTTTGGACTTTAATAATAAGCGAGTTGTAATTTATTCGCATTATTCCGAGTTAGAAGAACTTGAAAGTTATAATTGGTTGACAATTGAAAGCATTGAACACTATTTTGATTATGTGTTCATTTTAACCAACAGTCCAAACGAGTGGAACTTGCATTCACTTAACCACAACAAGATTTTCTTGTTGGACTACAACATGAAGAGTGATTTTAGAAACTATGGCGCATTTATAATGCAAATTTCCCATAAACTGGCAAATGCAGCATGTTTAGCTTTGGTAAACGATTCATTCATCATAGTTGATGTGAACGCATTTGGCTGCTGCATCAAAAACTTATTTGAAACCAAATTATCCTCGTATGATTTCATTGGTTTAACAAGCAGTTATGAAAATCAGTTCCACGTGCAGTCTTATTTCTTGTGTTTTAGTTCCACCATTTTGCAGTGTGTCCTGGATTACTTCAAAACAACTGGCTTACCAAAAAATCATGGGGCAGCTATTTCATCATATGAATTAGGCATGTCCGCTCATTTGATAAGTCAAGGCTTTTCACAATTTGCGTATGTGTCAAACGATGAAATGAAAAAACCATTTAACACCACTTGTTGCAAATGGGACACAGTTTTGAATGAAACCGGCATTATAAAACGCCAACATTTTTTGAAAAAATATGTAATAATGGCCATGACAGACAAAGACATTTCGGAAGTTTCAGAAAATTACTCTTACAACGTTCATTTCATAGATTTTTTGAAATATCACAATGTCCGATTTACTTCCACTTCCGTTCAATGATTTGAAATTTATTTATGCAATTCATGTATAAGAGGTTTATCCACACTCGATGCTGAACCAATTTCATGATATTAAACACTTATTGTACATCAATCTTGATTCAAGAATAGACCGTCGCAATCATTTTGAAACCGAGTTCAACAAAATGGGACTACATACACAGAGATTTTCAGCAATTGCAAATAGCAATGGAGCAATCGGATGCAGCATGAGCCACATCGCATGCTTGGAACTCGCCATTGAAAACAACTGGGACCATGTTCTCATCTGCGAGGATGATGCAACCATTGTCAATCCAGGACAATTGGTATATCAGTTCAATCAGTTTTTAAAAAAAAATGGGGACAATTGGGATGTCGTTTTGTTGTCTGGAAACAACTATCAACCATTTCGTCAAATTTCTCCTGAATGTGTGCGTGTTGGAAATTGTCAAACCACCACGTGTTATTTAGTGCGTCGTCCTTATTTTGAAACTTTGTTGAATAATTTCAAAACTGGATTGAAAAATTTAATGAAAACCAATGACCAAGAAAACTATGCAATTGACCAATACTGGAAACAACTGCAACGCATACATCGGTGGTATCTGATTGTGCCTATTTCAGTGATTCAGCGGGCAGACTACAGCAATGTTTCTAATCGCCACGTGAATTATAGTAAAGACATGATGAGTGTCAATAAAAAATGGTATGGTTCATGACTTATATTATATTCATATGTCATCTCATTTCATTGCACCTTCATTTGAAAGCGCATCTGCCCGTTTATTTTTATCACGGTAAACATGTTCAAATTTGATTTTTTCAAATTTGGATACAAGAGTTTTAGCACCTTCGTGCAATGGGGCAAGTTTGACAGAGTTCACCTTGTATTTTCCTTCCATCTGTCGAATGACAAGCAAACTATCGCCACACACGTGTAGTTCTTTGATTCCACGGTTTGCAGATTCGTGCAATCCTACTATGAGACCGCTATATTCCGCTTCGTTATTTGTCGCACTGTTCCCAACAAACACCGCTTCCGCAAACACTTCAGCACCGGTCTCATCGTAAAGAACCGCTCCCGCACCGGCTCGTCCTGGGTTTCCTTTGCTGCAACCGTCAAAGAAAAGAGTGAACATTGATTTTGTATAACAAACGCATACATTTTGTCCATTCATGCAATCAATTTTTCAATCAATCATAATTAACAATTGTCATTATTTAAAACAATAATGCCAAGTCATTATAATAACAAACAATAATCAACCACAATTGAATTACTCAACGACAATGAGAAATTTGGACAGCGTGTGTCATGCATTATATATCAACCTGGAATCACGCAGCGACCGAAAGGAACATGTTGAAAAGCAACTGAGTGCACTCAAAATTGGAATGCGCAATCTAAACTTCGAGAGATTCAATGCAATAAAAAATGAAAATGGCGCGATTGGTTGCAGCATGAGCCACTTGAGCTGCATCAAACTGGCAAAGGCGCGCAACTGGGACCACGTGTTGGTTTGCGAAGACGACATCCTTTTCACAAACGTTCCATTGTTTTTGAAACAGTTGAACAAATTTCTTGCCACGGTTTCGAACTGGGACGTTGTGCTACTGGCTGGAAATAACATACCGCCATTTCAAGTCATAAATGATGCGTGCATCCGAATAAGCAACTGCCAAACCACAACCGCGTACATTGTGAGGCGTCATTACTATGACAAACTCATTTACAACTATCGAGAAGGCATCAATTTGCTCATGCGCAACCCCACGCATAAAATCCACTATGCCATTGATCGGTATTGGTTTCAACTGCAGCGTCAGGGCAAATGGTTCCTCATCACTCCTCTCAGTGTGGTTCAGAGAGAAGACTACAGCGACATCGAAGAACGCGTAACAAATTACAGTCATTTGATGCTAGATATTGACAAAGAAGAACTAATACGCAAAATGATGGAGCAAAACAACAACAATAATAATATCAAAATTAGTCAAACCATTCAACCCAACCAAATCATTGAACATAGCAAAATAAGTCAAACAATTAAACATAATGGTAAACAGGTCATGCAGGTAGTCGAACCCATTCCTATGAAATTGAAATAATGAAACCATGCATGTGTTCATGGGAATGGCGGTGTTCCCGTTTCAAATGTTTCAAATGTTTCAAATGTGCGAATCAGACGAGGTGTGGTTGCGTTATATGTGTAATGAGTTGCATGTCCGAATTCATATTTTGTTTCAACATGTGCAGTTTGGTCTTGGTCTTGTTGTTGTTGTTGTTGTTGAGTGGAGGCGGTTCTCGAACCACAGCAACAGCCGTAGAGAGAAAATGGCTCCATGACAATATTATTGCATGATGCATCAATCGTTGGACTTCCTTTTGATGGTGATGGAGCGGGCCCTAACACCGGGCTTGTTTCCGGTGTCGTTATTTTTTTGTATATCAAAAACATTGCAGTTAGTTTGATTTTGATTTTGATTTAAACGTTTTTTCAATAATGTATTATGCATTGATTTTTTATTTACAAAATGGCTACATATCATCATCCAATAAACATCACATTTTCAACTTGCTGGTATCAATTCAAGGCCAAGTTTGATTTCAAAACTTACGCGCAGTGGATTCACAACATGCTGTCCAATGTCAATTCATACAATCTGGTCATCTACACGGATGAAGCCGGTCAAGCTGCCTTGAAGTTTAACGCATATGCTGCCGCCAATCCGCGCATTCGCGTCATCATAAAACCGTTTGAATCGTTTCGCAACTACGCGCTCAAAGACATGTGGGTTGCAAATCATGCTAAAAATGCGCTTTTAAACAAGTGGGTCGACTGGCGCGTGAATGCGCTGTGGTCTGAAAAAGTACATCTCGTGAATGAGACGGTTTCACAAAAGTATTTCGACACGGATTTTTACGGCTGGTGCGACATCGGGTACTTTCGTGGGCGCACTAGTGGCCCGAATCATTATCGAGACCTTCCCATGTCAAAGCTGTGCGACTGGCCGAATCCGGAGAAAATTGCGGTTCTTAATCCTGCCAAAATTTATTACGCATGTGTGAATAATGACTGGGGCCAAATCGAGGATTGCATTCGAACCGTGAATCAAAAACAACCGTTGGATCCGCGCATCAATTATGTTGCTGGTGGGTTTTTCATGCTGCACAAATCCAAGGCGGAATGGTGGGCCGTCACGTACGACGCTAAATTGCACAGCCAGTTGTCTCAAGGACGCATCGTGAAAGACGACCAGCAAATCATCGCAGATTGTGTGTTTTCAAAAGACACGCAATCCAATTTTCACATCTGCCGCGAAGAAGGGGGGAAATATGATGTGTGGTTTTTATTTCAACGCACGCTTCTTTAAGGTTCTTGACTTCCTTGATTTCCTTGACTTCCTTTGTTTCGTTTTTTTTTTTGAACCACCAAGAACGGAATCGTCAATTTCATCACCCGGACGTTTGTAAGAAGGAAGAAGAAAAGTAAGAGGTTTAGATTTTGTTGAAAATATCGTTTCAAATAAACTTGGTTTATGTTGTTTCACCTTTTTGGGCAACAGTTTGTCGAGTTCATGCGAAAGGGGTCTTATGATTGCCAACTTAATGTCAATTCTTATTAACATTTTTGTAATATTGTCTATTTCTTTAGGGAGAAGAAGTTCGTATGTGTCCAATATTCTCCATTTCCGTTCTGTTAGAGCGTTAACAACCGCATTCAAGCCACTATCCATTTCTTCAACCGTTTGACTTTGTGCCAAAGCTACATAAATTCCAGCAATAAACTCACTGAGTTCTTGAATTGTTTGTTCAATATCTTTTTTATTGAAACTAAATTTTTTGGAATTTTCTCTCACAACCATATCGGTTCTTATGGGCAATTCGTTTTGCCATTTTTGAATAATTTGTCGTGCTTGTTCCACATTTGATGAAGCTGATGCTGCCATTTATTGTATTGCAATATTATTTATTTTGGAACGCAATCAACATGAATTTGAAATCATGTCATCGCATAAACTTTCCAATTCAGGCAGCGGCGAGTGCAGCCCCGCCGCGTTCGGGTTGTAAACATGCTCCATTGCAAATTCACTGGCTTCCTCTGGAGTAGGAACACAAAAATCAAATTGGTACACTTTGAGCCAATGTGAAAAATAGATGTCCTCGGGAGTATTGTTGCCACTCTTATATGGGTGTCTGCGCGCAATCGCCATCATGGCGCGCACATTCCGGAGAGAAAGCCCCCCATTTCCAACCGTGAGTTGCACATGTCGCTTATTGGGTGGCATCATTGCACACATCCCGCCATTTGCCCAGGGTGCACCCACATAATCGTATTTCAAAAACGAATCAATCGCATCGCCACCCTTGAGCAGCAACGTGTCGGTCTGAAACATGAGAACGTGTTCGCAATTAAAACACTTCAACAACGTCTCCCAAAACAGTGGACTGGCAACCATTTCACTGTATTCGCCATTCGTCAAATTTTTCTTAATCATTCTCACGTAATGAACGCGGTCATCCGGAAACACGTCTTTTAATCCATCCCTAACAAATCTCTCATTATCTGGTCCATGATAAATGATAATGCCCCATCCACTGTGTTGCAGCAAATACATGAAGTTTTTGACAACCGGAATCAAAAATTTGTGCTGGCGTGGCTCAATGATGACACAGAACTTACGCGTCATGTTTTTTTTCGGCATGTCCTTGAACGCATCCGGGCCCAATGTTTCAAATCGTTGCAAATATTCACTCCACTTCTTGGTAATCATTTTATTAGAATTTATAATTTAATATTTGGTATTAATAGTTGCATTGTTTTTAATTATGAATTTCAAATTGATAATTAAATTGGATTCTGGATTCTGGATTCTGGATTCTGGATTATGCACCTTTTCAAAAGTCAGGCCCGCCAGTAAATGCAGGAACTTCCTTAACTGTGGAACCACTTACTGCGTGTTCTTCAAATTGTGAAATGATGTAAAATCCGAGCAGTGAAGAAACGTAAACCAAGAGTCCATCACGCAGCAAGAACTTGAGCGGTTTGGGTTCATCTTCTTCATTCGACTTGTTGAATCGCATTTCAATGAATTTGGCCACCAAAAACACAAAGGTTATGATGCCGCTCACAACATATTCATTGTTGTTCATATTATTATAGACTTTGCTAAAGTATATAATAACCAAAACGAAACTATTGGCCTTTTTTACGAATTTATCATTTTTTGGATCTTTTTGGTCTAACATGTTCGAACTCATTCTTTATGCTTTGCAACGCTCTCTCTCCAATATCATGGTCTGATTCAACCACATAACCAATCCACCGGCACGCTTCTTCAAACTGTGTTTTCGCTTCTTCCTGACGATTCTCATCCTTCTTCAGTTCAATCGCTTCGTCTGCATGAGCAAACCCGACATACAGCATGGCCTTGTCGTTTCCTTGTTCCGCCGCAAGTTTGAGCAACCGAAGCGCTTCCCTCATATCATCTTCCTTTGTGCCGCGCATTGTCATTTTGCCACTGCTATAAAGTTCGGCCAATCCAATTTGCGCTTCATCATAGTTTTGAGCTGCCGCAAGAGAAAACCAATGACATGCTCCACCATTATGAATCCCATTATTGTGCTGGTTTCTTTGAATGAGCCCACAAACAAACTGTCCATATTTGCTTCTTGCTTGTGCGCTTTGCATTGCTAATGGGGCGGCTTCATTTAGCATGTTGTATTTGAAGTGGCAGTATGCCAAAACACCCATGCAATCGGGGTCGCTGTCAAATTCAGAAACCAACTCCACTGCCATTAGCACGTGTTCTGTTATTGGAGGTTTTACACCCACTTTGTCTCTGCTTAAATACATTTCTGCAAGCGCTGCACGTGCCTGCAAATTGCCCCAGTTCTTCGCTTCTATCAGATGTTGTTCGGCTTGTTGGTTTATTTTTGCGCATTCATCAATATTCTTATTGTGGAATGAATGAGCCCGCATCCGTTGAGCTCGGTTGAATAACTGAATTCCCAACCCAGCTGCAAATCGACTGTCTGCAGGCAATCTTGATATAGACCTTTCTGCCTGTTCTTGCAAATATCTCGGTGCAGTTTTGAGCGGTCCCAACAATTGGCTGGCAACATGCGCATGAGAACCGGACCCAGGCACAGTCATCAATAACTCTTTAAATGCTGGGTCCACTCCTTCTAAATTACGAACAAGTTTCATGGATTTGGCTTTGGCAGCCTTGGCCGAAAACATTCCACCCTTTCTTTTCTTGCTGCTGTTTTTCAGATGCTTTCTGTAATGACGCGATTTTTTGTTCATATTTTATTTTGACAAATTTCACTGATATATTATTGTCTATATTATTGTCTATATTATTGTCTATATCATTGTCTATATCATTGTCATGAAATAACATGACAATATGACCTGCACCAGCAAAATATGGTTGCAAGTATTATGCAAATTTATTTATTTGTTCGGCATTCATTGTTTCAAAATTTTTATTTCATTTTCCAAAGACTCCACTTTTTTAAGCAGGTGCTGCACCGTTTTTATTAATGGTGCTATAAATTCTGTATATGCAACTGTCTGATTTTCTCCACTATCATTATGTAATCCAAATTTTTTATCACCAATTATTTCTTTAATTTCTTGCGCTATAACACCAAAATGTGTTTTTTGTTTTTCATCTTTTTTGAATGTATATGATACTGGATTTATCCTTTTAATAAAATCAACTGAATATTGTGTATCTAATGTACTAATATTTTCTTTTAATTTTATGTCTGATACTTGATTAAAAACTGCAGAATATACCTCTTTCCAATAATATGTTCCATTGCCTAAAAATGTTGTTGGTGGAGTTAGTGGGTTAAAAACGTCATTTCCTGGAAGTATTTCTACTCCGTATAAATAAATATTTCCATTACCTCTAGCATTAGCTGTTCCATCTTTATTAGCATATAAATGCATATTACTATTAATGGTTGCTAATGTTGTATATTCATTATTTGTAGTATCATTTACTCCAGCCAATAAAGTATAATAACCTCCACTTAAACCTGTAGTTTGTTGACCAACTCGTAGATAAGGATTCTGAGCATAAGTTATTAAATTAAGGTAATCTACCTCATAGGCATTTAGTTCCATAGTGATAGATAAGTTAGGAGTTCCACTTGCATTATTTAATCCAAAACTATAAGGATTATTACTACTAGAACCAGAACTTAAATTAGAATAAGTTGAATAAGCGTCGTTTAGTTGCGACCAATAAACATCTCCACCTC
>Ga0129333_10004476_pt1 | contig 13080 bp, 9 predicted proteins | sample CPB6_08_DNA_FD_94474 | JGI IMG/M metagenome (GOLD analysis project Ga0129333, IMG submission 94474) | Freshwater to marine salinity gradient microbial communities from Chesapeake Bay, USA - CPBay_Sum_0.6_0.8_DNA | ecosystem: Environmental > Aquatic > Marine > Coastal | place: USA: Chesapeake Bay... | reverse complement strand
TGCACGGAAGTAACTGCCCGACCGGTAGATGAAGTGGTTCACCAGACTTGCTGCAACGTATGTGAGCAACAGTGTGGTGACGATCTCACTTGTGCCGAGGCGCGCTCTCACCCATGCCGGTATGGCAATCCATGCAGCACCACAAAGTGCACCGCCGATGAGCACCAGCGGAATCATGATGAAACTCGGCAGGTTGTCGCCGAAGAAGAGCCCGAACCAAGTCGCACCGATCATGCCGACATACAGCTGACCTTCACCACCGATGTTGTAGAGGTTCATCTGGAAGGCAAAGGCAGCCGCGATACCCGTGCAGATGAGCACGGTCGAGAGCCCGAGCGTGTCCGTGATTCCGGTGGAGGACAAGAAACCGTCGCTGAGCATGTTCGAGTACGTGTCGCCCACGGAATGACCTGTGGCGAGTAGGAACAATGCTCCGGCGACCAACGCCGCCAAGACCGAGATGACCGGAACGAGAACACCGAGTCGCTTCGGAGTCTCGGTGCGTTGTTCGAACTGAAGCCTGAACGGTGTGCGCATCATGCACCTCCCGCCTGTGAAAGACCAGCCATTGCTGCACCGACTTGCTCGAGTGATGCGCTGGCGCCGGGAGTTTCGTGCACGATGGCGCCTCGATAAATGACAAGAACCCGATCAGCAAGCGACATGATTTCGTCGAGGTCCTCAGATATCAAGAGGATCGCCTGTCCGGCACTACGCGCATCGTCAAGCAGGCGCCGAACAGTTTCGATGGCTCCAACATCTAGTCCGCGAGTCGGCGAGCACACCACGAGCAGTTTCGTGGCGGTGCGACCACCAGAGAGTTCGCGTGCAAGCAGAACTTTCTGTGCATTTCCGCCGGACAATTTGCGAGCAAGATGTTCAGGTCCATTTGCTTTGATCTCGAATTCATCTATGAGCCTGTTCGCCTCGGGACGAACGGTCGCACGATCGACCACGACGTTGCGATCGCGCGTGAGAAGAAGATTGTCGAGAATGCTCAGCGACGGCACGAGCCCCACTCCGAGGCGATCTTCAGGTACATACGCAAGTCCAAGTTCGCGTGCAGCAATCGGACCGCGATCAGTCGACATCGCTCCGCCAATTGAAATCGTTCCTGACGTCGGAGAAAGAAGTCCGGCGATGACATCTGCAAGCTCGCGTTGCCCGTTACCTGCGACACCTGCGATGCCGACCATCTCTCCCTCATGCACGTTGAATGAGATGTTCGACAGGACACTGACGTCATTTGCGACGAGGCTCACATCGCGAATCTGCAGTACTTCGTGTCCGATCGGGTGTGATGCTCGCTGAGCTGCCAGGTCGATGTCGCGGCCCACCATAAGTCGAGCAAGTTCTTTCGCATCAGCCTGACCTTTGCTCGACACGTGACCCGTCACGCGACCGTTGCGGAGAACGGTCACTCGGTCAGAGATGCGTGCAACTTCGCCGAGCTTGTGACTGATGAAGACCACGGATTTCCCTGTCTGCGTCATCGCGTGCACGTTTTCGAACAACTTCTCGACTTCTGCAGGAACCAAGACTGCAGTTGGCTCATCCAACAACAAGATTTCCGCACCTTGGTAAAGCGCCTTGACGATTTCCACACGTTGGCGCTGACCAACCGAAAGGTCACCAACTGTCGCAGTGGGGTCAACCGGTAATCCGTACGTGTCTGCGACGTCTGCAACTGCGTCGTTCAACTCAGTACGGTTCAGCTTGAAAGAAAGGTCACGTGATCCGAGCACCACATTTTCGGCGACAGTGAAGCGGTCGACTAGACGAAAATGCTGGTGCACCATCGCAATGCCGTGCTGCAGACCAGCCCGCGGCGACGAAAGTTGGATTGGAGCACCGTTGCGCAGAATGCGGCCAGCATCCGGTTGGTACAGACCGCACAGCATTGATGCGAGAGTGCTTTTTCCTGCACCGTTCTCGCCAAGAAGTGTGTGTACTTCGCCGACTCTGATGTCGAAGTTGACATCGTCGTTGGCTAGTACGCCAGGGAATCGTTTGACGATTCCTATTGCCTCGAGTGCTACAGGGGCCGCACCACTTGTGTGGTGCGGCCCCTGGGCGCCTTCATAAGTAGAAGACGTCATGTCGTGTGGGATCAGCCCTTCGGCGATCCGATGACGCCTTCGACGAAGTAGTCCATGCTCAACAGTGCGCCGAGCTCAGCCTTCTCGCCGGCCTTCAACACTTCGTCGCCGTCCTGATTCTTGATCGGGCCGGTGAACGGAGCGAATGAACCATCCTTGATGGCCGCGGTCTTCACTTCGATTTCCGCAACTGCGTCAGCATTGACGAGTTCTGACGGCTCGGCGAGTGTCACCATTCCGTCGGCCATGCTGCCGTAGTACTCGTCGCTCGGGCAGGTGCCACCCTTGACTGCTTCGATGGTCTTTGCGTAGAACGGACCCCAGTTCCATGTCGGAGCGGTGAGGAACGCCTTCGGCGCAGCTTCACGAACGTCAGAGTTGTAACCGACCCAGAACGCACCCGCAGCTTCGGCTGCGACGCCGGGCTCGGTGGTGTCCTGGTGCTGAGCGATCACATCGACGCCAGAGTCAAGCAGTGCTTCTGCAGCTTGCTTTTCCTTTGTCGGGTCGAACCATGTGCTGGTCCAGCTCACCTTGACGGTTGCCGACGGATTCATCGCACGCACACCAAGGGTGAACGCATTGATGCCACGAATGACTTCTGGAATCGGGAATGCAGCGACGTAACCGAGTTGGCCGTTCTTCGTTGCTTTACCAGCGGCGAGACCAGAGAGGTAGCGCGCTTCTTCCGCAGCACCGAAGTAGGTGCCGAGGTTCTTCGGAACGTCGTCAAAGGTTGCGTATTCTCCGCCACCATCTGTGGTGAGGAGGAACTTCGCGCCAGTTGCCCACTGTGTGCACACCGCCGGGTACTTCGCCGCGACCTTCGCCATCGGAGCGCCGTAACCGAACGATGTCGCGAAGATCAGGTTGTAACCCTCGCTTGCGAGTTGTTCGAATGTCTTTTCCGAATCAGCGTTGTCAAGAACGTTCTCAACGCGCTTGATGGTCACGCCGGTCTCTGCTTCTGCAGCAGCGATACCTTGTTCGTGCTGGTATGTCCAGCCCTTGTCGTCTGGAACACCCAGATACACGACAGCGACCTTGATGTCAGACGCTGCAGGCTCTGCAGCTGCAGTGGTGTCTGGTGCCGCTGTTGTGTCTGTTGACGAATCACTTCCACCGCACGCTGCGAGCACCATCGATGCTGCGGCTGCGACGGAGGCGAACTTCCACATTCTCTTCATGAAGTTGTTTCTCCCTCTAGTCGGCACCACGTCTGGCACCGTTCGCCCACGAAACTAGTCGGCAGTGGCGCTGTCGCTCTCCGTCGATCGGCTCTTGGACCGGCAGCAGAACTGACCGTGCTCAGGGTGACCGCTGAAGCCCCTGTGGATAACCCACGAACGTGAACTATGTACCGTGTGATTAGTGTCTGACTGGTGAAACGGGCGTTTCGATGGATGGCGGCGGGGGCCCTCGTGGCGTCTGCCGGGCTCGTGATTCCGCAAGCGGCCGCAGGTGATGGTGCGGTGGCGGACTGGACAGTGCTGGTCTACGCCGCCCACGACAACAACCTCGAGACCTCTCTGTTCGGCGATCTCGTGGAAATGGGGAAGCACTCAGGTCGGGTGAATTTCGTGGTGTACGTCGACCGTGCAATCGATGAACAACCGCCGCTCGATGACGATTGGCTAGGTCTCGCAAAGTTCTCCGACACCAAGGTGTTCAAGGTCAGTGCCGATGGTGTCACCAATGTGCAGGAACTGGGTGAGACATATTCGATGGACCCCAGTTCACTCGCGTGGTTCATCGGTGATTCATTGGCGAAATATCCGGCTCATCAAACAATGTTGGTGATGTCTGACCACGGTGGTGGACCAGTGGCAACATTCGGAACGAAAGAATCCGACACCGAGGAAGGTGACGCCAAAGCACGTGGCACACTGCAGCTTCCGGCGCTCGCCGCAGCCATCAAGTCAGGTCTCGCAACTGCTGGCAAAGAGAAATTCAACGCACTGTTGTGGGCCACTTGTCTGAACGGAAACTTCGAGGTGGCACGTGCAATGGCACCGCACTTCGATTACATGGTCGCATCACAAGAAATCATTCTCGGCTCTGCGACAGCCGGTGTTTTTGATTTCGATTTTTCGGTTGAGCCACCGGCCGCATCACCTCCGACCAAGACTGACACACTCGAGTATCTGAAATCGATGGTGAAGGGTAAAGACGACCTCTACCGCAATGGTCCGCTACCGAATGAGGACTTCACGACCTCGATATACGACATGAGTCTCGTGTCAACCGTGAATTCAGCTCTCGCAAATTTCGTTCGTGCAACAAAGGAATCGAATGGTGTGAGCTTCGTACAAGAGGCACGTGCGGCAGGAGTTCTCGAGTTTGCTGGCGGCGGCATCACCGAGGGTCAGAATCAGCCCGGATTCGGACTGATCGACATGGGTGACTTGCTCGCGCGCGTGCCCGCTTCCGCACCTCCACCGATGCTTGCTGCCCGCGACGCGCTCGTTGAAGCGAACAAGAACGCACGCGTGTACATGTCGAACGGGTCTGAAAATTCGGCAGCGACAGGGCTGTCCATTTACTACCCCCGCCGCAGCTCTGGCGTGAAGGCGGTGTACTCACAAATTCCCGACGACACGGGTTGGCGGTCGATCATTGCCTCGCCGAAGGCGACACTCACGTCCTCTTCGCCGGACAGCAAACTTGAAGTGTTGTCCAAGCCGGCTGGATGGAAAAGCACACTCATCTACGGTCAAACGCTTCTTCGCAGTTGGGGAGCAAACGCTGTGTATGGAACGCAGAGTGAAAAGGGAATTCGACAAATCGTGTCACCACGAGTGGTGATCGGCGCAGGTGGAAAGAACAAAGCACAAGCAGCTTTCAGTCACGTCCAATTCACACTCGGTGGACAGGTTGTCTCTGCATATGTGGACAACACCGGCAAGCAGGTGTTCTTCGACGCGATCTTGGTGCGAGCAAGCACCACAGAACAGGTGGAAGTTCGAGCGGTGGCACCTTTGAAAGTCGCTGGCAAGAAGTTGAAACCGGGCGCCGTGAGAATCACCGAGCGCAACGGCTCAGCGCTGTTGAAAGCCGAGGCGGGTGATTTGCTCGCCCCAGTCATTTATTACTGGGATTCGCAAGAAACCGGGGCAGGTGGCGAGTTCATCTTGACGATTGCCGAGAGCGAAGTTGCCACAGGTGTGGCTGCGACGTCACCGTTGACCGTTTCACCGACGCCAGCAGGAACGTATGCATTGGCGATGTCGGTGTATGACCCGGCAGCCGAAGGCGACTTAGTGATCGAACAAGGAACGGTGACGAAGTGACGACACCGACAAATGAAGGGAACCTTTAGTTATGGCGACATGCGCACAGTGCAGCCGCGAACTCCCCGACATCGCGCGCTACTGCTTCGCATGCGGAGCAGACCGATACGGGCAGGGAAAGAACCGCACAGACTCGTATGCAGTGCAGCCAGGTGAGACCGTGCGTTCGTTGAACGTCATCACGTCGATCATGCCGCAGGCGAATGGAACCATGCCCCAGACCTACAGGTTCGCACTCGTTCTTGTAGTTATTGTGCCCGTCATTCTCATGCTTGCAGGGTTTGTTTCACTGGCGGTTGTCATGGCGAGTGTGTCGATGCCGTGTCTCTACATGTTCTATTTCCAAGATGTGAATGAGTGGGAGGACCAACCAGCACTGACGTTCGTCGCCACCACACTTTCGTCGATCATCACGGGAGCTCTTTTCACGCGTATCTGGATGACGTGGCAAGTGGCATCTGACAGAGCTGCATCGGTATCTGGTGGCTACGACGCAACGCAGATGCTTCGTTATTCACTTCCTGTGGCGGTCGGCGTGGTTCTGCTCGCACAAGCCGGACCGATTCTTCTCGCCCGTCAAGACGAGTACGACGACCTCATCGATGCGATGACATTCGGCATCGCGAGTGGAGCAACATTCGCCGCCGCGGAGTCACTCTCTGTGTTCTGGTCATTGATTTCCACCGGTGAATGGCGACAAGACGAGGTCGACACTTTGTATTGGACTACGCAAGTGTTGGTGTCTGGAATCTTCAAGCCACTCATCTTTGGTTCATTCATCGGAATTTGTCTTGCGGCATTTGCGGGTGTGGGAGAAGGACCCGGTCGGTTCTCGCGGCGACACTCCCGAATCACGGTCATAGTCATGGTCGCTCTGTTCATCTACTTGTCGACAAGTGATGCGATTGCGCAGTTGACTGATGGCGTGACACAGACAGTTGCCAGCGTGTTGTGGTCGGCGGTCGTTGCCGCGTACTTGCTGACACGAGTTCGCCTGACCTTGCATCTCGCGCTCATCGAAGCCGCCACCGAGGCAGCAGCACGGAATCATGTGCCAAAAGGGTCGAACAAGGGCATTGGGTTTTGCCCTGCATGTCGAATGCCGTTGCTCGACGGTGCCAGTTTTTGCACGGCGTGCGGAACAGCGACACGAGCTGCATCGAAAGGTGCAAGACGCGACATGGCAACTGAAGGGGCCACATCATGAGTACTCAACTCTCTGCTGCATCCGATCCATCTGGCAAAGACGGCAAGAACTCTCAGTCGACAGCGGTACTCGGAGTCGTCGTGCTTGCGTTTGTCGTTGCAGTCCTCGTCGTCCTCGTAGGAAGAGCATTCGGAAGTGACGACACACCACAGGTGTCTGGGCTCGAGCAGGTGATTCTCGATCCGAGTATCGATGTGGCAATCGACGCGAACATCCCCCCTGCAACTGCACCGACGCCTTCAACCATCGACATCCCCGACGTACCACTTGACCCTGTCGTCACGACGACGGTTCCACCCACAACCACAACCGCACCGCTCGTCGACCCCGCCGAACTGACTGGAGACGCACTGGTCTTCGGAGATAACCCGGTGTTGACCCCTGCCGGTTTCGTGATTCTCTCCGACTCAGACACCAGTGCGGTCGTACAGCGAGAGTCGAGTGTCGTGACCTTCACAGTGGCTCCGAAGTCCCAGGTCGGCAATTCGGCTGCGAACAGACTTTCCAGATACATCGACACGACGGTGAAGGACGTGTTGGTGAACGTGAAGTCTGGTCAAGTGACCCCGGTCGCCGTCAATGGTTTCGTCGATGCAGCGTCAATCGAGCTTCGTGCAGCGAGTCAGGGCACGAATACACCCGTGTACGCACACATCACAGTTGCAGTCGCACCAGATGGGCGGGTGTGGACGCTTGAATACTCGACTGCAGCAAGTACTTCGTTGGAGATTGTGACGTCTGAGTTACGACAGCTTTTTGCCGGATTCTTCGGCGCGACGACCAGGTCGATCACCGTCGTTGACTGATCACCGAGCGCTGGCTCGATCTAACAACTCAGGCCAGTCGTCGGAAGTTTGAGATTGATGAGGTAGTCATCTGCGGCGTTGACGACGCAGTAGTTGACCCCGTACCCGGTGTGACGCTCTGCGGTGACCTTGATGAAGACCCCCTGTTCGAGCGTCGTGGCCATCTTGCGTGAGCTTTCCAGGGGAGTTGCCGCATCGCCAGTGGTACCGATGACCATGATCGGGCCAGCACCTTTGCCAGTGATGGTGATGGTCTCGGCTTGCTCCACGGGCCAGAGAGTGCACTGATAGCTGTTGATGAAGCTCGGGCCGATACGAGGTGCCGCCTTCAAGAAAGCGTCGTTGTACGAGTCGACGTCTTCGATTGAACGTGGGCCTGGATCATCGAGACAACTGATGGCAAGGAAAGCTTCAAGTTCATTTGAAAAGGTGCCATCTGCTTTTCGCTGGTAGTACGAGTCGTACAACTTCAGTAGGCCTGCACCGTCGTCATTCTGTGCGTCGGCAAGTGCTTGCTCAAGATCTGGCCACATTGCACTTGAATACATCGCTTGAGAAACTGCGGTGTAGGCAACTGATTGGCTGACAGCGACACGATCTGGAGTCACGACGAGTGGCGTGGTGTCGAGGTCAACGATGAGACGATCGAAGGCCTTGAAAGAGTCACCACCGTTGTTGAACGGACACGTTGAGTTGGCTGAACACTGTTTCAGGAATCGAGTGAGCTGTTGCTCGAAGCCAGCTGCTTGGCGAAGTCCGCTTTCGACACTTGAGATGTTCGGTTCAGAGGCGCCGTCGAGTACTGCAGCACGAACAGTGGCTGGAAACATGGTCGCCCATGTCGCACCGAGCTCACTGCCGTACGAAAATCCGAAGTACGTGATCGTGTCTTCACCGAGCGCCTGACGGATGGAGTCCATGTCGCGTGCAGTCGACGCCGTCGAGAGGTACGGAAGAATTTTCCCTGACTTCTTCTCACATTCGTCCACAAAGGCCTGTTGCTCGGCGAGAAGGGCCTTCTTCTCGACTTCATCATCGGGTGAGCCATCCGCCTTCATGTACAGGTCGAAGTTGTCCACACAATCGACGGCTGGAGTGGTGTCACCGGTACCTCGAGGGTCCCAGCCGACGATGTCGAAGTAGTCGAGAAGCGATTCACTCAAGTAGTAGGTGGCATTCTGAGCAATCTCTGAACCGCCAAAACCTGGCCCACCGGGGTTCACCAGCATCGAGCCGATGCGCTCCTTTTGTTTGGTCGCTGGTCGCATCACGATGTTCAACGAGAAGGATCCGACTTCGGGGTCGTCGTAGTCGTACGGAACATTCAGTCGAGCGCACTTCAACTCCTCACAGTCGTTCCATGTGATGGCGTACGTCGACTCGGGAGCAGTGGTCGAGATATCCGAATCTGTCGTCGAATCGGTGACAGCACTCGTGCCGTCAGTGCCTCCTGAGCTGCCACCACACGAAGCAAGCACCACCATCGACACGATGAGAAAAGTCGTGGTGAATGCTGGAAGTGAGCAGCGAGCCCGAGGTGACATCACTGTCACATTAGGGGTTCCATGACACATTGCGCCGTAGCCTGACGATGTGCGAATGGGTCCACATCACATGTTGCCGGGTGATCCGTCCACGGTTCGCGGTGCACGTGTGCGCCGCTCATCGCTCATCCGTGCATGGACATTTGCTGCCCCATATCGGTGGGAAATCTCTGCATTCCTCGGTTCGATTCTTGGCGCGGCACTCCTCGGACTCGTGCCCCCATTCCTCTTTCGCGCCATTCTCGACGACGCCATACCGGATCGTGACCGTTCGCTCATAACGTGGCTTGCGTCGCTGGTCGTGTTGGCAGCCGTCGGTGATGCGGCACTCGCTATTTCACAACGTTGGTTCAGTGCTCGTATTGGCGAAGGTCTCATCTACGACCTTCGTGTTGCTCTGTTCACGAAGGTGCAGCAGATGCCGATTGCATTCTTCACACGAACACAGACAGGTGCACTCATCAGTCGTCTCAACAACGACGTCATTGGCGCGCAAACTGCCGTCACCTCCACACTCGGAAGCGTCGTTTCGAACGTCGTCGTTCTCTTCACGACATTGGTGGCGATGTTTGCTCTTGAATGGAGACTCACTCTCATCTCTCTCGTTGTGCTGCCACTTTTCATCGTTCCTGCGAAACGTGTCGGCCTACGGCTCGGCGCCATCGCCAGAGAGCAGATGGAATTGAACGCGCAAATGAACACTCAGATGAGCGAGCGTTTCAATGTGTCCGGCGCCATGTTGGTGAAGTTGTTCGGCAGTAAGACACGCGAGAGCGCTTCATTCAGCACAAGTGCCGCTGGCGTTCGTGACACCGGAGTGCGCAGCGCAATCTACGGCAGGGTTTTCTTTGTTGCGCTCGGACTAGTCGGGGCGCTCGGTGCGGCAGCGGTGTACGGCATAGGAGCACATCTTGTTCTAGACGGTGCTCTCACCGCCGGAACATTGGTTGCAATGGCGACACTTGTTCAACGCATCTATCAGCCACTCACCGGTCTCACCAACGCACGTATCGAGGTGATGACTGCATTCGTCAGCTTCGACAGAGTGTTCGAGGTTCTAGATGCCCCGGTCGCAATCGTCGATCGACCCGGTGCTTTCGACCTCATCGAACCGCGTGGAGAAATCGTGTTCGATCATGTCGGATTCCGGTATCCGCCAGGTGCGACGGTCTCCATTCCTTCGCTCGAGGCAAGTGGTGTCATGCAGGGAAGTGATCCTGATGTGGATGTTCTCCACGACGTCAGCTTCAGCGTGCACGCTGGTGAAACTGTCGCACTTGTCGGCGCGAGTGGCTCGGGGAAGACCACCATCGCAAGTCTTGTTCCGCGCCTGTACGACACGACTCGCGGTCGAGTGCTCATCGACGGACACGATGTCCGTGATCTCACGGAAGTGTCGTTGCGTGGTGCGATTGGTGTCGTGTCGCAAGACCCACACCTCTTTCACGAGACCATCGAGTCGAATCTGTTGTATGCACGACCCGACGCCACGACCGAGGAAGTCATCGCCGCATGCACTTCGGCACGTATCCACCACACCATCTCGTCGCTTCCCGACGGGTATGCGACAGTTGTCGGAGAGCGCGGCTACCGCATGTCTGGTGGCGAGAAACAGCGCCTTGCGATAGCCCGACTGTTGTTGAAGAACCCTGCGATCATGATCCTCGACGAGGCCACCAGTCATCTCGACAACGAAAATGAAGCCTTGGTTCAGGAGGCGCTCGATGTCGCTATGCGCGGTCGCACCGCCCTCGTCATCGCACACCGTCTCAGCACCATTCGTGACGCTGACCGCATTGTCGTGATCGACGCTGGACGGGTGGTGGAGCAGGGCACCCACGACGAGTTGATGGCCAGAGACGGTCATTACGCCGCGCAGGTCCGAGCCGGCGGGTCCGAGGGCCAGCTCTCATCTGCTGTACCCCAGTGATAGAAGAGGAACGTGGCGGTGTCCTCTAAGAACGATCTCTTGCACGACGATGGGCGGCCCTCGTTCACTGTCGCGCAGTTCGTCGATGTGTTGAACCAGGTCATGAAGCAGGCCTTCGACGGTGGTGTGTGGGTCGAAGGGGAAATTGAAGGGCTCAAACAGACCGGGCCGAACATGTATTTCACGTTGGTCGAGCAATCCTCCAAGGGGAAGATGACCCTGAACGTCAATCTCTTCCGTAACGATCTTTCGCGTGTCAACCGGAAACTGTCAGAACAAGGCCTAGAGCTGAAAAATGGCATGAAGGTCAAGTTGCAGGGGTCACCTGACTATTACGGTCCCTTCGGCAAGTTGTCACTCATCGCTCGTGATGTCGACACCACTTTCACCTTGGGTGATCTGGCACTGAAGCGTGAAGAGCTGCTCCGAAAGCTGCGCGATTCGGGGGTAACTGAGAAGAACAAGCGCAGACCATTGCCGTTGGTCCCTCTCCGCCTCGGCATCATCTCGAGTGCGGAAGCAGCAGGCTGGGCCGATGCGCGACAACATTTGAGTGAATCAGGGATTGCGTTCCACGTGAATTTCTGCGCGGTTCGCGTTCAAGGCGAGCAGGCCGCACCGATGGTGGTGCAAGCTCTCGATTATTTCTCGCAACGTGCCGACATCGACATCGTGCTACTCATGCGAGGCGGTGGCTCGAAATCCGATCTCGCAGCTTTCGACGAAGAGAGCATCGCCCTCGCCATCGCTCGATGCCAACACCCCGTGTTCACCGGAATCGGTCACCAAGTTGACCGCAGTATCGCCGATGAAGTTGCCCATACGGCTTGCAAAACACCCACCGCGTGCGCCGATGCCGTCATCGAACATGTGTCGTCTTTCCTAGTCGACCTCCAAGACACGGCCGCTCGCATTGCCAACGCCACTCGAAGCGCTCTACAGCGCTCGCGCACTCGGCTCACTCTGTCGACAGAGCGCCTTAGAACGATTCCCAACAACAGCCTCGAGCGTCAGCGTCAGAAAGTCATGCTTGCCGACCAAAAAGTGCGACTTCTCGATCCATCTGCAACATTGGCCCGTGGTTGGTCGATCACACGTGACTCACGAGGAAACATCGTCCGTGATGCATCGTCGGTGTCGCGGGGCGAAGAACTCGTCACCACAGTCCACGGAGGAACAGTGCGCAGCACCGTCACGGAGGTAGAACAATGAACCCACCAAAGAAGACCGCACCATCGAAGGCTGCATCATCCTCAAACTCTCAGACAGAGCCGAAGGGTTACGCCGAGGCCCTTCGCGAATTGGAGAAGATCCTCGGGGAAATCGACGGACCGGCTGTCGACGTCGATGTTCTTGCATCAAAAGTTGAGCGGGCGTCGTACCTGGTCACCTGGTGCAATGAACGAATCACGTCCGCGCAACTCGCCATCGATGAAGTCGTGGCCAGCCTTCCCGACATCGACGTCGACGATGATGACTTCGACGAAGATTTCGAAGACGACGACGAAGACGACGAGTGATGTACCGCACTCGCAACTTCCAGCGAGGTTGACCTAGCCTGACTGGGTGATCCCTTCACCCCCTCCGCAGTTGACCGCTGTGGCAACTCGAGTAGAAGCGTGCCTCGATGCCACCATTCGTGCTCACCAAGATCGGTGGACAGCACTCGATCACGACCTTGCACTTCCTATGCAGGAAATCCGTCGTCTCACGCTGAGCGGTGGAAAGCGGTTGCGCCCAGCCTTTGCCTATTGGGCGTTCGTCGCCCACGGCGGTGACCCTTCAGGTGATCGCATCATCGAAGTCGGGTCCGCCATCGAGTTGTTGCATGGCTTCGCACTCTTTCACGACGACATCATGGACGGTGCAGATTCGCGACGCGGTGTGCCAACCACTCATGTGACGCTCGCCAAGCAGCACGAGGCGGAGAAGTGGGCGGGTGAGTCACGGCGATTTGGCGAAGGAGCAACGATTCTCATCGGTGACCTCGCTTTCGTCATGTCAGACGAATTGTTCGGTGAAGTGTCGAAAGACGTGAGGTCGATGTGGCATGAACTTCGTCTCGAGCTGAATGTCGGCCAATACCTCGACATGCTCGGCTCTGCTCGCCACGAGCGTCGTCGAGAGGTTGCTGATCGAATCTGTCGCTATAAGAGTGGTAAGTACACCGTCGAGCGCCCCCTTCATATCGGCGCACTCCTGGC
>Ga0129333_10004475_pt1 | contig 13080 bp, 14 predicted proteins | sample CPB6_08_DNA_FD_94474 | JGI IMG/M metagenome (GOLD analysis project Ga0129333, IMG submission 94474) | Freshwater to marine salinity gradient microbial communities from Chesapeake Bay, USA - CPBay_Sum_0.6_0.8_DNA | ecosystem: Environmental > Aquatic > Marine > Coastal | place: USA: Chesapeake... | reverse complement strand
GTTTGTCGAGGTCGAGGGACAGCCCAGGGTTTATGCCATCGCCGACGAAGACCTTGATCGGGAAAACGACGAAAAGACCTCAGCGGTGCATTTTGTCCGCTTCGAATTGACGCCAGCCATGCGGGCTGCTGTGAAGGCGGGTGCAGCTGTCAAAGTGGGTTGTGACCACACCAACTATCCAGCCCATGTCAACCTCTCACCCGAAACCCTGGCCAGCCTGGCGGGTGATCTGCGCTGAATCTCCAGGGGCATGTGGTCGTCCAGGCGTCCGGGCGTCTCTGACTCCCTTGGGGCGGTAATGGCTTGGTCTGAAATCGCTTGTTATTGGTTTCATAATTGACCCTGTACCGACACTAGGAAGCTAAAGATGCGCCAACGATTTTTCCTGCTCTCCACCTTGCTTTGTCTCATTGGTTTGGTGGGAGGCCAAGCCTGGGCTCAGGGCGAGCCGATCAAGATGCTGGTTGGCTATCCACCAGGCGCCACCTCAGACGCACTAACCCGTATCGTGGCCGATGCGATGTCCAAACGGCTGAACCAGCCTGTTGTGGTGGAAAACAAATCTGGTGCGGGCGGCATGCTGGCCAACCTGGCGGTCAAGGCGGCGGCGCCCGATGGTGCCACCCTCCTGATGACACCGGTTGCCACCATGTCGATCTTCCCGCACAGTTTTGCCGGACAGATCAAATACGATCCCTTCACGGACTTCGCGCCTGTAGCGCACCTGGCCAATTTTCAGCTCGGGCTCGGGGTGGGCGTCAAAGTACCTGCCAGCAACCTCAAGGAATATGTCGCCTGGGTCAAGTCCAACCCCAAAGACAATAGCTTCTATGGATCGGCGGCCAATGGAAGCCTGCCTCATTTTTTTGGCGTAATGTTTTCCAAAAGTGCCGGAATCTCGCTGCAGCATGTTCCTTATCGTGGCACCGCGCCTTCCATGCAGGCGTTGGCCGCTGGCGAGATCGCTGCCTTGTCCACGGTAGCGGCTGACATCAAATCTCTGGTCGATGGCAACAAGGCGCGTTTGCTCGCGGTGGCCGGCGAAAAGCGCAGCGCCAACTTTCCGGACGTCCCTACTTTTCGTGAACAGGGTTACGACCTGGTTGCCTCCCCCTGGTATGCCTTGTTCACCAAGGCGGGTACTCCAGCTGCCACTGTGCAGCGACTGGCCAAAGCCGCTCGCGAAGCCATTGAAGATCCGGCCATCCAAAAACGTTTGATCGAGATGGGACTTGAACCTACGGGATACGGATCAGAAAAACTTGCTGAAATCATGCGTGCGGACTATGAGCGCTGGGGCCCGCCCATTCGGGAATCCGGCTTCAAGCCGCAGTGACTCGTATTTTTGTCTCATCCCATCAAAATTCATTCAATCTAGGCTTGCCGCATGCAGCGTCCGAATATCGTTTTCATTGTGGCCGATGACCTAGGTTATGCCGACCTCGGTTGTTATGGCGGTCGTCCGGCCAAGTTTGGGCCAGTATCCCCGGTGCTGGATGAGCTGGCAACCAAGGGACTGAAATTCACTCAGGGCTACGCCAACTCGCCGGTTTGCTCTCCAACCCGTTTTGCCCTGATGACAGGGCGCTATCAATACAGGTTGCGCGGTGGGGCCGACGAACCCATCAGCAGCCGCAGCCGCGGCAGCACGGTGCTTGGGCTGCCCACTGACCACCCCACGCTGCCCTCCTTGTTACGTGCGCATGGTTATCACACAGGGCTGATGGGCAAGTGGCATCTGGGCTATCCACCCAGTTTTGGGCCTTTGCGTTCGGGCTATGAGGAATTTTTTGGGCCGATGTCGGGTGGTGTGGATTACTTCACCCATTGCAGCAACAGTGGACAGCACGATTTGTGGTTCGGCGAAGCTGAACAGCAGGAAGATGGCTATCTGACTGACCTGATTTCACGGCGCTCAGTGGATTTTGTCCACCGTATGGCTGCTCCTGCACGTCAAGGCAAGCCGTTTTTTCTGAGCATTCACTACACGGCACCGCATTGGCCCTGGGAAACCCGCGATGACCGGGAGATGGCGGAGGAAGTCAAGAAAGATCTTTTCCATTTGCATGGTGGCAATATCAACACCTACCAGCGCATGATCCATCATATGGATGAGGGTATCGGCTGGGTGGTTGACGCACTCAAGCGTGAAGACTTGCTCGATCAAACCCTGATTGTTTTCACCAGCGACAATGGGGGCGAGCGGTTTTCCGACAACTGGCCCCTGGTGGGCGGGAAAATGGACCTCACCGAAGGTGGCATCCGTGTGCCCTGGATTGCCCATTGGCCGCAGGTGATTCAAGGGGGGCGCTCCAGCACACAGCGATGCATGACCATGGACTGGACGGCCACCATGCTGGCGGTAGCCGGCGTTCAGGCTGACCCTGCCTATCCTCTTGATGGGGTGTCACTGATGCCTGTTCTTCAATCAGAAGATCGGGAGTTTGACCGCACCCTGTTTTGGCGCATGAACCACCGCGGACAATGCGCCATGCGCGAAGGTGACTGGAAATATCTCCGTGTTGATGGACATGACTACCTCTTCAACATACCCGCTGACGAGCGTGAGCGCGCCAATCTGGGCAAACGTGAACCTGAGCGTCTGCTGGCGATGCGGGGCGCCTGGGAAGAGTGGAATGCCAGCATGCCCCCCATCCCTAGCGATGCTACTGTCAGCCTGGGCTACTCGGTTAAGGATATGCCGCAGCGATAAGGCGGGTCAGTCTGGACGAACAGTCCGGCGCCAAGCTTGTCCGATAATTTGATGAAGCCCTGTTACGCCCATGCTGTTTCTACTCTCTCCTGCCAAGACACTCGACTTTGATCCACCAGCCGGTGATGTGCCGCATACCCTGCCGCAATTTACCAAGCAATCGGCTGAACTGATTCAGATCTTGCGTGCTTACTCGCCAGAGCGGCTGTCGGGCCTGATGGACCTAAGTGACCAGTTGGCCGGGCTCAATGTGGCGCGATTCCAGGCCTGGAGCAGCAAATTCACTCCCAAAAATTCCAAACAGGCGGTGCTGGCCTTTGACGGTGATGTGTATGAAGGCCTGGATGCCAAGTCGCTCAAACCTGCCGATCTGTCCTGGGCCCAAGAACATGTTTGCATCCTGAGTGGTTTATACGGCGTATTGAGGCCACTGGACTGGATGCAACCCTACCGGCTGGAGATGGGCACCCAGCTGCCAAACCCCAAAGGAAGCAATCTTTACAAATTCTGGGGCACCAGACTGGCCGATTACCTGAATCAACAACTGACGGATGACAAGGCACCCGTGGTGGTGAACCTGGCCTCACAGGAATACTTCAAGTCGGTGGACCGCAAGGTGCTCAAGGCAAGGGTGATCGACTGTGTGTTTGAAGACTGGAGTGGCGGCAAGTACAAGGTGGTTAGTTTTTTAGCCAAGAGAGCCCGCGGCCTGATGGCGCGCTATGCAATCACCAAGCAACTGAGCTCACCCAAACAATTGGAAAAATTCAATCTGGAAGGCTATGCTTTTGACGCCAAAGCCTCTGAGCCGGAGCGCCTGGTGTTCAGGCGCAAGGTAAAAGCATGAACCGACCTGAAGACTCGCATCTCGGTCGTTCTGTCGCCTATGCCGATCAGTACGACGCCAGCTTGCTCTACCCCATGGCGCGTTTACCCAAACGGCAAGAGATTGGTGTTCCGGCCACGCTGCCGTTCATGGGGGCCGATCTGTGGACAGCCTATGAATTGAGCTGGCTCAATGCCCGCGGCAAGCCGCAGGTGGCATTGGCCCAAATCACTGTGCCGTGCGAAACACCCAATATTGTGGAGAGCAAATCGCTCAAACTCTATCTGAATAGCTTCAGCAATACCCGGTTTGTCGATAGCGCCGAAGTCTTGGCCAGTCTGCGTGCTGATCTGAGCGAAGCGGCTTGGCGAGGTTCTGATCAATCAGGCTCGGTTGGCATCAAGTTGTTGAATGCAGAACAGTTTGCGCAGCAATCAGTCCAGGAACTCGATGGCCTGAGCCTGGATAGGCTCGATATCGCGTGTGATCTTTTCCACCCCGCCCCCGAACTGCTGAGCGCTGCGTTGGAAGAACAACCTGTCAGCGAGGTGCTGACCAGCCAATTGCTCAAGAGTAACTGCCCGGTCACTGGCCAGCCGGATTGGGCCAGCCTGCAGATCAGCTACAGTGGGCCGCAAATCGATCAGGCGGGCTTGTTGCAATACATTGTGAGCTTTCGTAACCACAACGATTTCCATGAGCAGTGTGTAGAGCGCATCTACATGGACATCTGGATGCGCTGCAAACCCACCAAGCTTTCAGTCTATGCGCGCTATACACGGCGTGGAGGCCTGGACATCAACCCGTTTCGCACCAGCCATCCACAGCCACTGCCCGCAAACAGGCGTACCGCCAGACAATAATCAGAAAAGTGATGCGGGCTCTGCTGATACAGGTGGCGGGTCTTTGCGCAGCTCAAGGTTCTTGATGGGTCGCAAGGAACCAACCCGTACTCCGAGCAGACGCAGCCGACGCGACAGGTCGACTCGTTTGAGACATTGTCCCGCTGTGTGTCGGATCAGCTGTGCATCGGCTGTGGGTTCGTCAATGGTCTTGTCGCGGGTCACGCTCCTGAAGTCGTCGTAGCGCAGCTTAATGCCTATCGTCTTGCCCACATAGCCCTTGCGTTGCAAATCAGCCGAAACCTGCTCGCACAGTCTGGTGAAAATTGCCCCTAGCTCAGCCCTGTCGCGCATTGGGTGCAAGTCACGCTCGAAGGTGGTCTCACGGCTCATGGAGACTGGTTCACTTTCTGTGCTGACGGTGCTGTCGTCCCGGCCCCATGCCGCTTCATGCAGCCAGGCGCCATAGCTTTTCCCGAAGTGTTGAAGCAAGCAACCGGGTTCTTGTGCAGCAAGCTCGCCGATGGTCCTGATTCCATGACCAAGCAATTTTTCGTCCGTTTTAGGGCCGATGCCATTGATCTTTCGGCAGGGCAGGGGCCAGATCCGGCTTTGCAAATCATCCTCAAAGATCACCGAAATACCGTTGGGTTTATTGAATTCGCTGGCCATTTTTGCCAGCAATTTGTTGGGCGCCACACCAATCGAACAGGTGAGACCGGTGGCTTCGAAAATGCTTTTCTGGATCAGGCGCGCCAGGACGCGTCCACCTTCACGTTGTCCGCCTGGGACCTGGGAGAAGTCGATATACACCTCATCCACCCCCCGATCCTCCATCACTGGGGCGATCTCGGTGATGATGGCTTTGAATTGCTGTGAGTATTTTCGGTATTCAGCAAAATCGACCGGCAGAAGAATGGCCTGAGGGCAAAGGCGGGCAGCTTTCATCAGCCCCATGGCCGAGCCAATACCAAATTGTCGGGCTGAGTAGGTGGCGGTGGTGATCACCCCTCGTCCGGTGTAATCCTTGAGTCTTGGAAACGCGCTGACGGGAATCTCTGACAGCGGCGATTCGGGGTCTTGAAGGCTTCGCCGACTCCCCCCAATGACCAAGGGAAGACCTCTGAGTTGGGGGTAGCGTAGTAACTCGACAGACGCATAGAAAGCGTCCATGTCCAAGTGGGCCACTCGTCGCATTGGAAATACCGGTACTTTTTGATCGATTTGCAGAGCGCCTAGACAAAGTCGGGGTTGAGAAAGCGATCGACCATTTTCGGAATTTGCCCAAGCATCATCTCCCGCCCCCTGACTAGAGTGCAGCCGCAACGCTCGGCGAGAGCCAACAAGGGGGTCTGTTCGGGCATCACGATGGCATCGAAAACCACCAGATCGGCAGGCAAGGCCTGCACCTCGAAGGGCAGGCGGGCGTCATCAAGCATGCCTACCGGAGAAGCGTTGATCAAGATATCCATCTCCTGGACGGAGGGCGGGCCGATATCCACCTGGGTAGCAGGGCTGATGCGGGCAATGCACGCTTGAATGAACTCACTACGCTGCTTATTGATATCGTATAGCTGCATACGCCCTGGCCGATGGGCTGCCATGGCACAGGCAATGGCACCCCCAGCTCCGCCGAGGCCCACGATCATGAGCCGGCGCCCCTCGATCGGGATGCCGCGGCTCAGAAAGGCTGATACACAGCCCATGCCGTCAAGAATATCCCCGCACCAACGTCCATCTGAGCGACGCACCAGAAAATTGACGCCGCCCAATACCTGCGCCTGCAAGCCAAGTTGATCGGCAAAAGCCAGCGCCCGGGTTTTGAACGGAATGGTCAGCACAAAGCCATCGAAATTGGGCAGGCGCATCAAGCTTGACATGATGGCATCAAACTCTGCCGCTGGCACCTGCATGGGCACGAGCACAGCATCGATGCCCCGACGATGGAACTCCCAGGTGATCATTTCGGGCGAACGTACCTGAGCGATCGGATCGCCGACGATGCCAAACATACGGGTGCGACCTCGGATGAAATCAACTTGAGTCATCACCATATGTTAGCGCCACACGCTTGTAGGCTTAAAACTATTGAGCAACGGTATGGCTTGGTAGGTGCTGAAATTCCGACGGAAAAGCGCCATATTTGTCAAAACCAGACCAACCAGAGGGATTGGAGGGTTAGCAGGGGATAAGCATCTTGTAGTGCATGCCGCGAAAGATTCAGCAAATTGCCAACATAATGGCCTGACGCTAGACTGCGGGGCAAAGGAGTTTTTCTATGCAGAAATTCATCGCCCTATTGGTACTCTTTTTTGCGTCAGGCGGTGCTTGGTCCGAGTGGGTAAGGGTTGGAGAAACTGCAGATGTGGTTTTTTACATTGATCCCACAACCGTTCGCAAGGATGGAGATTTGCGCAAGGTATGGTCGATCCAGGATTTAAAGGAAAGACATATTGATGGTGATCTGTCGCTGCGCGCACGGGAGGAATTTGATTGCAAGCAAGAAAGAAGCAGGCTGCTTTCACTGACCACCCACTCGGGGCCTATGGCGACTGGCGATACTTTGTGGAAGACGAGCGAGCCCCGCGAGTGGAACGACGTCCCCCCCGACACTCTGCTTGAAAAAAAATTACAGATAATTTGTGCGATTTAGGGTGACACATCTGCAGCGCTCAGCGTTTATACGCGCAACAAGCATGCTCAACTGCCCTAATAGGTCTAGCCATCTAAGAAAGAAAGTTGCCGATGCTGACTTTTTGGAATCTCTTTAACCGATGTGCTCTTTGGGCCCTGCTATTTTTATCTGCCCATTCTGCTCAGGCGCAGGTTGTCCGCTTTGAAGTGCTTGAACGCAAGCCCGCCTATGAAGGCCGCAGTTTTGGTGCGGTTGGTGTGTACGAGAAGTTGCGCGCTCGCGCAACGATTGCGCTTGACCCTGCTGATCCCCGTAATGCGGTCCTCGTCGATATTGACAAAGCCCCTCGCAACCAAAGCGGTCGAGTCGAGGCGACAGCCGATGTGGTGCTGCTTCGCCCTTTAGACCCAAACCGCGGAAACGGCACGTTGCTGGTGGATGTGCCCAACCGCGGCCGCCAGATTGGCCCGCAACTTTTCAATGATGCACCTGACCCCAATACCTTGGACAAGGGCAACCCGGGTAATGGTTTTCTTGAGAGACAGGGCTATACCCAGTTGTGGATAGGGTGGCAGGCCGATCTGAGCTCCCTGCCCGGACAAATGGCGCTTCAGGGGCCTGCCTTGCGCGGGGTAACTGGGTCAGTTCGAGAGGAGTTCGTATTCGACCATACCCGTAATCCAGCCACTGCAACATTGCAGTGGTCTTTGGCCAACCCGGCCAACCTCGCGGTGTCAGTGCGCCAACGCTGGGACCTTCCGCGCCAGAGTCCCACTGGATTAGCGGTTCGTGCCACAGGATCTAAGACCCTAGAAATTCAAAGGCCCCAGACTGGATTTGACGCTGGCGCTCTCTATGAGGTGAGCTACACCGCCACTGACCCACTGGTGCTGGGCATAGGTTTCGCTGCTGTACGCGACATCACTGCTTTCCTGCGCCGTGAAGGTAACGAAAGTAACCCTCTCGCGCTTCATGGTCGATCTTCCATCCAGCGGTCCATTGGTTTTGGCGTGTCTCAGTCTGGTCGATTTCTACGTGATTTTCTGTACTTGGGGTTTAACGAGGATGTACTAGGTCGAAAGGTGTTTGACGGACTAATGCCTCATGTTGCTGGTGGACGCAGGATGGCCACGAATGTGCGCTTTGGCCTGATCAACCGCAACGGCCGACACCTGGAAGATCCTGCCTGGCAGGTTGACCTATTTCCTTTTACGTATGTGGCGATGAACGATCCACTCAGCGGTCGATACGACAGCCTGATGCTTCGTTGCCGGCTGAACACAACTTGCCCGCGGGTGATGCAGACAGACAGCGAGCATGAATGGTGGGCCTCTCGCGCCTCATTGTTGGTGACAGATCTTGCCGGCAATCATTTGGACTTGCCGTCTGACGTGCGTGCCTACATGCTCACTGGAACGCCGCACTACGCCAATGCGGGTGGGCTTATCAAACGCGCTGAAACTATGGCATTGCCGGTTAATCCAGCCCACAATGGGCCTGTGATGAGGGCTTTGCTCACTGCAATGCAAGAGTGGCTGGTCAATGGCAGAGAACCCCCGGCAAGTCGGGTTCCAATGCGCGCACATGGCACCCTGGTCGATGCCAAAGCAGCAGTGCCAGCGGGTATACCGGGCTTGCCCTATTCGGGCATTTTTACTCCGGCAGGTTTTGCAGACCATTCGGTAATGCCTCCCAAGCAATTGGGCCGCTACCCAGTCTTTGTGCCCCGTTCGGATGCCGATGGAATGTCGATTGCAGGCATTCGGCAGCTTGCATTGGCAGTACCCCAAGCCACCTACACTGGCTGGAATCCACGCGCGGCAGGATTTGGGCCGGATGCGCTCTTTCCACTTCAAGGTGCTGTTGTTCCGTTTGCCAAGACAACTGTCCAACGCCAGGCGACAAATGACCCAAGACCCTCATTAGAGGAGCGTTATGCCACGCACGCAGCCTATGTGGCTGCGGTGCGGTTCGCAGCAGAGTCGATGATGGCGGAGCGACTTTTGTTACAAGAAGACGCTGATCGCGCGCAGGATCTCGCAGCCCAGGATAAATTGGGGCAACTGCGCTGATTCCAGGAGAATTATTTCAAGCAGGGTGCCATGTCAGCAGGGGTGCGACCAAAGCCGAATTCAAGCAGGCAATAGATGCTAATATCCAATCGCTAGTCATGACTGGCAAAGCACTTTAAAAATAAAGCAATACCCAATCACGATGTGCAGTTTTGATAGAAAAAATCGGAGCAAAATTTTTAAATTGAATGGAGACTAAATTGCTTTATCTTTCCAAAAAAATCTCTTTTTTAGTATTTCTATTAATAGGCTTATCAGTGCTTGTGACTAAATCCTATGCCTATGATCGTGTGCACATCAATAACTACTCAACCAGCAAGGGCGTAGTTGTAGTTGAATATGCTGGCTGCAAGACGGATGTTTGGAATATTGAGCCCGCAATGGTAGTAAGAAACGGAATACAGCCATCTAGTTCTCATGCGCCTGTAAGCCGAGGTGGCTGCCTTGTCACACAAATCAGTGCTAGGTTTGGGGAATATGTAACGAATAGTGTGCGGTCCAATCCCTTTCAGCCACCGTGGGTCTGGAAGGGAAATGGAAGCGAAGTTGATTCTTACAAAAGTTCCGGCACCTCATATGTTAACTTTTCGATAGTTCAACGTTCTGATACGCGTTTTCGAATAATGTCGGATGCTGAAATCCAGCGGGAAAACGAGGATCCAAAAAATAAGAGTCCGGGATTCAAGATCTGGAACAATACAATTTGGCCACTGTCAATTGCACTCTCTCAGGTCGGTTGCTTATATTACGATACTATTAAACCGGGTCAATTTTTTGAGCGAAATACAGGCGCTGTTTGGTTCACTATTCAGGCAAATATTTCAAAAGATGGAACAGAAACAAGAACAAATTGGGATTGTGCTTTGCCCGTTGTGGAGGTTGTCGGATCGATTGCTTTTACTGCCTTGACTGGGGGGGTTTTTGGAATTGCTGGAGTTGCTATTGAAGAAACAACTTTTGCAGCTGGGGCTTACGCCGGAGCTCAAGTGGCAACTGCATCATGGTTAATAGAAATGGGTAAAGAATTAGCAGCAACAAGTGAGGGAAGTCTAAAAGGTCAATATGCAGGCCCTCCATATCCATTCCGCTGCACACACAAGCCAGAATACAAAATTACCGGTGGATGGGGTGCCCCAACCAAAAATGAAAAAGGAGAGCCTGTTATTCCGCCTGGGACACCTTTGCAGATCGAAAAAATTGCTAATGGTTGCTAATATATTGCTGGCATCTATGCAGATGCTTTGCATCCCAAACGCAAATTTTATTTGAAAAGGACGCATCGCTGGATGCTGCTGCGCGAATTTTTTACCCGTTGGAGCTCGCTTCGCTTGGTGCTAGCCTTGATCGCTCTGATGGCGGGAATTGACGACGCGTTAGAGGTTATTGCTGGCGTCCGAGATATTTTCCACCTAGACGCTCTTCACGGCGTAGTGTCACTTTCACTACTCTCGCTTAGCAAAGCAATCAACGAAACAATAGATGATATTGCGAAAGCACGAAAAAATAGTAAGTGATATCTGGAGATCGCCATGAGTGTGCCATCACACCCGAGTCCCTGCTCAAAGAATTCGGGATGGCATAAATGTTCAGTGAATATATTGCTTACTTAACGAGGGGTCTGAAAGGGGCCAACATCAGGCATATTTGCTGAATTCGATGTCGGAATTGGAATATTGGCTGATGGCACCGTGGGATCTGGAGTGTTTGTGGCAAATGGAGGGCCGCTGTTGGCTGGGTTTGGATAAGCGCTGTTGTCTCCATAGGGGGGTGTATATCCACTACCAGAAATTCCGGGAACATTTGCGTTAGCTGGCGCCATCATCATAGGAGCGGTTGTGTTAGATGTGACGCTGCTACCCTGAGCGCCAGCGCCGGTCTGGCTCTTGATTGCCAACTCTATGGTTCCGAGGAAGCGCCAGTAAATTTCCTTTGATAAATCTGGGTTTGCCTGAAGATTCAGCGTCAGTTCGCATGCGCGGTACATCAATTCACGGGTGATCAATACCGCAGGAGAGCGCCCGCCAAGGGAATCAATCATCGCACCTGATGAAGTGCCTATCGTAGGCCCTTGACCTAAACCAACAGATACGCCACTTGTCTGGCCAGAAGCAAAATCAGGATTTGGGGAGCGACAGATCCGTTCAAAGGAATCCTTGTCTTTGATGAGTGTGGCTTTAAGGCTGGAACTCTCGACCAATATGTCAATGCCCTGCCTTTCATAGAGATGGTGATCTTTGATCTTTTTATCGGCGCTGGAGAGGACATCAACAGTACCGCATCCGGAAAGCAAAAGGACAAAGATCAGGCTGAAAAAGCCATGAAATTTGAGAGTGCGCTTCATTATGTCTCCATCAGTAATGCTTTAAGCTCATGTTAGCAGCAAATTGGCGGCCCTTTAGTGATATAAGGTGCTCGATAACCAGCCCACCTTGCGAGGACATATGCGTATTGCTTTACCTTTTATGTCAGTGACTTTTTCTGTTGCATGCTTGATGCTGGATACCGCTGCTTATGCTCAAAAATCAATAAACGAGCACAAGATAGAGCACAGCCCCATATCCGCCATAACACCTGCTGACCGTAGCCAAAAGCCTATGGCTGGACCTCATAAAGAATCTTCACACAGCCCCATGATGCGCGGCGTGACTGAAAGCGTGTCGCAGCAGGGTTGTGACTACTTGGCGCAAAGGTTCGTTGCGAGTGTCAATCATATGGCTTTCATTAGAGAGTGTTGGGCATCCCACCATCGGATCCTGACTCACGTCACCCCTGAGAAGTCAAGCAAATAGCTCATAACAGTCAACCGATTCAACTAACTAGAGGGTGCAATACGCAGAGGTCCATCCATGAAAACATCTACGCCTTCGTCATTTCTGGCATTACTCTTTCTACTTTGTACGTTCTTACTTCCCGGCTCTGTTGAAGCGGCTGGACGAAACGGTGATGGCATTGTGTACAACAAGTCAGATTGCGGCTACCCCAATGTACGCTTCTACGGATTTGGTGGCGACGGGCCTGGATCTACTTGTGACACTTGGAGCCTCAACCGACAGAAGTTGGATAAAGTCTGGAGCGATGGCAATCACAACTGGTCGCAAGATGACTTGAATACATTTTTCGCCCAAGTTGAAGCGGCAGCAATCAACGCTGCAAATTGGGCGAAAAACCAAGCCCGTAATATCTGCTTTAAAGCGATCCCGCCTATGATTAATCAGGCAATGGGAAGAGATTGCAGATCTACCGCTGCAAAATTTGGCTCTGAATGTACAGCTGAGCTTGGCTTGGAGACTGAAGGATTGGCGGTGCCAGCCTGTATCGCGGGAGCTGTAGCAATAGGAGAGCAATGCAATGTCAGGTCCTTCATCGAAAGAGAAATCATAGAACCCGTGACTTCATATGCTTGCAACAAGATTTGAAAACATCTTGTTGATTAATCAATCTTGTTGATTCATCAGCAAAGGCCAGCGCCTTCGCAATCGCTCCCGAATCGGCCTTGCTCAGATTGTGTGCCAGCGCGATGTCACCACCGTGATCTACAAGTTGGATCACAATAGCCGCTTGAAGGCTCTAATTCTTACTCCATTCCAAAATGGGTGGAGTAGCCCATAGATAGAAGTTAGGACAAATCCGTGACATTGCTCCCTTTTTGATGTGATCTGTGCCCAGCCACAATTAGCGGCATGGGACGAGAACTTCGCGCACATGTTCGAGAGAAGGTGGAGTTGCCAGTAATTGCTGATGGCCTTACAGGCCTCACCCGGGATGTCAGCGTCACCGGCTTCTATTTCAAGACAGACAGTTCATTGGAAGTTGGCAATGATCTGGAAATCGAGATTGAATTAAAACTCTATTCCGGCATTATCAAACTCAAGGGCTGGGGATGGGTTGTCCGCACCGAGACGGATGGCGATCAAACCGGCGTCGCGGTTCATCTGATTGAAAGCAGGTTGGCAATGGGGGCCTATTGCTAGCCGCTTCATGCGATCGGGCTG
>Ga0129333_10004474_pt1 | contig 13080 bp, 17 predicted proteins | sample CPB6_08_DNA_FD_94474 | JGI IMG/M metagenome (GOLD analysis project Ga0129333, IMG submission 94474) | Freshwater to marine salinity gradient microbial communities from Chesapeake Bay, USA - CPBay_Sum_0.6_0.8_DNA | ecosystem: Environmental > Aquatic > Marine > Coastal | place: USA: Chesapeake... | reverse complement strand
TTTGCCGGAGAGTCAGGATCAGGAAAATCATATATCTGTTCAGGCAACCTCGTTAGACACGCACAACAACAAGGAATCTATGTCGTTCTTATCGACAGTGAAAATGCGCTTGATGAAGATTGGTTACACAATCTTGGAGTTGATACAAGCGAAGAAAAATTATTGAAACTCAATATGGCAATGATTGATGATGTGGCCAAAACAATCAGTGAGTTTATTAAAAGTTACAGGGCAATGAATGAAGATGACAAACCTAAAGTTCTTTTTATTATTGACAGCCTTGGCATGTTGCTCACTCCTACAGATGTTAATCAATTTGAAGCAGGTGATATGAAAGGTGATATGGGTCGTAAACCTAAAGCACTAACAGCACTTGTTCGTAATTGTGTTAATATGTTTGGTAGTCATAATGTAGGATTAGTCGCAACCAATCACACTTATGCAAGTCAGGATATGTTTGATCCTGATGATAAAATCAGTGGTGGTCAAGGCTTTATCTACGCAAGTAGTATTGTTGTAGCTATGCGTAAACTAAAACTTAAAGAAGATGAAGATGGCAACAAAGTAAGTGATGTGCTTGGTATTCGTAGTGCTTGTAAAGTTATGAAAACAAGATATGCAAAACCATTTGAAAGTGTACAAGTAAAGATCCCGTATAGCACAGGCATGAATCCTTATAGTGGTTTGTTAGACTTATTTGAAAAATCAGGGTTGCTAACAAAAGAAGGAAACCGTCTAACTTATACAACATTAGATGGAGAGGTTATTAAACATTTTCGTAAAGGTTGGGAAACTAATAGTGAAGGATGTTTAGACAGAGTAATGACTGAGTATAGTAAAAGGAATGAAAATAAACTAAGTAATGTAACTACTGAGGAGGAAGTTACAGAATGAGTTTGAGTATCATAAGTGAAGTATGGGAAGCATTACGCCAACATATACAATTGGCAGATAAGAAGGATGCTGCTGAATCACTTGTCAATTTATTAATTGACCAAGGTTACGATGCCGAAGAAATAAAAGAAAATTTCAGAGGTGATAAAGAAATTGGAACTGCCTTATCGTATTATTCTGAAGATGAAATTGAGTATGATGATGAATACGATGCAGATGGGTTTGATGATGATGAATGGTGATGAATGAATTGGTATACAAGAATTACACAAGATATTTCTATACTACCTGACTTTATTACATACTATGAACATGAATTAGACCAAGCTAAAAAAGAAGTGAAAGTGTATGGTAATGTTGAAAAAAACATTGCCTCACTACCCGGTATTACTGAACACCGTTTCAACCAACTACAAGAAGTTGAAGCAGTATTAAACTATCTCAACATTCAATTACGCAAGATTCGCCGAAAACATTTTCAAAAATACTTAGAAGCGTATAATAGAGCATTGACTAGCCGTGATGCTGAAAAGTATGTTGACGGTGAACAAGAAATTATTGATTATGAAACACTAATCAATGAGATTGCGTTACTAAGAAACCGATGGCTTGGAATAATGAAAGGGCTTGATAGTAAACAATGGCAGTTAGGACATATTGTCCGTCTTAGAACAGCTGGTATGGAAGATGTTAGTGTTTCCTAGTATTACCATAACTTATTAATTTACAGCCGAGTACATCATCTGGCTTTAAATAACGCCATGGGTCTACTACAATACTACCAGGAAGAATATCACAATAGAACCTTTGTTGGGTTTTTAAATGTTTTAATCCTGTGTTACCATAAGTTGTTGGTGCATGATGAGCCATTAGTATTACACCTTGTATTTGCGGGTGAAAGTCATTTGTTAACGGATCTACATAATTAACCTTCATACCTAATTCTTTAATATAATGACCAATTAATAAACTACAACTTCCTTGTGTATAAGGCACAGATGGTTTGTATGCTTTACCATGTATCCAAATTTTCATGTTATGCTCTATAGCCAAACTAACTAATTTTTCAGCAATGTTTTTTGATTGAATTTCCCTGGCATGCATAATCGCATCAAATAAATCATAATTCAATTTTAAGTCATTGCTTAACCATCTTAATGCTATATTGTCTCTTGGGTGACATGCACCGCTGTCACCTAATCCTGCTTTCATATAACTAGGACCCATAATTCTCATATTACTTTGGCTTAGAGCATTTGTAACAATGTCTACATTCATATTTCCAAGTTTTTCTGCAACATCTTGGATCATATTAACTAATCCTATTTTAGCACTTATAAATGTATTGTAAAATATTTTTATGGCTTCTGCTTCTTCCCATGTACCAACTTCATATCTAGGATCGTTTTGCATAAGAGGTTTATAAAAATTAATAAGCAATTCAGCATCACCAGTCAAGCTACCATCTTCAGTACCGATAATAACCATTTCAGGATTTATCATATCCCATGCTACGCTACCCATTGCAATTAAATATGGGTTATATATAAATCTTGCGTTATTAATTAATGGTTCAAGTTCTTTTCTTACAGTACCTGGTAATACTGTAGAAACGAGTACAACTAGTTTTGTTTTATCAGCGTATTGGTTAACCTCATTTAAAACTTCTTTAGCAATTGTATAATCAAAATTTTTTGGTTCTAAATGGCAACTAGGACTTTCTCCACCATATTCTTCGATATGTGGGGTAGGAACAGCTATAAAAATTAGTTCGCCAAATTCAACTGCCTCTTTTAAAGTTACTTGTTTTATTTTTTCACTTGAAAATGTGGTAACATCATATCCAACCACTTGATAAAGATTAGCCATTTCTTCAGCACAAGGTAACCCTAATTTCCCACACCCAATAATTGCTACTTTTTCTATCATATTGTTTCCTTTGGAATATTTATTGGGAAATCAGCTTGTTGATTTATTTGTTAAATTAATGTATAATAGAATGAACTAAAAGGAAATAATTTATGGGATTTCAAAATTTACAAAGTATACAGGGATTACAAGGATTACATAGTATACAATTAGATTTGTCTAATATAGGTAATTACACCTTTGGGGATGTATTAAAAGTAGAGCATACAGTTTACAAAGTTATAGAACTTAAAAAAGATATCCTCGCCTTAGCCTGTTGCCTATATAGGCTAACTTTAGAAAATTTTAAAGAATATAAAAGTTGTACAGTTTTGGATAAAAGGGTTGAAAACAACCTGTCTGAACAAGATTTAAGGCGTAGTTCTGAGCTAAAAGATTTTTATAGTAAAAAGATGATGATGCTAACCTTAAAAGAAAAACCACTGTCTAGTTTTAGAAAGGATCTTATTAGGTTAATAAATAGTGAAAATTTTATTTACAAGGAAGACTTAATTAAGTTAGCCCATAAGTTGCCTTATTTTTATGAGTATGATTTACAAATGAAGGATCTTTTTAGTAACACAGTTGCTCCTAAGGAAAAATTTATTAATACAACAGTTAATCTAAAATTTCATAAAAAACTTAATCCAGCTAGAAAGGGTTTTAATCATTATAACTATTTTTTTAAAGATGTTAACGAAATCGTTTACTGTTTACCCATATCCAAAGATAATAATTTGCTTCACCTTTTTGAGATGTATATAAATAAAAATGAAATTAGTATAATGGGAAAATTTTTTAATAATACAAAAGATGATTACTCCTATTATAATTCAGCAGATTGGAAAATAGTGAATGAAAATTATTGTAGCAGGTGACAGTTGGGCAAAAGGTGAATGGGATAAAAATTCAAGAACTAATGAAAACAATGTTGTAGCACATGGTGGCTTACAACAATATTTAACTGAAGATGGGCATGAGGTAATTGACGCATCTTTAGGAGGCCAATCTAATTTAGCAATTTTATCTCTTATAAGGCAAAAACTTGACGCAAATGAAAACATAGACTACATTTTCATGTTTCAAACTGACCCCATGCGGGAAATAATTGTACAAAATTTTAGTGATATTAACTCAAATAAATATGGTGGCAGGACAGAATCATTTAATCTTTGGAAAAAAATAGGATCGTTGATTGAAAATAACATACCAATTAAACCTATTACAAGTAGTATAGGCAGCAGACCTGATTCACAGGAAATATGGAAAACAGTAGGGTTTAATATTGATAGTAAACATTATATTGATTTAAAAAGTTATACAGATGTTATCGATAAAAATCAATATTTTTTAGAACAGGCTTATATTGCTGCTCAACAAATTGCTGAGACATTTGACAAAAAAATATATCTTATAGGTGGACTCGGAAAGTTAAATTTAAGACTGTTAGAAAAATATGACCGTTTGGTTCCTGTTGTAGAAAGCTTGCTAGAATACTTTTATCCAAATTTAGATGCGCCTGAGTTGACTAGTTTAAATAGTTATTGGAGACAAATTCTGTTAGACAGGGTAGATTTTAATAAAGAATCAATTGACTACTTTTATAGGCAGTATGAATTAGATTTGCTTATGCAGAGTCAAATGTGCAGAGAATACTTTTGGCCTGATGGAACACATCCAAACCGTAAGGCCCATAAGATATTGTACGAAAAACTCATTAAGAAAATTACCAAATTATAGGCTTGACAATAATTCCTTTTGGTGCTATACTTAAGGAATGATTAAAAGTAGCAGAAAAAGCACCCAAATTTGCACAAAAAATGTGCAATTTATAGGTTGACAATAATTCCGATTTCTGTTATACTAGCATTTGTTTACTGACACACAAGGAATTTTATGAGTACGATTCTTGTCAAATATGGCGAATATCGCAACACCCCCGTAATTAATACCAAATTTAAACTTGTAAAGGGTTTTCAAACTGGTAAAAAAGGTGGTTATGTTACTGTGCTCAATGAAGGACAGTTTGCCATTAGTATTGACAAAGTTAAGGTAAAATTGAATAATATTAGCGATTTTGAATTTATAGACGGAGATGTAGAATTGTCCAAAACAGTAGAGTTTAAGAAAGTAGCCGTTCCAACTGAAACGGATGAAGAAGCAATGAACCGTATTGCTACCCGTTTTAGCATTTTGGATGATATGAGCAAAGCATGTATAGCAGGGGATATCCGTGCTATGATCGTATCAGGCCCTCCAGGTGTAGGCAAGTCATTTGGTGTGGAAACACAACTTGAAAAGGCTGCTCTTTTTGATAAACTTGCAGGAAAGCGTGTTCGTTTTGAAATTGTAAAAGGTGCTATGACCCCAATTGGTCTGTACTGTACCCTTTTCAAATACAGCGATCCAAAAAATGTCTTAGTGTTTGATGACTGCGATTCGGTCTTCCAAGATGACCTCGCACTTAACATTCTTAAGGCAGCATTGGATTCAGGCAAGCGTAGGCGCATTTGCTGGAACAGTGATAGTTCTATGCTACGCCGTGAGAGTGTGCCCGATCAGTTTGAGTTTAAGGGTTCGGCAATCTTCATCACCAACTTGAAGTTTGAGAACCTTAAGAGTAAAAAGCTACAGGACCATTTGGAGGCACTTCAAAGTCGTTGTCACTTTTTGGATCTTACGATTGACACCGAGCGTGATAAAATTCTACGCATCAAGCAAGTTCACCGTGACACCGATGGTGGATTGTTTAAGGATTATGATTTTGATGATGACAAAAGTATGCAAGTGCTTGACTTTATGGAAGCCAACAAAAACAAATTGCGTGAATTGTCACTACGGATGGCACTTAAGATTGCCGACTTAACTAAAGTTAGCCCAACAAACTGGAAAATTCTTGCAGAGTCGACGGTTATGAAACGGGCTTAAAAAACTTGTAGTATTTTAGGGGAACTTAGTTCCCCTTTTTTTGCCTTGTAGTATTGCTATTTTTTGTATTCCGTGTATAATATTATGATGAACTTTTTATCGGCAGAAGAACTTATAACTTGGTTAGCTAATGACCAAACAATATCACTTAGTAGATATGACAAGAAATTTTTTCAAAATATTTTATATATTATATTAGATAAAGGAGAGATTACAACTAACCAATTAAAACTATATGATAAACTTTTAGAAAAGTATAAGAAGCAGTTTTTTAAAAACAAAATAGACCTATTACAATTAAAAAATTTAACTTGGAAAAAAACTAAAATAATTGAAAGTGCTCCTACTTATACTGAACCTAGGTTTGAGTTACATGACGATACAATACACCTATACTTACCTTTTAATAAAAAGTTTATTGAGCAGATTCATAAAGACAATTTTCTTGAAATTGATTGGAAAAAAGATGAGAGGCGGTATGAAGCTCCTTTCTATACATTAGGTTTTAAAAAATTAATTGCAATCACTCAATCTGTTTTCAACACCTTACATTTTGATAAACAACTAAAACAACTTATGGTGGATGCTGAATTTGAAGGTGATTATTTTGAACCTACTTTAGTTGAACTTGATAATTATTTGTATGTTGCAGGAACTAACCCATCGCTTAATGATGCTATTCAACATGTAAAACTTGAATATACATTATCATGTTTTGCTAATTTAAGGCAATATGGGATATCTTTTAGCCCAAAAGTAAGAGATACCATGATAAGTAAGACTAGTGAAGATGCATATAAATTTGCTACTAGCGATTTTGTAAAGTTTGATATCAATAATTCAGAGCATTTTAAAATGCTTAAATTAATTGGGTGCGACCTAATATTGGTATATGGATTAATTAGAAACATGATGGTTCCTAAATTTGATATACCTGTACATGTTATAAACAACTACTTCATAAAAGATGACGAATTTAATAATATAGTTGCAGGAAAACATATGGTAGTATGTCTCACTCATAATAGTGATTTGGATCAAATTAGAATTGCAAAATACTTGCATTATGTAAACTCTGCGGCTATTGAATATAAATGATACACCAAGCAAAAATTATTGTAAAGGATGAAGTCAATCTAAAAATTGAAGGATTAGAATTAACCACACGAAAAAGGTTAATGAAATTACATGAGTATGAAATACCATATGCAAGATTTCATCCTAGTGTAAGGTTGGGCAGGTGGAACGGTAAGATACCTTTCTTTACATTAGGAGGATCAAGTTATGTTAACTTATTACCAACAATTATACCTGTACTAGAAGAAGAACAATATGACATTGATGTTATAGATCATAGAACATACCAAAATAATATTAGCTTACCAAATGTAAACGAGAATTCTTTTTCAGATAAGGTTTGGCCTAAAGGTCACCCACAATTTGGACAACCTATTCTGCTTCGGGACTATCAAGTGTCCATTATTAATGGTTTCTTAACTAATTATCAATCTGTTCAAGAAGTAGCAACTGGAGCAGGTAAAACCATTATGACTGCTGCTATGAGTAAGTCAGTTGAACAATATGGTAGAAGCATTGTAATTGTTCCGAATAAAAGTTTAGTTACACAAACAGAAGCCGACTACATTAATTTAGGATTAGATGTTGGTGTATATTTTGGTGAACGAAAAGAATTTGGAAAGCAACATACAATTTGTACATGGCAAAGCTTAAACAACTTACTCAAAAATACAAAAGCAGGAGAGGCAGAAATAACAATACAAGATTTTGTTGAAGATGTAGTTTGTGTTATAGTTGATGAAGTACATATGGCTAAAGCAGATGTGTTGAAAACATTATTGACTTCCGCGTTTAGCCATATTCCAATTCGTTGGGGACTTACTGGAACAATACCAAAAGAAAAATTCGAAAGTGAAGCAATTTTTGTAAGTTTAGGACCTGTCATCAATAGGTTATCAGCAAGTGAATTACAGGACAAGGGAGTACTTGCTAATTGTCATGTTAATATAGTACAATATGAAGATAGTGTAGAATTCACCAATTATCAAAGTGAGCTTAAGTTTTTACTTGAAGATACTAAAAGATTAGATAGTATAGCCCAACTTATTTTATCAATTAAAGATAAAGGTAATACACTTATATTAGTTGATAGAATTAATGCAGGAAATGAATTGGTTAGTAGATTACCTAATAGTGTTTTTATAAGTGGTGAAACAGCCTTAACAGAAAGAAAAGAAGAATATGATGAAGTTGCAACTAGTAGTAACAAGATTATTGTGGCGACTTATGGTGTGGCCGCTGTGGGTATTAATATCCCTAGGATTTTTAATTTGGTTCTTATTGAGCCCGGAAAAAGCTTTGTCAGGGTTATACAATCAATTGGGCGAGGCATTAGAAAAGCAGAAGATAAAGAATTTGTTATGATATATGACATAACAAGTACATGTAAATTTGCAAAAAGGCACTTGTCAAAAAGAAAAGCGTTTTACAAAGAAGCAAAATACCCCTTTTCAATATCGAAGCAACAATACTAATGGATCATATTTACAAATATATTAATAATTATCTACATAAACCAGTGCAACAAAATGCAGTGTTTGTTGAAATAGGTAGTGAAAGAGAAGATGGAAGTACATCACATATTGCAGATTTGGCAAGAAAGTATTCTGTAAATTTTCATTCAGTAGATGTTGAAGTTGAAAAAAAATCTAAACATGAAAATGTAATTTGGCACACCGAAAAGGGTTCCGTATGGACTAGTCAATACGGAAATACCATTAGTAAGCCAATAAGCATGTTGTTTTTAGATAATGTTGATTATAATTACAACATGATGTTAGATTCAAGCATTGAAGAACGAAAATCGTTTTGGATGAGGCAAAAAACAGAAAACGCAGCATTTTTTAATGATGACCATACTGTTCCAGCTGAAGAATTAAAACGATTTAGAGCAAATAGGGTCAACTTATATGCGTCAAGATATAATATTAATCTATCAAATGAATATTCACAAGTTGAACATTTAACACAGTGCATGAATTTATTTCCTTATCTTAGTGATAATGCTATTGTTGTAATGGATGATACATATAAAACCAATGATTGTTGGATCGGAAAATGCGGTGGGGTTGTGCTATTTCTTTTGTCAAAAGGATATAACATCTTAAAAGAGGACAAACTTTTAAAAGGAGTCATAATGAGTAAGATGACAATATAATATGAGAATACTAACTTTAGATAATACCTATTACAATTTAGAAACGCTACCAGAAGAAATTGATGACTTGCGCTTCGCTATACTTGATAACAGCAACCCACAAAATGTAGATTATCATTATATCCCGTTGATATTTTTAGAATCATTTAATAGCCCTGCACTTGTATTAAAGGTTGGTAATTACACTGTTAAGATGCCAGTCGACTGGCAAGTATTAATAGGTGAACCTGACCACGGTGACCTAGAAACATTACCTTTAACAAGTATCAATGATAGAGGGTTTAGTGTTTTTGAATTTAATCCGTTAAGTTCTTTCAGACCAAGTTTTATGCCAATCGAAATTGTTGATATTTACCATGATATAACATGGTACGCTCCAAGATTGAGGAACGGGCAGTTTTTGTGTGTACCTATAGAAGATGGTCCTAAACCAAAATGTATTTACTTTGTTAAAGAAATAAGCCGTAATTGTGAAATTGTTGATTATAAACAGGCGTTTTGATGAGTGACATAAAGTTAGAAAAAGTTGATTTTGATTTATTTGAAGCTTTGGCTGCAATAGACAAAAAAGATTATGGATATTATGACAAGCTAACAGAGGAACAACAAAAGAAATTTGTACCATATATGATGACCTATTGGGTAAGCTGTGTACAAAAACAAAAAACAGATATACAAAAATACTATGTACTAAGCACAAATGAAATGGTAAACACCCACTTGTTCAATGAGTTTGTGCAAAAGCACCCTAAATTACAATGGCTAATGTTATGTGCTGCTAGTCCAGGTATCGGTAAAATGTTTCATCAATACATTCCTCACATAAAAGCGAGCATCACAAATTTGCGTGAACCAGCAAAGCAAAAAGATATTAAAGATTACTATAGCAAAGTATACAAAAACTTAGATGATAAGACATTAAGTGAAATATCTAGTGCTTTCGTTGAAGAAAATAAAAAGAAATATTACTTGGCTAAAGAATTTCCTTCTATGAAATTCTCTGATTTAGAACTATTAAGTAGGATAACAAATGATAATGAAATTCGTGACTATGAAAACCAAAAAGGAAATTAAGCCTAAATTTACTTGTGAGTTTTGCAAGAAACAGTATACAAGAGAACAAACCTTAATTAATCATTTGTGTGAGTATAAAGATAGATGGTTATCAAAAGATACTAAAACTAACAAATTAGCGTTTCAAGTGTTCCTGCATTTTTATCAAGCATATGCAACTATTAAGAAAAAATATGCTTATGATGACTTTATGCGTAGTCCTTACTACACAGCATTTGTTAAGTTTGCTAGGTATTGTATCGATTCACAAGTTATAAACACTACCGCATATGTAGCCTGGTTACTTAAAAACAAAATTAAAATTGATTCTTGGTATAAAGATAACAACTATACATTATTTTTATATGAGTATGTACTAACTGAAAATGCTATGGACGCATTACGAAGAAGTATAAATCATACGATGGACTTAGCAGAAGAAATGGAAATACAACCGAAAGATGTATTGAGATACGGCAATCCTAATAAAATTGCTTATGCAATTACTGCTGCTAAAATTAGTCCATGGTTACTATATCATAGCAAAAGTGGTCTTGAGTTTTTAGATAAGGCTGAAGGTGATATTCTAAAAATTATATTGGATTATATTGAACCTAATAAATGGGCTGAAAGATTTAAAAAATATCCTGATGATGTTATAGCAGTTAAAGGAATTTTACATGATGCAGGCTACTGATACTGATTATAAATACAATGTGAGATTATTTTATAATGAATTTAAATTATTGCCTAAATTCAATGAAATTTGTATTTGGGCTATAGAAACTTATGGATGTCCAGGTAAAAGATTTATAACTCATCCCCATGAAAACTATATGGATTTTATTTTTAAGGAAAAGAAAGACGCTATACATTTTTCTTTAAGATGGGAATGATACAGGTTCCAATAATCGGGCTATCTACAAGCGAAATCATAGAAATTGTTCATGAACTCCGTAACGACAATTTGATGCAAGGAAAAGATTTTGACTTTACATTTTACCCTGCTAGTTGGGATGGATTTAATTTAGCGACACATAGACACGCAGTTTTTACCTTTCATAAAGAAAGTTTAGCGAGTTGGTTTATATTAAAATATGGTTCAGGATATATAGGAGAAACAGACGATGTATAAGTATCAGTTGTGGGTAAGAATTAATGATTTCCAGACCGTAAACACTTTTGTTTGGGCTAGTAATGATTATGAAGCCAAACTTATCGGTGAAGCACAATATGGTGTTGGTAATGTTTTGAATTATACCCGTGTTGATGATTCGACCTCATCATTTTGATACAAAAAGGGGTTGGACTGATACATGCCCTGGTTGGCATGAAGTTATATTAGAACAATATGATGGTTCCTTTAAATCAATGGAATTAATGGATGATAAGTTTTCCGATATACTATATTGGTTATATAATAGTGTAGATAATTGTGAAAGACATGTTAGGTGGTTAAGAACAGACACTAAGGTATATTTAAAGTTTCGATATGAGAGAGACTATATTTTATTCAAACTTAGGTTTTAAATTTAACGGAATTTTATTTATTGTGTAATTAAGCGTTCTCAAATGAATAGGAAGCATTTTTATATATGTAAACAGTGTAAAAATAATTCTTACACTATTATTCTTAAATCCAGGATATGCGTAACCAGTATGATGAATGCTTGCAGGAAAAATTACAAGTCTATTAGCTTTATGTGGTATTCTTAACATAGGCTTTAATCCTTGTTTGTCATAATAAAAAATTGTACCACCTGCATTGTTATCACCAAAACAATGATAGCTTAAAGTATAACCATTGTTTAGGTCTGCTGTGTCGTCCTGATGTATAGCTTTCATGAACGGACTTGTAATATCACCTTTTATGAAAACTTTTGTTTTTATTGTTTCTAATTCACCTAGATTTACAAGTTTTAATGCTTCATTTGCATATTTTTCAATGTATTCAAATATTTGTGAATTAAAGTTATTGTCGTTTGGGGTTATATCATAACCCAACCCACCATTTTCAAAATAAGTATTAGGAAAGTTTAGAAACTCTACATACCTTTCTTGGCTGTAATCATAATCTGGTAAAAAGTCATCAATAACGAAAATATTTCTATTATCGTAGTTAAAGTAAGAGTTTTTAAACATTTTGTCCCTTTTTTCTTGAAATCATCACAGTTTTTACTTAAACTATTAAAATATATTTATGAAATGCTAACTATAAATATATATTCAACCTGTACATTTACAGGATTTTTTATTAAAGGGAAATTTATGAGAAAACTCTTATTGGCAACTTTACTAGCTGGTGTAGCATCAGTAGCAAGTGCTCAAACATCGCTATACGGTTTAGCAGATGCGTACTATGGTCATCAAACTAATGTAAAGAATTCAAACCAAGTTAATGCTGGTGGTATGACCACAAGTTATATTGGTATTAGTTCAGCAGAAAAAGTTGGCGATCTGCAAGCCAAAGTAGTACTTGAAACATTTTTGCGTACGGACACAGCACAACAAGGTCGTTTTAATGGCGATACTTTCTATGCTAGAAACGCATATGTATCATTAGCAAATAAATCAGGTGAAGTACAAGTAGGTCGTGTAACAACACCAATGTTTATTTCAACTGTTGCTTTTAACGCATTAGGTGATAGTTTTGTATTCAGTCCAATCGTAACATCTAGATTTGGTGCTAACAACTATAACTTAGCTGCCGGTGGTACTGACTCAGGTTGGAATAATTCAGTATTGGTTAAAACTAACGCAGGTCCATTACAGCTTACTGGAGTTTATAGTGCAGGAGCAGTTGATGATGGAGTAACCAAACAAACTGGTAAGAGTGTTGGCGCAATGTTCTTTCAAGGTCCAGTTGGATTAACAGCCACATGGCAAGAAGTTGAGCAAGGTGCTGGCAAACCAGCAATGAGTTCAACAATTGTTGGTGGTAGCTATGATCTTAAAATGATGAAGTTATTCGCACAATGGAACAAAGTAGAACATAGTGATGCAGTAACCAAAGAAGATAAAGGTTATAGCGTAGGTGCTACTATGAAAGTTGGTGGTAATAA
>Ga0129333_10004473_pt1 | contig 13081 bp, 15 predicted proteins | sample CPB6_08_DNA_FD_94474 | JGI IMG/M metagenome (GOLD analysis project Ga0129333, IMG submission 94474) | Freshwater to marine salinity gradient microbial communities from Chesapeake Bay, USA - CPBay_Sum_0.6_0.8_DNA | ecosystem: Environmental > Aquatic > Marine > Coastal | place: USA: Chesapeake... | reverse complement strand
GTGATCGACGGGTCGCTCGCGCTGCTCGTCGGTGACAAGGCGGAGCGGGCGACCGCCTCCGAACTGCACTCCGCTCTCGCCACCGCGCTCCGCGCGGCGGAGGCGGAGGGTCTCCTCGGCAACCCCGCACCCGCCCATTGGGCGTGATCTCCTCGGAGGATCTTCTCATGCCCATCCACCCGAACAACACGGCTTCCTGGCTCGGTGTCGCGGATCCCGCTCGTCGCGAGGCGTTCGAGCGCGCGGTCAACGTCTCGAACTCCGGCTCCGTCCTCATTCAGACGTACATCAACCGCGTCGTGCAGATGCTCACCGTGCGCGAGTTCGGCCTACAGGCGGTCCTCGACCGGACGCCGGGGCAGGGCGACAAGGCGTACATCAACCGTCGGAGCGCGGGCTCGACCGGCGGCTCCTGGGTGGCGGACACCGACAGTCTCACGGAGGAGACCGGCTCCTACGCGCAGGCTTCGTTCGCCTACCGGACGCTCGCCACCCGTGGTCGCGTGACCCGGAAGTTGCAGGCGATCGGTCGGTCCTACGGCGACGCTCTCGCGCAGGAGATCACCGCGAAGGCGGAGGACTTCGCGGACGCGCTCGAAACCGGCTGCATGACCGGCGACAACGGCGCGAACGCGAACCAGATCAACGGCCTTCTCACTCTCGTGAACGCCGTCGGCACGGACGTCATCGCCAACATCACGACCGCCTCCGGGGGCGGCTCGCTCTCCCTCGCGAAGTTGGACGAGGCGATCGACAAGGTCAAGGGTTCGGCGGCTCGCTCGGACCTCGTGATCGTCGGCTCGTTCACGGGGCTCCGCAAGGTCAACGCTGCGTTGCAGGCACAGCAGCAGTTCGTGAACGAGGTCGAGATCGCGGCGGGCTTCCGCGTCCGGACCTACGACGGGATCCCTCTCGTCGTCTCGACCCGGATGCCGGACACGATCGCGGCGGGGGCGACCGGGGGTGTCATCACCTCCTTCTCCTCCGGCTCCTCGACGGCGCTCGCGATCATCAACAAGCGGTACGTCAAGATCGAGGAACTCACCCCGACGACCGTGATGCCGCTCGCGAAGACCGATTCGCAGTTCGACCAGTTCGATATGTTCTGGGATGGCGCGCTCGTCCTGCACAACACGAAGGGCGCGGCGCTCCTCACCGGGATCTCGACGACCTAACGGTCTCGCTCCCTGGCGGGAGCCGGGAGGCTCTCGTCCTCGAAGCCGCGCGGGTCGGATCGCTCCGGTCCGCGCGGCTTCCGTACTTCCGACGACCCTCGACCACGGAGTTCTCGTGCTGCTCGCCTCTCCCCCTCCTCGCGCCTCCTACCGCTTCGTCCTCCGGGAGACGAACCACAATCCGGAGGTCTCGCAGGCGTTCACCTCCTACGACGAGGCGGCGGACAGTCGGTGCATCCAGCACCCCGACGGGATCGTGGCCTGCACGCTGTTCCTGTTCTCCGAGAACGCGCGCAACCGCGCGACGAAACTCGGATGGGTCGACGTCTCGGATCCGTGGTTCGCGCGGCTCGACGGAGCGGTCGTCGCTCCGGCTGTGCAGGAGGCTCCGGTCTCCGCCTCGGTCGCGGCGGGGTCCGCTGCTCCTGGCGGGAGCGGGCTCGCGCTCTCGCCTCGTCGACGCGCGGGGTGATCTGTGGCGCTCGCGTCCTCCTCGACGGTCCGCGCGCTCCTGGGGATACCGGCGGCGGTGACGTCCTGTGACACGGCGATCTCCGCCGTGGTCGCGGCGGCGGACGCTCTCGTGCTCAACGAGATCGACCTCCCGACGGAGGCGGTCGCGACGTACAACGAGACGCTCGACGTCGAGTGGGAGGGATCGACGGACCTCCTCCTCCGCTACCGTCCGGTCGTCTCCGTCGCGGCGCTCACCGTCTCCGGGACCGCCTACGCGGCTTCGTCCTACTACGCGACGGAGAGCGGCTCTCTCCGTCTCACGGAGATCGGCGCGACGTTCCCGGCGGGTAGGCAGCGCGTGCAGGTGTGCTATCAGGCGGGGATCTCCTCCGGCTCGAAGGACGAGGCGAACCTCTCCTACGCGGCGAACTTGATCGCGTGCGCGATGTTCAATCAGTCCGGGCACGCTGGCTTCACCGGGGAGCGAACGGGCTCCTACTCTTACTCTCTCGACGAGCGAGGCATCCCTCCGGTGGCGGAGCGCCTCCTCGGACAGTACCGGCGACCGTTCGCGCGCGGTCGATACTGACGGAGGCGTGATGTTCCTGCTTCGGAAGCCTGCTCGCGAGGACGAGCGCGGAGAGTTCCACGGTCCGGAGGAGGCGGTCTCCGTCGAGGTCGTCGACGGGTACGCGGTGATCCGCTGCTCGCAGGAGACAACCGCGCGCGCGGCTCGACGTCGAGGATGGGTCGACGTCGAGGACGTCGTCGCCTCGGTCCCTGGCGCGGACGAGCCCGTACCCGTGGATGAGCCGCTCGACGAGGCTCCGTCCACGACCGCGCGCTCCTCGTCGCGTCGTCGACGGTAGGCGCTACAACGCGCGAGGAGGGTCTCTCATGCGCGTTCTCGTGACCGGCGGCGCGGGTTTTATTGGCTCCTACGTCGTGGATCGTCTCCTCGACCGGGGAGACCACGTTGTGGTCGTCGACGCGCTCGACGAGCAGGTCCACCCCACCGAAACGTGGCCGGAGTGGTCGCTCGCGGCTCGCCTTCGTGGCGCGGTCCTCCGGAGGCTGTGGCTCCCGGACGCGGAGGGGATCGGGCGCGTCCTCGACGACGAGCAGATCGATGCCGTGATCCACCTCGCGGCGCGCGTCGGGGTCGGACAATCCGCCTACGAGATCGAGAGTTACACGACCTCGAACGCATCGGGAACCGCCTCGCTACTCGACGAGGTCGCGAAGCGGCGGTCCTCGATCCGTCGCGTCCTCGTCGCAGGCTCGATGAGTTGCTACGGGGAGGGTCCGGTCCTCACCTCGCGCGGCGTGGTCCCTGGCTTTGACCGTAGCCCGGACGACCTCGCTCGCGGAGAGTGGCGTCTCCGCGACGTCTACGATCTCCGCTCCGGGGAGGACGGAGGCGGGTCGTGGGCGCTCCCGGTCCCGACGAGGGAGGAGATCCCGCTCCGCTGTACGTCGGTCTACGCGGAGACGAAGCGGATACAGGAGGAGTTGACCCGGATCGTTTGCTCGACCTACGGGATCTCCTGGGCCGTGACGCGGTTCTTCAACGTCTACGGTCCGCGTCAAGCGTTGAGCAACCCGTACACCGGGGTCGCGGCGATCTTCTCCTCGCGGCTCCGCGCGGGGCGCGCTCCGCTCGTGTTCGAGGACGGAGAGCAGGCTCGCGACTTCGTCTACGTCGACGACGTCGCGCGGGCTGTGATCGCGCTCCTCGACCGTCCGAACGTGGTCGGGACGTTCAACGTCGGGACGGGAACCCCGACGACGATCGAGCAGATCGCGAGGTCGATCGCTCGCGTCCTCGGTCGGAGCCACCTCGGAATCGAGGTCTCGCAACGCTACCGGCTCGGAGACATCCGGACCTGCTACGCGGACGTCTCGAAGATCGAAGCGGCCACGGGTTGGCGCGCGGAGGTCTCCCTCGACGACGGGCTCGCGAAACTTGCGCGATGGGTCGAGGGGCAGGAGGCGAGCGACGATCGCGGCGACCGCGCGCTCTCCGAACTGACGTGTCGAGGTCTCGTTCGATGAGCGCGTCCCTCCTCGTCCTCGTCGGAGACCACGCGCTCCGCGCTCCGCGCGTGGCGACGTCTCCGCTCGTCCGCCTCGCTTGCGGGCTCAACGGGCGCGGAGGAGCAGGATGGGTGGTCGAGGATCTCTCGTCTCCCTCCGGGACGCGAGAGATCGTGCGGGACGCGCTATCGCGGATCGCGGCGCGTGGTCCCGTCGGAGGTCGGTTCGAGCGCGCGGTCATGCTCGTCTCGCTCTCCGTCGGGGATCTCCGGTCCGGAGGGCTCCATCCGTCGTCCTGGCGCGCAAACGTAGCGGCGCTCGTCCGCTGCTCTCGTGCTCTCGGCTACGCGGTCGGGCTCCTGCACATCGTGTTCCCGGAGGACGCCGGGACGAAGGATGCGCGCCGTTGGTCGAAGCGTCTCGGTCCGGAGGTCGAGCGCCTCGTGAGCGAGGAGGGTCTCCTCGGATCGATCACGGTGACGACGACGGGGTGGACCGATCTCCTCGATCCTGGGGAGAGCGGCGTCGAGGCGGTCACGCGTGCTGCGTTCGCGCTGCTCGACGTCGAGCCTCCTCCCGACGAGGCGCGGACGCCGGAGGTCTCGGTTATCGTTCGGTCGAGGAGGTAGGATGATCCGTCGAACTGTGATCGGTCTCGCGAGGGACGAGCAGCACCCAACAGTGGAGGCGGAGATCCTCGATGCGGACTTCGTCGTGTTCGGCTCCGGTCGTCGTGGAGCGGTCGGGATCGGTCGCTTCTGCTCCGCGACCGCGCTCCGTCTCTCGTCGGCTCCGACGATCGACGCTCCCGTGGAGGTCGAGGCTCCTCTCTCGATCCGCCGGGACGGGATCGCGGTCGTCGCGGGGATGGACGACGAGAGGACGCTACGGATCGTCGAGACGATGCCGGATCCGGTCGTCGTCATCGCGCTCGTCTCCGATGAGGGGCGCGTCCGGGCCTTCACCAACGGGAGCCCGGAGCAGCACCGATACCTGCTCGTCGACCTCTCGGTGAACGAGGTCACGAAGGTCGTCCTCGAACCGCGATGGGTCGGCAATCGAGAGGAGGCGTGGGTCGACGTCTCCTCCTGGCACCCCGTGAAGCGTCCGGCTCCGAAGCGGTCCGCTCGATCGGCGGTCGTGGTCGAGCCTGCTCCGGCGATCGATCCTCTCGTCCTGGTCGAGCCTGCTCCCTCGGTCGAGCCTGTTCCCTCGGTCGACGTAGCGGTCCCTCCGGCTCCTCCGGCGACCACCGCTCCCGTCTACGCGGACGATCGGAGCGGGTCGTGATCTCCGGCGTGCTCGACCGGCGCGTCTCGCTCTACCGCCGGACGTCCGCGATCGTGGACGAGGCGGCGGCGACCTCGACGCTCACCGTCGCGCGCCAACCGATCCGGGAGAGCGTCCTCCTCGTTCGCGTCTCCGGAGGCTCCTCGAACACCGGCTCCGTCACGGTCTCCGGAACCTCGTCCGGGTCGTCGACGAGCGAGACGCTCTCGTTCTCCGGAGCAGGAGCGAAGCAGACCGTGAAACGATGGACGGCGATCTCGTCGATCACGACCTCCGGGCTCGCGGACGAGGGGACGGTCCCCACGATCTCCGTCGAGGCGCGCTCCCCTGGCGGAGAGCATCAGTTCGCGACGCGCGCTCTCGTCACCGAGTATCCGGCGACGTTCTCCCGTCTCCGCGCGCGATGGACGGGAGCGATCCACGGGGTCGAGAGCGTCGGAGCCTCGACGCTGCTCCTCCCCTACGCGGAGACGTTCGAGCCTCTCCCGAACGACGTCGTCGTCGATCTCACGACCGGAGACGAGTACGTCGTCCGCGACGTCGACCTCCTCCGGGCGGGAGGTCGCGTGTGTCGCGTCTCGCATTGGGAGGTCGAGGTCGACCGGCGCGACAACTCACAGCCGTGATAAACCTCTCGTAGACGCCATCAAGGCGCGAGGAGAACGAAGAATGCACAGCCTTCCGTGGCGCGTCGAGGACGCGATCCCGCTCGACGACGAGCACGACGCGCTCATCGTGATCCCGACGGTCGCTACTCCGTCGGTCCTGCTCCCCACCCTCGACCGGCTCGTCCGATGCGTCGACGGGGAGCGGGTTCGGATCGTCGTCTCGGTCAACCCGAAGGATCCGGCGAACGCGAAGCGCGTGCTCGCGCACGTATCCGCGCTCCCGATCCCGGAGAACGTCCGGCTCGACGTCCACGTCGAGGACGGGCTCCGGGGGTTCGGCGGAGCCGCCAACATCGGCGTTCGGTACGCGATCCGGAACGGAGGTCTCCCTCGCGTCGTGATCGTGTTCAACGACGACCTCGTTCCGGTCGACGGGTGGCTCTCCGGCACCCTGGCGGCGTTCGACACCGAGACCGTGTGCTACGCAGCGGAGAACCCGGACGCGGAGGAGCGTCGTCCGCGTCGTCCCGTGTCCGGCTACGGACGGATCGGGCTCGTCGGTCCGACCGGCAACAACGTGGCTGGCTTCCAACAGGTCGCGACGCCGGAGGAGGTCGCGCGGTTCGGCTACGAGCGTCTCGCTCGGAGGCAGCGCGCGAAGTTCGGGGGAGAGGTGTGGACAGCGGAGTTCCTCTCCGGATTTTGCCTCGCGATCGAGCGAGAGTGCCTCCTCGACGTCGCGCACGTTGAGGGCGGAGAGTGGCACGGTCCGTTCGACGCGGACCGCTATCCGGTCGCAGGCTACGAGGACAACGACCTGTGCGTCCGCGTCGACCGCGCGGGGTGGCGAGCGGTCGTCGCGTTCGACACGTTCATAGGGCACCTCGGACACCAGACGTTCGACGCCGTGTTTCCGGAGTGGCTCCGGGGAATGCGGAACCGCCTCGCCTACTACCGCAAGTGGCGGGAGGAGACGTCGCGACCGAAGCGCGTCGGTGGCGTCTACCGCGTCCGTCTCTCCGCTCCGAACGACCTGCACCTGTGGATCGCGTCGCTCGTCCGGGCGGCGGAACTCCTCGACGGAGCGGCGGTCCTGCTCACCGGGAACCCGCTCGAAATCGTGGAGCACCCCTCCTGGCGGGAGATCGCGGGGCGCTTCTCGCAGCGCGAACAGGCGATGTTGCAGGGATGCAGCGGAGCGGGGATCGACGAGGTCTCCTCGGTCGTGTGTGCATGGATCGGGGAGATCGCGCGGACGGTTCGCGAGGCGCGAGGGATCGAGGGAGAGTTCGACGTCGTCGTCCGTGGATGGGGCGGACCCTGGAACGAGCGAGACGAGCGGAACGCGGCGATCCGGCTCGCGGAGGAGCGCGGCTTCGATTGGCTCCTCTCGATCGATCACGACGAGATCGTCGAGGAGCGGATCTCGCGCGCGCTGCTCGACCGATGGATCGCGCATCCGGACCCTCTCGTCGAGAGTTTCGAGGTCGCGTGGGTCAACCATTGGGAAAACGACCGGATGGTCCGCGTCGATCGCCCGTGGGGAGACGGAGGGGCGTACCGTGGCGGGATGATGGGTCCGCGTTTGTGGCGCGTCAACCGACGCGCTCCGAAGCGGGTCACGGCGGGTACGGCGATCGGCCTGCACTGTGGGAACTCGCCTCTCGTCGTCCCTCCGGCACGGAAGGTCGCCTCCTTCCGGTTCCGTCACTACGGCTACGTCGACCGGGGACAGCGGGCGCGCAAGTTCGCGTTCTACTCGGAGGTCGATCCGTCTCCGGACGCGCTCCTCGTCGGAGGAGAGACCTACGGGCACATCGTCGCGGACGAGGGGATGGTCCTCCGTCCCTGGGTGGGTCGGAACGGGATCGGGCTCTCGATGCTGCTCCACGCAGGGGAGACGATCGAGGACGTCGGACGGTGGCTCGACGACCTCTACACGCTCGTCGACGCGATCGTCCTCGTGTGGACGGACGAGTGGCGCGAGGAGGACCGCGCGTGGGTCGGCACGAACCCGGACGACGTCGAGGCGTGGCCGGAGACCGGACCCTCGCGCGACCTCGCCTACCTCGCGTGGCTGTTCGGAGCGGAGTGGACCTCGCACCGCCTCGACGACGACCTCGCGGCAGCGCGCAACGCTGGCTTCGACCTGCTCCGCGCTCGACCGGAGCGGCTCGGATGGGGGTTGTTCGTCGACCCGGACGAGTGGACGAACGACTACCACGCGGTCGCTCGCGGGATCCGGAGCATGGCGGAGACGAGCGACGGGTGGGGGTGGCTGTTCCGGTTCTCGAACCTCCTCCGGGGCTCCTCTCGCGCCTCCTACTCCGAGAGCGTCCGCATGTTCCGCCTCGACGACGACGGGGTGATGAGGCTCTCCGGTCGCGTCCACGAGGGGTTCGACCGCGCGGTCGAGCAGATCCGGGAGAGGGGGCAGCATCCAAACTTCCGGTACGCTGCGTTCTCGCTCATGCACGGCGGGCTCGCGAAGCCGGACGACGTCCTCGGAGAGAAACTCCTCCGCTACCGGAGGAGCCTCCTCCGGGCGCTCGACGAGGAGCCGTTCTCTCCTGGCGCGTGGGTCGCTCTCGGCTTGCAGTTCCTAAACGACGGAGAGGTCGACAAGGCGCGCGAGGCGTTCGATCGCGGCATCCTGTGCGCGGGATCGTCCTACCTCCCGTTCAACGAGGCGGCGAAACTCCACCTCCGCCTCGCGGCGTCGCTACTCACGCGCGTCGTCGACCTCACGGTCCCCCACCATCCGGCTCACAAGGCGGCTCGCGAACTCGTCGACCTGCTCCGAGAGGCGGCTCCTCCGCTCCCGATCGTAGGCTCCACGAAACTCCCTCCGGTCGACCTCCCGGCGTTCCCTGTGGAGCGCCTGTTCGGTCCCTCGGAGGAGACGGAGCCGTGAACGCAGGAGGGGAGCGGGCTCCCTGGCGGAGCCGCTCCCCTCGCGTCCTCTCCTCGTTAGTTCGCGGAGAGCGCCTCGATCGCGGCGATCGTCTCGTCGATCTCCGCGATGCGGATCGAGGGGAGGTCGCGGTAGTAGACGGCGCGGAAGCCTCCGGGGTGCAGCGCGGCGATCTGCTCCGCGTCCTCGCGCGAGAGGTGCGTGACGTTCGAGATCCCGACGACACCGGGACGAGCGCGGACCGGGACGAGGCTGTTCCCCTCGACGCGGATCGCGAGACCCTCGCAGTAGGCGATGAAGCCGTGACCGACGACGACGGAGACCTCGTTCCACTCCTCGATCGCGGTCGCCCATTCGGCGCGCTCGGAGCGGAGGCGGGAGACGAGGGAGAGGAAGGTCGAGGCGCGGTCGTTGGTGGTTCCGATGCTGGACATTTTCAGTTCTCCGTTGGGGGGTTCGGTCGCGAGCGGCGTCCGCCTCTCGTGAAGCAATCTTCGCTCGCGCGATCTCAACGGGCAAGCCACAACAGACGAAATCCAACACAACAAGCGAGACGATCTCGTGCGGCGGCTCCTGGGGTGCGCGTCCTCGCGGCTCGCGTCCCTCGATCCGATCGGGTAGGATGGTCCTGTGGTTGATCGAGACCGGAGGCAGCGTGGTACGGATTGAGGTCGGGAACGTGCGGACGACGATCCTCGCGATGGACACGCGGCTCGTCGGGTTCTCTCGCGCGCTCGACCGTTGCGTCGAGGAGGCGGGAGCGGTCATGCTCGAAGCGGTCCGTAAGACCGCCTCGCGGACGGAGCACACGCTCGACGACCTCGCGCGGAAGGACCACCCCTACGCGCGTCGACACGGAGCGATCCGCTCCGGGACGCTCGGAGGCGCGTTCGTGCAGCGCCCGTACCTCGTCCACAAACAGTCCGGCGCGCTGCTCCGCTCGATCCGTGGTCGCTTCTCTCGTCCTGGCGGCGTCCCTCTCTACGAGGTCGGGACGAGCCACGCTCACGCGCGCTCCGTGATCGAGGGATCGCGGATCCTGCTCCGGCGCGACTTCCTCGTCGACACGATGAACGAGCGCGAGGTGCAGCGCGAGATCCTCCGCGCGATGGTCCGCGTCCTCGGAGCCGAACTCCGGACGAAGGCCACGATCCGGGGCGTTCCGCACGCCGTGGCTCCCTCGACGACGGAGGCGTAGCGTTGGCGAACTCGACCTCCGATCTCCTGCAATCGCTCCGCGCGCTGCTCCTCTCGGACGCGACGCTGTTCGGCCTCGTCGACGACCGGATCCGAACGGCGCACGTTGCGGAGAACGACGGAGCGGCTCCGGGGATGCCGCTCGTGATCGTCGCTCCCCTCGGAGGGTCGATGCCGTACTCCGGGGCGTTGCAGGTCGTGAGCCTCGAAATCTATGCCTACTCGAAGATCTCGGAGGGGGAGGCGCTCGCGGTCTACGAGCGCGTCCACTCGGTGTTGCAGGCGGCGCGGATCGCGCTCGACGGTCTCGACCTCCGTGGAATGCTCCGGGAGACGACGAGACCTCGTCACGGCTACAACGACGCGCTCCTCGCCTACTACGTCCGGTCAACGTGGACCGCGACGACCGCGCGTTAGGGGATCCCATGCTCACTCGCGACACCGTCCCTCGCTCCTCCGCTCCTCGGTCGCTCGTCGTCCGCTGCTCCTGCGGCTCCGTCCTGGCATCCGTCGAGGCGGGGCTCTCGCTCCTCCGGTCGAGCGATCCGGGGGCGGACGAGGTCCGCTCCTCGACCTGCTCGTCGTGCGGGAGAACGACCTCGCTCACGCTCGGTCGCGAGGGAGGTCGTCGATGAGCACCGATCGCGTCTCGGAGGTGGAGGCTCGTCTCGATTCGATCGAGCGAGACCTCTCGACGATCGCGGCGGCGATCACCTCCGGTCGTCTCCTCGGAGGCGGAGGTGGAGGTCCGGTCGTCGTCGAGGCGGACGAGACTAATCGAGTGACGCGCGACGAGGCGTGGACCTGCTCGCGGTGTAGTGCGCGGCTCGCTCTCTACAACCCGGAGGAGGATCTCCTCCGGGTCCGCTACAAAGACTTCACGGCCCACGTTCGAACCGGGGTCGGAGGTCTCGTCCGGATCGTGTGCCGCTCCTGCTCGGAGATCAACGAGATACAGCACGTTGAGAAGCGCGACCCTGCTCCTCCCGGCGGCGCTCCTCGGAGGACGAGGTCGTAACCTCGTGGATGGGTTCGGATTGCACGCCTTGTCCGATCTCGACGCTCGTGCTACTCTCCCGACGAGAAGCCTCGAAGGCGCGACGACCCTAAACCTGTGAGGATCGCTCCATGCCGCTCAACATTCCGTCCGGAACCACCAACGACATCTCCTTCGGACCGGGGATCCTCTACCTCGGCGTGGCGGGCTCCACCCCGACGACGGATGTGGGCTTCATCTCGGAGGACGGGATCTCGATCGAGATCGCCTCGGAGAAGCAGGAGATCCGGCAGGGGAACCCGTCGCTCGTCGAGTACGTGTTCTCGACCTCGCAGGACGTCACGGTCTCCCTCACCTCGATCGAGTGGGACTTCGAGAACTTCGCGCTCGCTCTCGCGGCGGGCGTGACGACCGTGAGCGGCTCCGCGAAGACCCTCTCCTGGGGCGGCGATCCTCTCGTCGACGCGGTCGCGCTCCACGTTCAGCACCAGATGGCGGTCACCGGAAACACGATGAACGCCTACGTTTGGAAGGCGTACTCGGAGACCGGGATCACCGTCCCCCTGGGGATGGAGGAGCACTCCTTCGAACTGACGTTCAAGGCGATGCGCTCCGCGACGGATTGGAGCGGCGCGAGCCTCCCGTACACTGAGCAGTTGATCAAGTTCAACCGCGCGCTGTGAGCGGGCTCCCGGCTCGTCCGGCGCTCGGACGCCGGGAGCGTTGGCTCGCGGTGGCGACGCTGCTCGTCGTCGTCGAGGGGCTCGCGGTCCGTCTCGACGTCGCTCCTCCTCCGGAGCACGTCTCGATCCTCCTCGCGGCGATCATCACGTTCGTCGGGGCGGACACGATCCGTCCCTCCGGCACGATGCGCGCGCCTCCGGGGGCGGGAGAGTGACCGGACCTCCACCTCGGAGACGCTCACCCCATCCTGCGTGACGCGGCACCGGACGTCCGCCTCCGGGGGAGGAGACGCTCGTGCGCGCTCTCCGTGACCCTCCTCGACCGCGCGGCTCCGTGATACCCTCTCGGAACCCACGAGAGCCCGCAAAGGGCCGGAGGTCGACGATGAGCAAGAGCACGGAGCGATTGGAGCAGGCGACGAGCCCGGAGGCGCTCGCGGAGCGAGAGCGCGAGGGTCTCAATCAGATGCGGCGGATCATCGACACGATGGTCCCCCCTCGGACGGTCGAGGTCGTCGACGTCCTCGGAAACACCTACCGGCTCCCTGGCGCGGTCTCCGCGCGGGTGCAGGTCGAGATCCTCCGCGTCGTCGAGGGGCTCGCGTCGCTCCCGGCGGGGGCGCTGTTCTCCGGGGCGAGCCCGGATGCGAAGGGAGCCACCACGCTCCTGCTCGTCCTCGCGCGCGAGCCGCGCGTCCTGGCGGCGCTCTCGGAGGCGTTCGGTCTCGCGCATCCGGCGACGGTCGCGAAGGCTCTCGCGGCGGTCCGGGCGGAGGGGATCGAGGCAACCGACGCGGCGGACGCGTTCGCGGTCGAGGAGATCGTCGCGGCGCTCGTCCCTTTGTTCGTCCGCCTCGTGAAGCGCGGAGCGTCGGCAGCGGAAGCCGTCGGACTTCGCGGGGCGACGACCGGCGAGTAGCCTCCGGGGAGGAGATCCGCTCTCTCCTCGGAGCCTTGTTCGCGGCGGGATGGACCGTCGACGACGTCCTCGAACTGACGTGGGAACAGGTTTGGTTCGTCGCGGAGTGCGTCCTCCGCCACAAGGCGGAGCAGATCAACACCGTGGCGGAGCCGGTCCTCTCCGCTCTCGGAGCCCGGAAAGGGAAGCGAGGGGGCAGAGGGAGGGGCGACGCTGCTCGTCGAGGGAACGCTCCTCCCTCCTCTCCGGAGGAGCGGGACGCGGCTCTCCTTCGGGCGATTGGTGCGGCGGGCTTCGAGGTCCGGTAGGGGAGACGAGATCGAGATAAACTCCTCGACGGAAAGCAGGAGGCGGCAGCGTGAGCACGACCATCGGTGACTTCGTCGTCCGCCTCGTCATGCAGGACGACGATTTCGAGCGCGGCGCGAAGGACGCTCGTAAAACCCTCGCGGGGCTCGGAGAGGATCTCTCCGCCTTCGCGGACACGCTCGGAGGCGCGTTCGTCGCAGCGTTCGCGGCGGCGACGGCGGCGATGGGCGCGTTCGTTGCCTCGTCGGTCGAGGTCGGAGCAGGCTTCGAGGCGAGCATCACGAAGGTCGGTGTCCTGGCGGGTGGCGTCGAGGGGGCGGAGACGGCGATCACGGCGCTCTCCGGAGAGGCGAGGAAACTCGGAGCGACGACCGCCTACTCCGCACAGCAGGCGGCGGACGCGATGCAATCGCTCGCGAGCGCGGGTCTCAAAACGAACGAGATCATCGCGGCGACGAACTCCGCGCTCTACCTCGCGGGAGCCTCCGGGTCGGAC
>Ga0129333_10004472_pt1 | contig 13084 bp, 11 predicted proteins | sample CPB6_08_DNA_FD_94474 | JGI IMG/M metagenome (GOLD analysis project Ga0129333, IMG submission 94474) | Freshwater to marine salinity gradient microbial communities from Chesapeake Bay, USA - CPBay_Sum_0.6_0.8_DNA | ecosystem: Environmental > Aquatic > Marine > Coastal | place: USA: Chesapeake... | reverse complement strand
TGCTGCATCAGAAACCCGGGGGCGCTGCGCTTGATCAGGCGCGGCAGTACGAAGGCGAGCGCGATGACGATCAGCCCGGTCCAGATCCAACCGGTCAGCGCGAGCGCCACGCCGATCCCGGAGAGCGGCAGCATGAACAGCGGGAGCATCAATCGGGCACTGACATAGCGGCCCGCTGCAACGCGGTCGAAGTGCACGGTGATCCTGCCTGCTGCATAGTCTTCGCGGAAGCGGCTGTGATCCGGTGTATTCGGCGGATTGATCATAACGGCGAATAGATCATAAGTTATTGATTTTATTAATAATTAATATTCGACCGGTATCGGGTCGAGGCTACGCCACAGATACCAGGTGGCGACAGAGCGCCAAGGTGTCCAGCGCCGGCTGAGCGTGGCGATGAGACGATCGGAAGCGGGCCGGCCTTTGGCGTAGTGCTGGCTCAGCGCCCGCTGGAGACCCAGATCGCCGAGCGGAAACACATCGGGTCGCTCCAGATGAAACATCATGAACATTTCGGCTGTCCAGCGCCCGATGCCTTTCACCTGGGTAAGGTCTGCCACCAGTGCTTCATCATCCATGTCCTGCCAGCGTTGAATGTCCAGGGATCCGTCCGCGAAGCGCCGCGACAGATCACGCAGATAATTCACCTTCTGGCCGGACAGGCCGCAGGCGCGCAGTGTGGATTCGCGCATCCGCGCGATGCGCGGGGCTTCGACCGTGCCGGCCGCTTTCTCAAAACGGTCCCAGACGCTCTGCGCTGCGCGGACCGAAATCTGCTGGCCAATGATCGAGCGGGCGAGCGTTTGAAAGGCATCACCGCGGCTGCGCAGGGTAAAGCCTTCGTAACGGTGAATCAGTGTGTGCAGGACCGGGTCGGCCTCGCCAAGTTCCCGGGTGGCGCGTTGCCAGTAGCGTGGTGTTGTCATTGTGGGAGCTTAACCGCCGGCGGGGCCTGAAGGATGGCGTTGAAGGCGTCGCTTGCGCCACGCGTGACGCACATGCAGCCGCCAGGCGATGTCGGTGAGCAGATACCCGGTCACTGCGAGCACACTGGCGAGCACCGGCAGTCCGATGGCCAGCGGCTTGCCCATCGCCAGCACCCAATCAAAAAGTGCCGGTATCCATTCCAGCCAACCTTTGCCAGCGAGCGTGAACGCCGCCGGGGCCGGTTGGGCGCTCTCCGACAGCGTGAGCCAATGGCCGAGTTGCCAGGCGAGGATATACAGCGGGACGATCGTGAACGGGTTGGTGTAGAGCGTAGTCAGCGCTGCCACCGGCAGGTTGACCCGGAACACCATGGCCAGTAGTGCACCAGAGAGTATCTGCAGGGGGCCGGGCACCAGTCCGGCGAAAAGTCCGGTGGCGACGCCGCCGGCAACGGAGCGCCGGTTCAGATGCCAAAGGTTGGGATGACCGAGCCAGGGCTCGAAGTGCCGCAACCAGCGGTTGCTGCGCAGGGTTCCGGTATCCGGGAGAAAACGGCGAAAAAGCTTGCGTGGCATCAGTAGATCCGGGGAGTCAGCCTGCCCGGCGGCAGTGCGTTAAGCAGTCGTCATGGTCGCGCATATTATCGCCTTCGCTGCGGGTGTGTGCCTGCTGCAGTGGCAGTCGGCACTGCCCCCGGCGGTTGCTTACAGCAGTCTACCGTTGCTGGTTGTGCTGGCTTTGATTGGCATGCATCACCGGATGCCGGTCGCGGTCGGGCGCAGCCTGACGCTGGTGCTGGCCCTGGCATCAGGATTCTTCTGGGCTGGATGGCAGGCGGAGCATCGGCTGACGGATTCTCTCGCCGGGGCGTGGGAAGGTCGCAGTATCGAATTGACTGGTGTGGTGGCTTCATTACCTGGCACTTCAGACCGTCAGCAGCGCTTTGAGTTCGATGTGGAGGCAGTGCACACGGCCGGGGCTGCGGTGCCGAAGCGGATTTTGCTGTCCTGGTGGGGAGGCAATGCGTCCGGCCCCGGCGGCCCGAACAGTGCTGCGCCGGTTCCGCGGGTTGCCGCGGGAGAGCGCTGGCAACTGACTGTGCGCCTTAAGCGTCCTCATGGTCTGGTGAACCCGCACGGCTTCGACTATGAAGGATGGTTGCTGGAACGCGGTATCCGGGCGACGGGGTATGTCCAGGCGCGACAGCCTGCGCGCCGCTTGAGCGGGATGGTTCACCGTCCCGCGTATTGGATGGAGCGCCTGCGCGGTCAATTCCGGCAGCGCATACAGCAGGTGCTGGAGGGACGGCCCGCAGCGGGTGTGATCACAGCGTTGGCTATGGGCGACCAGCGTGCCATTCCGGCCGGTCAATGGCAGACGTTCACCCGCACCGGTGTCAACCATCTGATGAGCATTTCAGGCATGCATGTCACGCTGCTTGCGGGTCTGGTGCTTGCGCTGGTCAACCGCCTGTGGCGACTGAGCGAGGGACTGACGCTGCGTCTGCCGGCACAACGTGCCGCGATATTCGCCGGATGGCTGACGGCCGTGCTCTATGCCTGGCTGTCCGGTTTCGCCGTGCCGGCGCAGAGGACTGTATTCATGCTGACCGTGGTGGCCATTGCTCTGTGGTCCGGGCGCGCGGCGTCTGCTGCCACAGTGCTTGCGCTGGCGTTGCTGGCGGTTTTACTGATCGATCCCTGGGCGGTTTTGTCGCCGGGGTTCTGGCTGTCTTTCGCGGCGGTGGGAATCATTTTCTACATCACGGCGGGTCGCTTGCGTGGCGACCGCTGGTGGCGAAGCGGGGTGCAGGTGCAATGGGCCGTGACGCTGGCACTGCTGCCGTTCCTGCTGGTCCTGTTCCGGCAGGCATCCCTGGTGTCGCCGCTGGCCAATGCGTTTGCAATCCCGGTGGTGAGCTTTCTGGTGGTGCCGGGCGCCATTGCCGGCATGTTGCTTCCCCTGGACTGGCTGCTGCTTTTGAGTGAGCAGGTGATGCGGCTCTGCCTGTTTTCGCTGGAATGGCTGTCGGCTTTGCCGGATGCGGTGTGGATACAGCACGCTCCTCCAATGTGGACCGTAGCGTTGGCGTTGGCAGGGGCCTGCTGGGTACTGCTGCCGCGTGGTGTGCCGGCGCGCTGGATCGGCTTGCTGCTGTGCCTGCCGATGTTGACTATCGTCCCCCAAGCGCCACCGCCGGGCGCAGCACGGGTCTGGGTACTGGACGTCGGTCAAGGTCTCGCGCTGACGGTGCAGACCCATCGCCACGTACTGCAATTCGATACCGGGCCGGCATTTGGTTTGCGTGCGGATGCCGGGGAGCGCGTGATAGTTCCGTTCCTGCGCGCAAGCGGGATAGGGCGCATCGACAGACTCATCGTCAGCCACGATGATGCCGATCATACCGGCGGTCTCGGGTCGCTGCTGGCGTTGCTGCCGGTCAGCGAGGTGCTCGCGTCCTCGCGGGTGACGATCAGCAGTTCGCCTCCGGACTTGTCGCCGGTGCGTTGCCGCGCGGGTCGGCACTGGCAGTGGGACGGTGTCCGGTTCGAGATGCTGTACCCTGACGCCGATGATCTTGCGCGCCGGCTGAAGGACAATGATCGCAGCTGCGTATTGAAGGTGGTCACTGATCACGGCAGTCTGTTGATCCCGGCGGACATCGAGCGCTATGGCGAGACGCGTTTGCTGGCGCGTCATCCTGCCAGTTTGCGTGCGGATGTGCTGATTGCGCCGCATCAGGGCAGCCGGACCTCCTCGAGTAATGCGTTCGTCGATGCAGTCAGGCCGCAGGCGGTGATCTTTCCTGTCGGCTACCGGAACCGCTTCCGGCATCCGCATCCCGATGTCCTGAAGCGTTATCAGGCCATGAATGCGAGCATCTGGCGAACGGATGAGCAGGGCGCTGTGCGCATTGACTTTGAATCCGTTGATGGCAAGCCCGCATTCGCTGTGTCGGGGCAGCGCATGCGGCAGCGGCGATATTGGCAAGCGGGTGGCGCAGCGGTTGAACTGTTGGCTTCGCCGCAGCCAGCCGCGCAGGAAGAACCGGTATCGGACACACCGGCTTTGCCGTGACCTGCCCGGTGATCGGGTGGCGAACTACGGTGCAAAGCGCAATGCGCTCAATGGCTTAGCGGGTTTTCCGGTTCCGGAACGGTCGCCGACATGTGTCGCCCGTCGAGTACCGGTAAAATGCGAGCATGACACCTACTTCAATGAATTGCGGTTTACGTCGCTGTTTCACTGCCGGGCTTTTCTTATGAGCGAGCTTTCGACCGATACCGGCAATGCGCCGGTCGATGGCAATGCAGAGACCTCGCCGGTTGCCCGAATTTACGGCCAACCCATGCTGGAGGTTCCGCAAGACCTCTATATACCCCCGGATGCACTCGAGATTTTTCTTGAGCAGTTCGAGGGGCCGCTTGACCTGCTGCTGTATCTGATCCGCAAGGAGAATATCAATATTCTCGACATACCGATGGCGAAGCTCACCGAGCAGTACCTCGAGTATGTCGACATGATGCGGGTGAATCAGTTGGAGCTTGCGGCAGAGTACCTGCTGATGGCGGCGATGATGATCGAGATCAAGTCGCGCATGCTCCTGCCGCGTCCGGCCAGCGTCGAGATCGAAGAGGATCCGCGCGCGGAACTGGTGCGCCGGCTTGTGGAATACGAGCAGATGAAGCTTGCTGCGCAGAAGGTCAATGAGCTGCCGCAGGCCGGTCGTGACTTTGCTGTGGTCCACGTGCTCTTTGATCGCGATGTGGCGCAGCGTCTGCCGGATGTTGACCCGGAGGAGTTGCGCCTCGCCTGGGTTGCGATCCTGCAGCGGGCCTCTCTGACCAAGCATCACAAGATCACGCGTGAGCAGCTGTCGGTTCGTGCGCACATGACCCGTGTGCTGCGCATTCTGCAATCCGAGCAGTTTGTCGGGTTCGAGCGCCTGTTCGAAGTCGAGCAGGGCGTGCCGGTGCTGGTCGTGACGTTTCTGGCAATACTGGAATTGGCGAAGGAAACCCTGGTTGAGATCAGCCAGGAGCAGGCATACGCGCCGATTTATGTGAAGCTGCGCAGCGGCAACGTGGCGGTGGTCCAGTAGTTTCGCCATTATTTTATTCAACCATACCAATCAGGCTGTTACGCACGATGGAAGAAAATTCATTTGACCTCACGCAGATCAAGAAGGTTTTGGAGACTGCGCTGCTGGTGACTCAGGAACCCATGTCGTTGAACGACCTGAAGAAGCTATTCGAGGAAAAAATCGACAACGAGACCTTGCGCAAGGTGCTGGATGATTTGCGTGGCGACTGGGAGGAGAGGGGGGTCGAACTGGTCAGCGTGGCGACCGGCTGGCGCTTCCAGACGCGCCCGGAATCCCAGCGTTTTCTCGACCGTTTGAGTCCGCAGAAGCCGCCGAAGTATTCACGTGCGGTATTGGAAACGCTGGCAATCATTGCCTACAAGCAGCCGGTGACGCGTGGTGATATTGAGGATATCCGCGGTGTGACGGTGTCCCCCGGCATTCTGAAGGCGCTGGAGGCGAGAGGATGGATTGAGCCGATCGGGCATCGTGAAGTGCCGGGCCGTCCCGAACTGTTTGCGACCACGAAATTTTTTCTGGATGACCTGAACCTGCGTTCACTGGAAGAGCTTCCGCCGCTTGCTGAACTGGGGACGCTGGTCGATCAGTCGGCGGAGGTCGGCGAATTGCCGCTCGACGATGGTGTGGATACGGGGCATTCGTCTGCGAGTATGGGTGAAGGTTTGGTGGACGACGAGGAGCCGGAGGAATCGGAGGCAGTGGCGTCGGCCGAAAGCGATAGCGCTGTGCCCGCGGAAACGGAACAGCCCGGCCCGTTGCACTGAGCACGCAATCGGAGCTGATGATGCCCCGGCTCATCGCTTCTCTCCTTCGAAGACTGCGTGTCGCACTATGTTGCGCCCTGCTCACAGGCAGCCTGACATCGGTTGCCTCAGATTATGAGTACGGTTTGCCGCTCTGCCTGCCGGAAGAGGCGGAGCCACTGATGTCTGTGGCGGATGGTGCGCCACTGCTTTGTCTCCGTAGCCATGATCAGCGCAAGGCCCGTTGCTGGTCATTGAATGTGCAGCAAGGGTCATGGAAGCCTTTCAAGTCCGCGCTGATTCCCGGCTACAGCCTCAAGGGAAATGCCTGCAAGCAGTGGGGATACTGCATTCCGGCAAGCCATGCCGTCGATCAGGCAGTTGAAAACGGCGACGATCTGGCAGTGTTGTCGCTGGACCGCAAGACAGTCGTAGTGATCAGCCACACACACCGGTTTGCACCAGGGGAAATTGCGCTGTTTGAGGCGCATGCCGTTGAGCCGGAGAAGAATGCCCCCAAGACGGAAGCGTTGTTACGGCGATTTTCTTACCACAACCCCCCGGGTGGCGGCGGTATCGGTAATAGTCCCCGCGAAGCGGTGTTGGTCAATCACCAGTTGTTTGTTGCCGGACAGGACGCGGGTCCCTCTACCACTGTCACCCGGATTCCACTGAATGGGGGGGCGTTTGCGAGGATCGACTATCCACCTGACCGTGTGTTCAATATGGACGAAGGATTGTTGAGACTCCTTGATGACAGGACGGTGGTGATACGCAATCGTGGCTATGTCGAATTGACGATTTCCGCTGAGGGGCAAGAGATTCGGGCCCGTAAGTTGCCCTGGCCTGCCAGTTGCAGTGCGGCCCAGTTCAAATACGCATCAGAGTATTTGTCTGGTTATCATCCGGAAGGCCATGGCTCATCTGCAGACCGGCATGTGGGTAAATCCTGTGCTGCCGCACTGGGGCGATTGATCCGTGGCTATTGGGATGCCGGCGCCTTGCTCCTCGGAGGTAAACGCTACGTACTGGAGAATGTCCGCGGAGAAATCAGGCTGATGATGATGGACGGCAATGATCGCAAGCAAACCCTGTTGTCCCGACTGCCGCGCTGCAGGGGCGGCTTGTTTGATTGAGGCCGGTGTCAGCGGGTTGTCAGCTGTCTGTAGATGCGAGCCATTTTCACCGGTAATTGCGTGACCTCGTTGACCAGTGTCCAGCAGTTCTTTCCGTACATATGCGGAAGATAATCACGGGCTTCCTGGTCAATGGTGATGCAAAACGGCTGTATGCCCGAATGACGTGCCTCAATCAGCGCTTTCCGCGTGTCTTCGATGCCGTATTCACCCCGGTAGCTGTCACTGTAGTCATCGGGCTTGCCGTCTGACAGGGTAATGAGCAGTCGGGTCCTTGCATCTACTGCGGCCAGTTTTTGCGTCAGATGACGGATAGCCGCGCCCATGCGGGTGTAGTCCTGAGGGGTGATTCCGGCGATGCGGTCGCGTACTGTACTGCCGTAGGGTTCTTCGAACTGCTTGATGCGAAAAACCTCGCAGCGTTTACGCGTCAGTCCGGAAAAACCGAAGATGGCATAACGGTCTCCCAATGCCTCCAGCGCTTCGCACAGGAGGATGAGCGCTTCTCTTTCGGCGTCGTTGATCCAGCCCTTGGTTGAGCCGCTCATGTCCACCATCAGCAGCGCGGCAAGATCCCGGCCTGCCCGGTGTCTGCGTACCAGCACCCGTTCCGGCAGTTCCCGCCCGCAGCGAAGATCGCTGTAGCCCTCGATCAGCGCGTCATAGTCGATATCATCGCCGTCAGACTGACGTTTCAGGGTCCGGTCTTCATCGCGCAGCATTTCAAAGGTTCGGCGCAGTTGGCGGATATGTCCGGCGTGCCGGGACAGCGTCTCCCGAACGAAGTCCGGGGATCCCGGCTGGATATCCATCTCACGCAATTCGCACCATTGCTTTCGGTAATGGCCGCGCCGGAAATCCCATTCGTCATAGCAGTAGCGCGGATCGGACGCATCGTCCGCCGCCGCAGCGTCGGAGTCGGGTCTTTGTTCCTCAACTTCGCGCGAGTGCCCGTTGGTCGGTACCGGGCTGTTGTCTGCTCGCAGATAATCGTCAGGGATGTGGCCGAGATCCTGGCGTATCGACTGCAACAGTTCCTGCACCGGCGCCGGCAGGTCGACAGCTTCGCCGTCACGGTGCAACTCGAACTGCCGTTGGTCCGGAGCGCCCGGTAATGCATGCTCTGTGATATCGAATGGATGTTCGACAGCGTCCGGTCGCGGAGTCATCTCTGTGTGTTCGGGTATCAGTGAGGCGAGAAATGCGGCCAGTTCGCTGCGCTGGCGCTCGATGCGGGCGCGGCGCACGGCGTTCACTGCCGGATGAAAACTGATCGGTAGCGGCGGCTCGGGCAGGTCGTCGATGTCGTGAAGACTGTCAAGCAGCGCCAGACTGTCGGACACTGTAGCGCCGGGCTTTCGCAGCAAGTTGAAGCGGTTATCGGTGCTGCTGTCCGCCGGGCTGATGGCTGACAGTGCCCGGGCGAGGCCCGGATAGTCACGACCGACGGCAGCGCTGAGGCGGATGGTTTCAAGACGGGCCAGCCGGCGTGCGGCGGCTTCGGGATCAGCGTGCCGTTCGCAGGCCTGCAGCGCCTCGGCCAACGCAGGACTTTCGCTAATCTGTCTTATCAGAATTGAAGATAAAGCATTGAAAATATTGGAATTTTTATCTTTCTCGGTGAACAGCCCGACGCGGGCCGGCAGGAACAGGGTGTCGGTGTCTGTTGTGGCGGTGGCGCCGGGAGCGATTGCCAACGCACGGCCTGAGAGGCCGCGCACATACCGTGTCAGTGTCGGCATCCTTTCGCTTAGCGAAGCGGTGTGCCTGGCACCGCGCGCGACGCGGAATGCCTCGAGGTCTCGGAAAACGGCGATGCCGGCATACAAGCCGTCGCGGTCATACGCGTCCATTGCGGCGAGTATCCATGGCACCATGTCGTCACAGGACCATGAGGCGGCGGGTCCGGCGGCAGCGGCGGCAAACTGATACGCGAGCTCGTAATTGCTGCGATCAATCACTTCAATCCAGTGCAGTATGAAATCCTGACGCACGCGCTCCTGCCGGGATAGTACGTCGGCGAGGGGTTTCGCCGGACGCCGCGCAGACAGCACAGGGCCGAGCAGGTAATCGAGTTTTCCGTTCAGGGTGGCGCTGTCATGCCGGTTGGTCATGGTCGCGGCCGCCGGGATGCTCAAAACAGTGTTGCGATGAATTCGTCGAGGGTCTGCAGCATGTCGGCGTCGTCCGTCAATGCCTGTGCAATGGCGCTGCGGCAGGCCTGCGACGGCTGCATGCCTCGCGTCATCAGTTGCGCGGCATGTACCAACAAGCGCGTCGACGCGCCTTCATCGAGGCCGTTGCCTTTCAGGTTACGGGTCATCTGGGCGAGGCGCACCAGCAACTCCGCCGTATTTTCGTCGGCGCCCGATTCACCGCAGATGATGCGGGCCTCCAGTGCCGGTAGCGGATAGCCGAATTCGATCGCGACAAAGCGCTGGCGCGTGCTGGGCTTGAGTTCTTTCAAGACGTTCTGGTAACCCGGGTTATACGACAGCGCGAGCAGGAATTCCGGTGCGGCCGACAGCGTTTCGCCGCGCTTCTCCATCGGCAGAATGCGGCGGTCATCGGCCAGTGGATGGATGACTACCGTGGTGTCCTTGCGCGCTTCGACGACTTCGTCGAGGTAACAGATAGCGCCGTGGCGAACCGCCCGCGCCAGAGGTCCATCGACCCAGACCGTGTCGTTGGCCGTGATCAGATAACGTCCCACCAGGTCGCTTGCGGTCAGGTCGTCGTGGCAGGAAATGGTAACCAGCGGACGTTTCAGGCGCCATGCCATATGCTCGATGAAGCGGGATTTGCCGCAGCCGGTGGGCCCCTTCAGCAGGACAGGCAGGCGGGCTGCGTATGCGGCCTGGAACAGATCAATCTCTGAGCCGGACGGCTCGTAGTACGGTTCCTGTGCAATCCGCCGCAATCCGTCGTGAGCAGGGAGTAAATCGCTCGTCTTCGCCATAATCAGACAGTATTCCCCGGGGGCGATGAAGCGGACGATATCGGATGCCGTGGCTGATCGGTCGCGCCCGCGGATTGCCGTGTAGGGTCGACTGGCCGGGCGATGGATGGTGAATTTTCCATGTGGTGAATACCGGACCTGCGTCCCCGCGCCGGTGTCTCCGAGATCAGCCGGGTGGCGGTACGGCCCGGATCTCGAACTGCATACGCTCCAGGTCGCCGATGACGTACGTCGCGGACCCACCGATGCCGGCGACGGATCCCGGATCCACGCGCACGGTCATTCCGCCTTTGATATTGGGTAACTGCTCGACGATGGCCTTGTGTTCGTGTCCGTTGCAGACCAGATCGTATTCACCGGTCATGGCCATGCCTTTGGCGTAATGCGGGTAGTGCACCATGAAAATTCGCCGGTTATGGAGTGTCAGGGTTGCGTCCTGTCCATGGTAATGCAACTGCTTTTCGGGGTCGGCTGCCCAACGGTGCAAGTGAAACAGATCGCCCGTGTTGTTGCCGTGTATCAGATGCACGGGCAGTCCCAGTCCGCTGATGGCGTACAGGGTCGATGGCGCAATCAGGTCGCCGCAATGCAGCACGACTTCTGCGCCCAATTGCTTCGCTTCACGCAGGGCGGATGCCATGGGACCGCGATGGTCGTGACTGTCGGAAATAATGCAGATTTTCAGGGTTTGCCTCCTGGTAGGATTCTACATCGTGTCGTGCAAAGAAATTTCTATGGTTATATAACCTTTTTTTTGCAAAGGATGTTACGGTCACGATTAGAATCTGCGCACTTGAAAAGGGGAGGACGATGTTCACCAGTAATCCATTTGCGGCAATTTCGGGGTCCATTTCTCCGGCGATCATGCAGGCCTATGTGGTTTTGATGATTCTGCTGGTTGCTGTCGGGACCATTTATGACATCGTGCACAAGGGCAGTGCGCGATATTTCTTCGAAAACTGGCGCCGGTCCAAGAGCAAAGGCAAGGAAGTGAGCGGCGGTGAAATGCTCGGCATCGCTGTCAAGACCGGTGTGGTCGACGTGCTGACCTCCGGCGAGTTTTGCAATGTTCGCCGCCGCATCGCGCATCTTCTGACAATGTATGGATTTATCCTGTACGTCGTGACGACGGCGCTGATGATTTTTCAGTATCCGATGGCGTCCGTGGCGACGCCGGCAGTGCTGCCGCAGCTTTGGTGGCTGGGTGGCCTGATGGTCTGTGCGGGCGGCTACTGGTTCTGGTTTTTCATCCGCGTGGATGTGGCAGCAGAGGGTGGCTCGCCGTTCCGGCTGATGAAGGCTGATCTGTTTGTCCTGTCCCTGCTGATCAGTGTGACCCTGGGGCTGGTATGGGCCTTCCTGCTGGCAAAAGGCATGGCAGGCAGCGGTGGCGTATTTGTTCTCTACATCATCGCCACGACCGTTCTGTTCGGCTCGGTGCCCTGGTCGAAGTTTGCGCACATGTTCTTCAAGCCGGCCGCGGCATTCGAGAAGCGGCTGTCGGAGGCCAATGGCACGGTTGAGAACCTGCCGACGCTGACCCGCGACGATCCCGAGCAGCAGCAAAGACATTCGATGGAGCTGCTGCGTGATGCCCCGATGCAGATGGGATTGGGCATCAAGCGTGATGCGCCGCGTCATTACTAGAATCTTACGGAAAACATCCGGTTTCAACGGAATCCATTCAAGGAGCTGACTTATGCCAACCTTTGTCTACATGACGAGGTGTGACGGATGCGGACACTGTGTCGATATCTGCCCGTCGGACATCATGCACATCGACAAGACTTACCGCCGTGCCTACAACATAGAGCCGAACATGTGCTGGGAGTGCTACTCCTGCGTGAAAGCCTGTCCGCAGCATGCCATCGACGTGCGCGGCTACGCGGATTTTGCGCCGCTCGGCCACAGTGTGCGTGTTCATCGCGACGAGGAAAAAGGCACCATTGCCTGGAAAATCAAGTTCCGCAACGGCACCGAGAAAAACTTCCTTTCACCCATCACCACCAAGCCTTGGGGAACCGCGATTCCCAAGTTGTCCGAGGTGCAGGGGCCGAGCAAGGAAATGCGTGAAAGCCAGTTGCTCTACAACGAGCCGAAATGGATCCGCATGGATGACGGCGGACTGCATACGCTCAAATCCAACGGTCTCAAGATGAAGAAAGGCGTGTACTACTAATGGCTTACACAACTATCGTCGAAGACGGCATCGACATTCTGGTCGTTGGTGCGGGTCTGGGTGGCACGGGTGCCGCGTGGGAGGCAAGGTTCTGGGGGCAGGACAAGAAGATTGTCATTGCCGAGAAGGCCAATATCGACCGTTCCGGTGCTGTGGCGCAGGGGCTTTATGCCATCAACTGCTATATGGGCACGCGCTGGGGCGAAAACAATCCGGAGGATCATGTCCGCTACGCCCGTATCGATCTGATGGGCATGGTCCGCGAGGATCTGCTGTTCGACATGGCGCGCCACGTGGATTCCACGGTGCACCAGTTTGAGGAGTGGGGCCTCCCGATCATGAAAGATCCGAAAACCGGCCGCTATCTGCGTGAAGGCCGCTGGCAGATCATGATCCACGGCGAATCGTACAAGCCCATCGTGGCGGAAGCAGCGAAGAAGTCGGCTGACAAGGTTTTCAACCGGATTTGCGTCACCCACCTGCTGATGGATGAGAGCAAGCCTAACCGGGTTGCCGGTGCCGTCGGGTTCAATGTCCGTACCGGCAATTACCACGTCTTCAAATCGAAGACCGTGATTTGCGGTGCGGGTGGTGCGTCCAACATTTTCAAGCCGCGCTCGGTGGGCGAGGGCTCAGGACGCACCTGGTACGCCCCCTGGTCGTCTGCCTCGGCTTACGGTCTGATGATCAATGCCGGCGCGAAAATGACGCAGATGGAAAACCGTATCGTGCTGGCGCGCTTCAAGGATGGATACGGCCCTGTCGGCGCTTACTTCCTGCATCTGAAGACTTACACGCAAAACGGGCTTGGAGAGGAATATGAATCCAAGTGGTTCCCCGAGTTGCAGAAAATGGTCGGCAAGGAGTACCTGGATCCGGAGGCATCGCATCTTACGCACCGGCCGATTCCGACCTGCCTGCGCAATCATTGCATTATCAGTGAAGTGAACGCAGGCCGCGGGCCCATTCACATGGTGACCATGAAGGCTTTCCAGGATCCGCATTTGGAAGAAGTGGGTTGGGAGAACTTTCTCG
>Ga0129333_10004471_pt1 | contig 13084 bp, 3 predicted proteins | sample CPB6_08_DNA_FD_94474 | JGI IMG/M metagenome (GOLD analysis project Ga0129333, IMG submission 94474) | Freshwater to marine salinity gradient microbial communities from Chesapeake Bay, USA - CPBay_Sum_0.6_0.8_DNA | ecosystem: Environmental > Aquatic > Marine > Coastal | place: USA: Chesapeake Bay... | reverse complement strand
TAGGACAGTGGACGAATGACGCTAGAACCCTCGATTTACCAGGCAATCCTCTAGTCGTACCCTACGCGCCTCAATTGGCAATCCTAGGACGAGCTGCCGCCGCCGTAACCCATGCGGGCGCTAACACCGTGATGGAGGCGCTATCCCATGGCTGTCCTTTGGTGGCCATTCCCCTGGCGAGCGATCAACCCGCGATCGCGGCACGGGTAGCTCAGGCAGGGGCGGGGGTGGTCGTACCTCCGGGTCAGGTCAGTCCTGCTCGGTTACGCAGCGCGATCGCCAGTGTGCTTGATCGGCCTCAGTTTCAACAAAAGGCAAAGGCACTACAACAGGAAATCCTTCAGGCAGGTGGCGTGAAGACTGCGGTAACAACAATCGAAAAGGTCTTCACGTCGGTGATGGCAACGCTTTCCATACCTGCGTCAGCGGAGTGCATAGACTAGGAACACCTCCGAGTCTTTCATCATCGCACTCTGTTCTATGCGGACTGTACTGAAGGAGCGATCCCGTAATAGGCGTTCGATCCGTTGTAAACGTCCGTTGATGTTGTGGACTTCAATGACCGCTTGCTGAACGATCGACCAATCCTCCTCGTCGATGCCGGACAAGAGTAGTTCTTCGGATTTCTCGACGTTTACCTTTAGCAGATCGATCTGGGCGATCGCCTCTTTGCCGATCGCATCCGTTAAGCGGCGTACAGGACAGGTAACGCGATCGAAGTGAAAATGGCGACGCAGCGTTCGATCAAGCAGGATACGACGAAGAGCCTTTGGCATCAGGCTGAGAACCTTCAGGCGAGGCGGCACCTCTGACCCGCTAGCGTTGCGAATCAATGTCTCCCGCAGTTTTACATATTCGTTCACCGTCTCGTCGGGAAAAGCGCTGGATAACATCGGAGTTTCCGGATGATAGGCAAATTCCAAAGTGCCTGCCCTATCAGCTAGCGCACAGTCGTAAACGTGGATCCGAGCGGGTAACATCCGGTCTACGTTACGCCGTAGCAGGGTGACAATATCGGGTATGGGTTCAAAGGCATAGATCGTAACATCCCCCTGGCACCGGGCTGCAACTACGCTAGAAAATACCCCGATATGCGCGCCTGCATCGATGACTGTCGCTCCTGGTTCTAAGCGCACGCCTTGTTGGAAGTAGGCTTGACAGTCTTCGTAAATTGCCAGCGCCTCTTCGCGGTTGGGACAGTCTAGCAACATTTGATTGGGAAGTGTAACGTTGGCGATCTTCATAGGTGATCGACATCCTTCCGAGACAGAACCACCTCAATCTGTCCGCTGATCGGGCTGACTTGCATAGGTTCGCGGATGCGCTGCGGACGGGTAATGCGTTCTGGATAGAGAAACCTCCAGGGGGCATAGGTATTTTGAATATGGTACGGGTGGAAACCGGCATCGAACAGCGGAGTGAGCACTTGCTCAAAGATGGGATACCGTTCGCGCTCGACGGCGGGCCAAAGATGAGGAGTCAGTTCGACGATCAATTCCACGTCCGAACGCAACAGAGACAATACTGGCAGCAATCCTCGAATAACCTCAGCTTCTGCGCCTTCAACATCAATTTTGATCAGGCGAACTGATTGCAGTTCCTGTTCCGCGAGCAGCGAGGATAGCGGAGCCGCTGCAATGGTTGTCTGTTTCCAAGATGCCTTTCGCATTACCGTAGTAGACCAACCCTCTACGCCCTCGGGACCGAGGTAGAAGGGAATCGTGCCGGTTTGCTCGGCAGCCGCCACGTTGAGTGCCCGTACATTTTGGCAGTCCGGATTGAGCAATAGATTGGCTTCCAGCAGCCTAAACGTTCCTGGAGATGCTTCTAGCGCCACCACTTGGCCTGCACCACCCACGGAGTGGGATGCCAAGATCGCGTGATAGCCGACGTGAGCACCCACATCAATAAATGTATCCCCCTGTTGTAACGCAGAGAGAATAAACGCTGATATATCTGGCTCCCAGACACCGTAAAGAAAAATGCAGGTTTGAATGGCATCGGGCAGGTGGCAAAGCATTTCAAACCCATAACGGGTTTTTGCCGGAACAGTTAGGGGATTGCTCAAGATAGCCGCCAGTCTGACACAGCCGTAGAGGACTAACTGAATTGGCAAAACAAGAGTAGCGTATGCGCCATATAACCACAGGGGAGGGTCTTGCTGTACCGTTTGCAGCTTAGTGGCAAGGAAACGTACCCCATCCAGCAAAGACGAGAAGGAGTTAGCGCGTTGCATGGTAAGTATAGTAAATGTTGAGAGGCGGACAATTAACGAGAGGCATACAGGTTATAGATATTCGATCCTTTCATGCCCTCTTCTTGCTCGATTTCAATAGTTTGAAACCCCACCTGGGAGAGCAGAGATCGAACGATGTTGACTCGATTCTCTACATCGTGAATTTCAATCACAACTTGCTGAACTTTCGCCCAATCCTCTGGCGCAAAGCCCTGTAGGACATCTAACTCAGCTTTTTCAACATCGATCTTGAGTAGGTCAATTCTCGCAATATTCTGTTCTCGAATAACATCACTGGCCGTGCGCAACTGACATTCTACCGGTTCATTTACGAAGAATGCATTGAGCATGGGCTGAAATTGAGCTTGCGCTTCCTCTGGCAAATTCTTAAGAATTGCTGCTTGCAGTTCAGTTTGTTCCTCTGGCGTATAGGGATAGCCTGTTGACATCGCTGTGGCATAGGGATGGTAGGCAAACGTCACCGTTGCATTTTCATGTCCCAAGCCAAAGGGAAATGCTTTGAAATGGTCTGGATTGAACTGCTGCAAATTTTTTTCCAGTGCTTCAAAGAGAATGGGTATGGGTTCAAAGGCATACACCTGAAGGTCGCTGTAGTGTTGGTGCAGCCAGAGCGAAAAGAGTCCGATATTGGCTCCTACATCAAAGACAATACTGCCTTTTTCTAGCCGAATGTTGTATTTAAAATATTGTTGCACCTGGTTGTAGACAATTGCAGCTTCTTCAGGATTGACACAATAGATTTCTATTTCCCCCAGGATGGTTGTAGTTAAATGCATTAGGCCATTCACTCCTATTGATGAACCCGTATAAGGCTTAATACCAATTCTAAAAAGTCCGTTACACTGTATAACCCGCTTGCCCTAACCCCCTAACCCCTGGGAGATGGGGAAAAGATGGGTGGTTGGGCTAAACAGAATGGGTGTGATTTTGTGCTTATTTTGTAGGATTACTGTTTGCGGTATGCTCCCTACTTATCCTGACATATTTCTGCGTGTATGCTCCTTAAAAATGGCTCAGGTCGATTTGAGTTCACAAATCCGAAGGATTATCGCCCAGAATTTCGCGGAGCGCTGCGGCAACACCACTGGTTTCAGGTTCGGACAGTAATCCGAAATGGTCGCAGGCAATTTCGTGGACTACGACATCGGTACCCAGTAAACTGCGCCACCGATCCGGCGAATCTCCTACGGGAGAGGCGATCGCTGGCAGGGCAAACACGTTGTCTGGCGCAGTGAACCCAAGGGCTGCTCGGAAGAGCGTTACCTTAGCATGGCAGTGTAACGGTTGCGGCTGATAGGCATTGAGGAGCTTGTCGTGCCGATCGGCGAATTGACTCGCTTTGCGGATGGCTCGTACCAACTGTTCCCGCTTCAGGGGCGAGTACTGTCCGACCCGCTTAACGATGACCTCGACGTGCTCGTCAAAGTCCAGTCCCTGAAAATCGGCAAATTCGAGAATTTGTGGGACGTTCCATCGCTGCACCAGCATGTTGCCGATTAGCAATGAAGCAAAGGCGGGATCGCTGACCAGTGAGTTGTCCTTGAGAGAATGCAGATCCATAGACCCGGGTGCATAGGTGTCGAACAAGATTAAGTCTTCAATGCACCCACCCTGCTGTTCTAACTGACGACAGATCTCAACCGCGACGGCTCCCCCGAAGGAATAGCCTCCGATGCGATAGCGGTCTGTCGGAGCGGTGGCGCGGATGATGTTGAGGTACTGGGTAGCCAATTCTTCGATGCTGCTGTAGGAGGCAGATTCGACAGCTTCGATGCCGAATAGGGGAAACTCTGGCCCCAGCGCCCGACTAAGGGATAATAGCCAGTTGGTATCGCCGGGGGCCCCGTGAATCCAGAATGAGGGGGTGTGGCGACCGTGCTCGTGACAGATCGTCAGCGGAGTTGGTGAGGTTGATGAGGTCGGTGGAAATAGACGACCGATCCTTGCTGGTGGTAGGTTCGCTGCTAGTTGCTCGATCGTTGGATAGCGCAGGAACACCTCTGCGGGTAAGGTCACTCCCAGATGTTTTTCTAGGGATTGGCGCAGTTCCGCTTGTACCAAGGAGTCCAGTCCTAGGGAACTCAATTCTGCACGGTCGGAGAGATCCACTTCTGCGATACCCAAGGTTTGACCGATTAGCGATCGCAGGGTTGTCAGCGGATCGGTGGCAGCGGATGGGGTCTCTGGGAGCGGAGATCGCGGGGAGGAACTGGAAGCAACCCAATGTTTGGTCTTGGCGAAAGGATAGCCCGGTAGAGGAACTTTGCCGGGGTTAACTCCCGCCGGATGTTCCCAGAGGAGAGGGTTTCCTGCCATCCAATGACGGGCTGTCTCTGCCATCGGGCTGTCTCCGGCGATCGCCGCTGCGCCGTTAAGCCAATTTTGCATCTGGATACAGAGACTCTGGTGATCGCTCGCTACAAACGCGACCCTTTCGGCAAAGCTATCCCGTCCTGTCTGGAGAGTATAGGCGATGCTTTCTAGGGGATAGTCTTTTGCCCAGGTGCGCAGGGCTGCCTCCAGATTGAGGACGGCCTCTCGTAATGCGACTGGAGTCTTGGCGGAAAGGGGAATCAGTTGCGGATCGTTAAGCGGTGGCGCAGTGGATGGCGCAGGTGGCACGATAACGCGCTCCAGTAAAATGTGACAGTTGGTGCCGCCGAACCCAAAACTGCTGACTCCGGCACGTAAGACAGGCCGTCCTGATGGCTCGATGAACGGCGACCACTCCTGCGTGGAGGTGGCAATTTGGAATCGTCCGCGATCGAGACGCAATAGTGGGTTGAGGGACTGCTGGTGCAAGGTGGCAGGGATAGTCCGATGCTGCATTGCCAAAATAACCTTCAGCAAGCCTGCAATCCCCGATGCGGGTTCCAAATGCCCGATATTGGTCTTGACGGCTCCCAGCCAGCAAACTGGAGCCGGAGCCGTCGGTTTGCCGGAGTGACGACGCAGTTGCTCGAAAGCTTCTGTCAAGGCATCTACCTCTACGGGGTCGCCGAGGGGGGTTCCCGTACCGTGGGTTTCGATCGCGGTCACGGAGTCGGGATCGATCGCGGCTTGGGTATAAACTTGGGCGATCAACGCCGCCTGTGCCTCAGCATTCGGTGCGGTCAGCGACATGGCGTGCCCGCCGTGGTTCACTCCCGTTCCGCGAATGGTGGCGTAAATGAAATCCCCCTCCGCCCGTGCTTGACGAGCCGACTTGAGGACGACAACGCCCACTCCCTCGCCTTTGACGTAGCCATCTGCTTTCCGATCGAAGGTTCGACAGCGTCCACTGGGGGACAAGACACCCATGCGAGCGGCCATCAGTACGGCATCGGGGGACAATAACAGGTGAACGCCCCCTGCGATCGCACAGTCGGCTTCTCCAGAACGAATCGCTTGGACGGCTCGATGCACCGCGACCAAAGAACTGGAACAGGCTGTGTCGATCACCTCACTAGGACCTCGCAGATCGAGCAAGTAGGATACCCGATTGGCGATCATGGCATGGGCGTTGCCCGTAGCGACCTGGGGTCCTGCTTCGCTGCTGAAACGCTCAACGTACTCATTCATTTGTACCCCGACAAAGACAGCCGTGCGGGAGCCTGCTAGGGACGAAGGACGAATTCCCGCATTTTCAATCGCCTGCCAGGTCTGTTGCAGAAATAGGCGATGTTGAGGGTCCATCTGCTCGGCTTCTCGGGGAGAGATGCCAAAGAATAGGGGGTCGAATTCCGCCACTTGCTCCAGAAAGCCTCCCCAGCGGGCAGAGTCTTCCCGTCCCGTGCCGACCAGTGATTGGGAACACTGTTGCCAATCCCAGCGGTCAGCAGGGGTTTCACTAATTAGGTCGCGTCCGGCCACTAGGTTGCTCCAGAAATCCTGAAGTGTGGGAGAGCCGGGAAACAGTCCGCTGATGCCGATAATCGCGACATCCGCATCGTTGTCCGAGACGAGAATGGAGGATGGCGGTACGGGGATGGATTCCTGAACTCCAGCCTGTTTCAAATGGTCGGCTAGGGCGGCGATCGTGCTGAATCGGAAGAAAATTGACGGACTGAGGTCTACAGCATAGGTCTGGGCAATCCGGCTAGCAAACTCCTTCAGCAGAATCGAGTCAAAGCCATACTCACTGAAGCCCGTCTGCGGATTGAGCCGCGTTGGATCGAGGGAGAGTACGTCGGCGGCAAGGGCAGTCAAATTAGCGGTCATGTCCGCCTCGCGACTCGTGTCCGCAATGGAGGACAAGACGGGTTGAGGCACTGGGCGATCGGGCAGGGGGGCTGACGGGGCGTGCAAGAATCGCTGAAGGGCAGACTCTTCGGCAGCGAGGACGAGCGTCTGGGTGCTGCCGTGTGGGAGAGCGCGATCGAAAGCGTGTAGACCTGCCTCGGCGGTCAACAGCCGCAGTCCAGTTACCGCCAGATACAGGTCGCGGGCTGGGTCATCGAGGGTCATGCCGCCCTCTGCCCAGAGGGGCCAGTTGAGGGACAGGCAACCCGTGGACTCAGCAAAGGCATCGAGATAGCGATTGGCGCAAGCATAATTGCAACTGCCCAGATCCCCCATCACGGAAGCTAGAGAGGAGAAGAGCACCACAAAATCTAAGGATCGGAAATCCAGAATGCGGTGCAGCACGCGGGTACCCTCTAGCTTGGGACGCAGCACCCTCTCGAAGTCGTTCCAGCTCAGTTCACCCAAGTTGCCCTGTCCGGGTATTCCGGCGCAGTGAATCAATCCCTGAATGGGTCCCCATAAAGTTTCGGCTTGACTCAGAACGGGGCGCAGGTTTGATTCGTCTGTAATGTCTGCGGCGAAGTAAACGGCATCACCTCCGGCACGGCGGATTGCCTCGATCATTGTCTCAATGGCGGGGGAATGGGGCGATCGCCCGATCAGAATCAAGCGCGATCGGCAGGTCTGAGCCAGATGCACGGCGAATTTGGAGCCAAGGGCACCCGATGCTCCGGCGATCAGATAAACGCCTTGCTGGGTTAGCGGCGAGGTTGCCGACGGAGAGGGGTCTAGGGGGACAAAGTTGCGGATCAGCCTTTTGCCGTCCCGGTGCAAAATCTCGGAGTCAGACCAGGCAGTCTGGGCTTCTGTCGTGACGATCGCCGCCCAATCGCAGGGCGTTGCCTCGACTCGGATGGTTCGGAGTCGCAGGGTGGCAGAGGCGGCGGTGAGAGAATGGCAGAATCCGCCGACTGCGGCATACTCGGCAGCATCTGGCTGTCCGCTGAAAAAGTAATGGATATCGATAGCAGGGATAGCAGCAGGGTTGACGCGCAGCAAGCTCTGAGCCAGCCAGAACATGCGACGTAGGGGAGTCTCCTGCCGTTCGGAGGCGGCGATCGCGGCTAGATCCCAGGTGTGCAGAATGCCTTGGACGGTGGGATAGTCAGACAGCAGGCGGTCGTAGTGATGGGGGTCATCGGGATCGATACGAACGGTGCGGGAGTCTAGGACTTCAAATCGCCCCGTCCCCGGTAGGACTACCGTCACTCGTCGGGGAGCCAGTTGGCGCTGGCAGTACTGTGCTAGCTCCAGATTCGGGGCAAACAGCAGCAACGCTCCATCCGACTTGCTTGGGGTGGCGGGAGCGGGACTCCAGATAGGGGAGAGCAGGGTGGGGTTATTGGGGGAGGTACTCGACTCTGGGGAGGAGGGGGTGAGGTGAATCCAATGTCGCTCCCGCTCGAAGGCATACCCTGGTAAGGCCACAGGCCGATAGACGGCATCGGGTAACGACGGGAATCTGATCGCGGGATGTCCTGCCACCCAATCCTGGGCAATTTCCGGCAATACTTCTCCAGGTTCTCCGGCGAGCCAACCGCGCAGTTGTTGGGCAGCGATGGGAACGGAGGGGGCTATGATCGCTAACCGATGCTCGAATTCCAGCCGTCCCCGCCACAGGGTAAAGGCGATATCCGCTAAGGATCCATCGGCGGCGTGGGTTTCCAGATGTGCGGCTAGGTTGGCGGCCATTTGTCGCAGCGCTGTTGGCGTGCGGGCAGAGAGCGGCAGGATTTGCGGTTGAGAGGGGGGAGCGGGCGATCGGTTCGCGGGCGCGGGGTAGGCTTCCAGAATCAGGTGCACGTTGGTGCCGCCTGCTCCGAAGGAGCTAATTCCGGCTCGTCGCTGCCCCTGCCAAGGTTGACACTGCACCTGAAGCACGAATGGACTCTGGCGGCAATCGAGGGCGGGGTTTGGCTCCTGGCAGTGCAATGAGGGCACCAAAGTAGCATGGCGCATTTGCAAAATCACTTTGATGGCACTAGCAACCCCCGCTGCGGCCTCCAGATGTCCAATATTAGATTTTACGGAGCCGATAGCACAGAAGTGAGTTCGATCGGTGTGGCGGCGAAAGGCTTTCTCTAAGCCTCGCCATTCCAGTGGGTCGCCGACCTCCGTTCCCGTGCCGTGGGCCTCGATATAGCTAATCGTGTGTGTGGCGATCGCGGCATCCTGGAGCGCCAGTTCAATTAGTTCTGCCTGGGCATCGGGATTGGGAACGGTGTAGCTCGTGGTCGAGCCATCTTGATTCGTGGCACTGCCCAAAATCACCGCTTCAATGCGATCGCCGTCTGCTTCCGCTAGGGACAGCGGTTTGAGTAGCAAGGCTCCCACACCTTCTCCGGGAACAAAGCCGTTAGCTTCTCGCCCAAAGCTGCGGCAGCGACCGTCTGGCGACAGGTAGCCCAGTCCGCTGAGGGCGACGTACTTCGATGGATGCAGCAGCAGATTGACGCCGCCCGCGATCGCCACCTCGCATTCTCCCCGGCGCAGGGACTGGACGGCCAGATGAATGGCCGTCAAGGAGGAGGAACAGGCGGTGTCTACCGCAATACTAGGCCCGGTGCAATCGAGAAACCAGGAGACGCGGTTAGCGACGGACCAGTAGGAGGAGGAGGCCAAGACGCGATTGCCCTTCGCCCATTCTTCGGCGGCGAGGAGTTGATAACTGCCCCAAGTAATGCCGGCAAAGACTCCAATGCGGCGAGAGGTACCATCGCTACGGGTGCGCAGACGGGCGGGGGTGTAGCCTGCGTTTTCGAGCGCGTGCCAGACCGTTTCTAGAAACAGGCGCTCCTGCGGATCCGTGGAGGCGGCTTCACGGGGCGAGATGCGGAAAAATAGAGGATCGAAGAGATCAACCTCCTCTAAAAAGCCCCCCCACTTGCAGGGGGATTGTTCTCGGTAGAGGTCGGCATTCCAGCGCGATGGGGGAATCTCGGTAATGGCATCGGCACCGGACACCAGCAGATCCCAGAAGGCTTCCGTCGTGGGTGCGCCCGGAAAGCGTCCTGCCATGCCAATGATAGCGATCGGTTCGTGTTGCGGCAGGGGAGCGGGAACGGGCAGGGGAGCGGCGGGTGTCGGGCTGTCCTGAGTTGGCCGGTCTAGCAAGGTCGCTAAGGACTCCACCGTCGGATTCTCGAAAAAGACAGCCGGATCGAGGGACAATTCTGGAAACTTGGTCTGGAGTGCTTCCCCTAGGCGAGCCAGTTGCAGGGAATCAAAGCCTAATTCGCCGAGACGCGATCGCGAATCGATTTCCTCTGGGCGAAGTCCGAGCAGGTCTGAAACAATCTGAGTCAGTATCGGCAGATAAGTCAGCCGTAAATGATGGGTAGGGACGGGGACGGTTCCCTTTCCAGCAAAGCTGTCCGAGGGCACAGTTGCATCGGGTTGGCCGAACTGTGGCGGTTTTAATCCTCGCTGCCTCAAGAGGGTCTGAAACTTTTGCGAGTCGCCCGGCACAATCGCAATTTGGGAGTAAGGCTGGGCCAGAGCGGCCTGGAGCGAGCGCAGTCCTTCTGCTGCGGCTAGGGGTTGTAGCCCCGCTGCTCGTTCCATCCAGTGTTGCGAGTCCTGACTTAGCGTCATGCCGCCACCTTGCCAGAAGGGCAGATTGATGGAGCGACTGCACCCCTGGCGGTGCTGCGATCGCCGCTGTTCCTCTCGCCAGCCCATCCAGCCATCCAAAAAGGCATTGGCCGCAGAATAATCGGCTTGTCCGGGTGCGCCCAGAAGGGCACTCAGGGAAGACAAACAGAGGAAGAAATCGAGCGGCTCGTCCTGAGTCAGGTGATCGAGGTAGACGACTCCGTGAAGTTTTGGACGCAGAACCCGATCGAAGGCACGGCGATCCTTGCGGTTGAGTAGCGCATCGTCTACGATCCCTGCCGCGTGAATGATTCCCCGCAACGGTAATCCAGTACGACGGGCTGCATTGACTGCGGCTTCAACCCCTGCCCAATCGCCCAGATCGGCCTCGACATAGGTTATCTCCGTGCCTCCGACTCGCCAAGTATCTAGGAGAGCTGCCATAGCGCTATCCAGCGGCGATCGTCCTGCCAACACCAGCGCTAGATTGCCCACTTGAGCGGCATTCTGAGCCAGGGTTCTGCCGATCGCCCCCAGTCCGCCGGTGATGAGGTAACAGCCTCCCGCTTGCCAGAGTGGCGGCAGTTGGCTGGGGGAGTCCTCCAGACGCTGAAGTTGACGAGCTGACAGTCCGGCTGCATCCAAGTGGAAGGAAACGCAGCCCGAATGCGCCCAGATCTGGGCGGCGGCTCCTAGAATCGCAGCGGTGTCGTGACGGAGATCGGTGGTGACGGACAGGACGGCGGGTCGGAGGCGAGTGCTTTCTTGGGCAACGCTGGTTAGCAGGGCAGCAGCGGCAGTGGTGAAGGGCTGTTCTACCTCCGTGCCTCCGACATAGAGAAGGTTGACAGGTTGGGTCAGCGTCGCTCTTAATAGGGCACGACAGAGGTAAAACAGAGGATGCAGCGTCCCATTTAGGGAGTTGCGCACCGCCTCTGCCGGGTGGATCGAGTCAAAGTCCGCACCTTGGTTAACGCAGAGGATAATCTGGGTCGGAACGCAACCCTCCGCTTGCAGGTGGGACAGCAAAGCATCGTAATCCGTCTCTCGGACTAGATTGAGACGGTAGCGATCGCCCGCCAATACTTCGAATTCCATCCCCGGTAAGGCCACTAGGATGGGGCACGATTGCGCCTCCTGCCAGTGCGTCCCCGTTACTGTCCAAGACTCGCTATCGGTGGCGCTGCCAATCCAGAGCAAAGTCCCCGATGGCTGAGGGAGAGGTTGAGTCGAGGCGATCGGTAGCCAAGTCGAAGTAAACAGGTCGATCGTTGGTCGATCAGCAGGTGGGGGCAGCGTTTCGGCAACTGGGGCCGGTAGGGCAGCGTTTCGGCAACTGGGGCGGGGGGAACGGGGAAACCAGCAAGATCGCCGTTCAAATGGATAGCCCGGCAATTCAATCCGACGCAGCGATCGCCCCTGCCAGAAAGTCGTCCAAGCCACCTCCGCTCCTTGCACCCAGCGATTCGCCAATGCCAGCGGCGGAGCCTCTCCAGCCGTCAGAACGGTATCGTCGTCGTCTCTAGCTCGACCCAATACGCTGTCAGCGTCAGGGGTATCTGCTAGGAAATGTCGCCATTGCTGAATCAGTTGCTCGGGAGTTGCCGCCAGCACCGCCAGCCGGACAGGAAGTGCCGTGCGCCCGGTTTGGAGAGTAAAGACAACCTCCTCGAAGGCGGGAGGGGTGGGCACTTCCAGAACGGACAGCAGTTGGCTGACGAGGGTACGCAACCGCTCTTCGTTGATCGCGGAAACCGGGACGACTAGGGGCTGGACGGTGGTAGAGGCCCGATTGGGCGGATGGCTCGGCTGCTGCGGATATTCCGCCACGATCAGATGCACGTTGACACCGCCCGCGCCAAAGGAACTGATGCCCGCCATCCGGGGAGAACCCGCCGCTGTTTGCCACTCGCCGGGCTGGGTCTGGACGAAAACGGGACAGTCCTGAAAATCGATGTGGGGATTCAGTTCCTCCGCGTGTAGGGACGGCGCAAGACGGCGGTGCTGCATTTGTAATAACACTTTGGTCAGCCCCGCAATGCCTGCTGCCGCCTCCAGATGTCCAATGTTCGATTTCACCGAGCCAATCGCACAGTAGGGGATCGCACTGCGACCTAGCGCCTGGGTTAAGGCGGCGATTTCGATCGGATCGCCTAGCGCTGTTCCGGTTCCGTGGGCTTCGAGGTAGGACAGGTCCGTGGCCTCAACTCCTGCGTCGCGCAAGGCTGCCCGGATAACATCAGTCTGCGCCTCCGGATTCGGCACCGTATAGCCGGATACCTTGCCACCGCTGTTCGTGGCGGAGCCGCGAATGACCGCCAAAATGCGATCGCCATCTCGTTCTGCATCGGGGAGGCGTTTCAATACCACAGCGCCCACACCCTCTCCGGGCACCAGTCCAGACGCACCCGCACCAAAAGGACGACAGACACCATCCCGTGCCAGCATTTTCATCCGGCTGAGGGCGAGTAGGTGACGCGGATGCAGGATCAGGTTCACGCCACCGGCGATCGCAGCACGGCATTCATCTCGCCGTAAGCTCTGAACGGCCAAGTGGATTGCCACCAAGGAGGAGGAGCAGGCCGTATCCACTGCCACACTGGGACCTCGAAAATCACAGAAATAAGAGAAGCGATTGGCGATTGACGAGGCAGACGACCCCGCCATGACTGCATTTCCCTGAAGGGCTTCCTCGGCTGCCAGAATCTGATACTCGCCGTACATTACACCGACAAAAACGCCGACCTCGCGCCGACCGGCCTGCCGGGGAACGCGCACCAAGGTATCTGGCGTGAGTCCGGCCTGTTCGATCGCAGCCCAAGCAGTTTCTAAAAATAGGCGTTCTTGGGGGTCCATGCCAGCCGCTTCGTTGGGGGAAATTCCGAAGAAGCGCGGATCGAACCAGTCCACTCGGTCGAGCCAACCGGCACGGGTAATCAGGCTGCTCTC
>Ga0129333_10004470_pt1 | contig 13085 bp, 12 predicted proteins | sample CPB6_08_DNA_FD_94474 | JGI IMG/M metagenome (GOLD analysis project Ga0129333, IMG submission 94474) | Freshwater to marine salinity gradient microbial communities from Chesapeake Bay, USA - CPBay_Sum_0.6_0.8_DNA | ecosystem: Environmental > Aquatic > Marine > Coastal | place: USA: Chesapeake... | reverse complement strand
GCGCTCCTCGAGGATGTTGAACATCCCCACCTGCACGAGCTCGTCGAGCTCGGGCAGCTCGTTCATGGCGAAGATGCCGCGGTGCATCCGCGGGATGAGGCCCAGGTGCAGCGCCTCCTCGCTGGCCATGCTCGTGCCGCCGGCCAGTTTGGCCGGGTCGATCTCGCCGATGATGTCGGCGAACTTCGTTCCCGGCGCCAGCCGTTCCGCGTAGCGGTCGGCACGGGGCCACCAGGCGATCGGCACGGCCTCGGGCGGACGCTCGGCGAGGAGTCGGCGGCCGGCCGAGGTGATCGGCGCATAGGGGTCGTCGTGGAGCGGAATGGCTGGGTCGTCGAGGTAGGGGAGGTGTTCGTCGAGGAAGTGCACGAGAAGCCGCATCAGCCGGCTCTTGGCCTGCCCTTTTTCGCCCAGGAAGAGCATGTCGTGGCCGGCCAAGAGGGCGATGTTGATCTCGGGGATCACGGTGTCGTCGTAGCCGACGATGCCGGGGAAGAGCTCCGAGCCGTCGCGGAGCATGCGCAGGAAATTTTCCCGCACCTCGTCCTTGACGGGGCGGCTCCTCCAGCCGCTCGTGCGGAGTTCGGCGAGCGTGGCGGGCAGGCGTGGGCTGTTCATCGAGGACATCTCCGGAAGACGCTGCGATTGTAGGCGCGCGGCCGCCGCAGCCACCACGAATCGTGCGTCATAGCACGGCTCGGCCGGTCGCGACGGGCTGACGCGGAAGAAGGGCTGGGGGCCGTGAAGCAGTCCCGCATTGGTTCGCCGGCGGTAAAAAGCTCCGATCGACGAGGGACCTTGCCACAGGAGGCTCGTTTGGCCGGCTGGATCTCGCTCGTAAGGCGCAAAGATCCCCCGCCTCCCTCCGCATTTCCCCTACCGGCTCCTCACGATCAGGAGTCGAGTGACGCTTGCCCGATGCTGATGAGCGGGTCAGTGGCACGCTGCCGCCCCGCGAACCATTGTGGTTCTGCTTCATCAACTGTGCTGCTGACAAAGGCGACCGTAACGGCGTCAGTAGTTGCCTTCCGCGGGCCGGCCGTCGAGGATGGCGGAGGCGTCGCCCACGCCTAGCCGCGTGCAGCCCATGTCGAGGTAGCGGACCGCCTCGTCCCAGGTGCGGATGCCGCCCGAGGCCTTGACCTGCAGCCGGCCGCCCACCGCGTCGAGCATGATCCGCAGCGCCTCGGGCGTCGCCCCGGTCGGTCCCGCCGACCTGACGCCGAAGCCGGTCGACGTCTTCACGAAGTCGGCGCCCGCCTCCTCCGCCAGCCGACAGGCAGCCGCGATCCGCTCCGGCGTCAGGTAACAGGTTTCCAGGATCACCTTGACGAGCACGCCGCGGGGCCTGGCCTCGGCGACCACCGCCGCGATGTCGTTGCGGACGGCCCGCTCGTCTCCCGACAGGAGGGCACCGACGTTGATCACCATGTCGAGTTCGCGGGCTCCGTCGGTGATCGCCAGGCGGGCCTCCAGTGCCTTGACCTCCGGCCGCTGGGCCCCGTGCGGAAAGCCGATCACGCTCGCCACCACCACCGGGCTGCCCGCCACGAGCCTGACGGCGGCAGCCACGTCGCACGACCGCACGCAGAGGCAGCCCACGCCACGGGCCACGCACATCGCCGCGTGAGCCGCCAGATCCGCGGCCGCATACTCGGGCTTGAGGACGGCGTGATCGAGCGTCTTCGCCACGTCGGCGACCGTGCGGCCTGGCATGCGTGGGCTCCGAGAAACGCGGCTATCCGGCCCGGGCATCGGAGCCCAACGGCTCGACGGTGGCCACGTGAAACAACGGGCAGATTCGCGCATCGGCCGGAACGCCGTCGTCAGCGACGTCGACGCCCACAAACAGGTCATTCTTCGTGACCCACGCCATCTCCGGGTGACGAACCTCGTAGGACTCGCCGCTCGACATCACGACTCGGAAAGGGCGGAACGGCCGCAGGCGCAGGAGATCGCGAACCATCGATGTCGTCATCGGGTGTTCTTTGGTTTTCGACCTTCTGATAGTACCAGGCCGACCAAGGAGTGTACTTCAGTACACGTTTTGGTCAAGCAGGATTCACGGCTGCAACGCCGCCATCAGCTCGCGCCGGACAGGCGTCGCAGGGCGGCGATGCCGCGCTCCAGCGTGCGCTCGTCGACCGTGTAGGCGATGCGGAAGTGCGTGTCGGCGGCGCCGAACACGCTGCCCGGCACCACGATCAGCCGTTCCTCGGCCGCGGCCCGCTCGGCGAACGCCTTGCCCGATCCGCCGGGAGCCCGGGGGAACAGGTAGAAGGCGCCGCCGGGCTGCACGAAGTCGTAGTGCCCGCGCAGTCCCGCCATCAGCAGGTCGCGCTTGCGGCGGCATTCCGCCAGCGGGGCGTCCATCGGGGCGTCGAGTGCCGCCAGCGCCGCCCACTGCCCCACCTGCGGTGCGCAGACGAACGTGTATTGCTGCATCATCGTGCAGGCGTCGATGATCGCCGGCGGCCCGTGCACCCAACCCACGCGCCAGCCGGTCATGGCGTGCGACTTCGAGAAACCGTCGATGACGACGACGTTCCCGGAACAGGGGGCCGGCGAGGCGAACGGCGCGTCATAGCAGTAGGAGCGGTAGAGCTCGTCGCTGACGAGCGTCACGCCATGCCGATCGGCCAGGTGGGCCAGTGCGGCGACGGTGGCCGCATCGGCCACGGCCCCCGTGGGATTGGCCGGCGTGTTGAGCAGGATGGCGACGCAGCGCGGACCGATCGCCGCCGCCACGCGATCGACGTCGATGCGAAACGAGGGGGACGTGTCGATCGGCACCACCCGCCCCCCCAGGAACTCCACCAGCGGCCGGTACATCACGAAGGCCGGCTCGAACACGATCACCTCGTCGCCGGGATCGATGAGGGCCATCAAGGCGAGCACGAGGGCCCCGCTCGATCCGCTCGTCACGCAGAGCCGGCGATCGGGCTGGCCCGTCTCGCGCCGGGCCCGCTCCTCGAGCCGGTCGCGCAGTGCCGGGATGCCCTGGGTGGGCGTGTAGCCGTTCTTGCCGGCCTCGAGCGCGGCCCGGGCCGCGTCCCGCGCCGCCTGCGGCATGGCGAAGTCGGGCTGCCCGATCGAGAGGTTGATCGGATCGGGGAGCCGGGCGGCCAGATCGAACGCCTTGCGGATGCCCGACGAGTCGAACGCCGCCGCGCGGCGGGAGACGCGCTGGCCCGGCGGCCGCCCGCCGGCGGGGCGGGCCGCCGCATCGTCGGCTGCCGGCCGGTTCATCCCGCGTCCTTGAACAGTTCGGCCAGCCGCTCGGCCAGCTTCTTGCCACGGGCGTTGAGCGTGATCACGTTGCCGTCCTTGCCGATCAGGATCAGCTGCGGGATCCCGGAGATGCCGTAGAACTGGGCGATCGGGTCACCCCAGCCCTTGCCGGCGAAGATGATCGGCCAGGGAATCTTGTTCTCGGTGACGAAGCCCTCCACGGCCTTGCGGTCCTCGTCGAGGCTGATGCCCACGACCTCGAAGCCCTGGGCGTGGTACTTCTCGTATTGCTCGAGCATGTTGGGGATCTCGGCGACGCAGGGGCCGCACCAGGTGGCCCAGAAGTCGACGAGCACCACCTTGCCGGCCAGCGCCTTCTGGTCGAACGGGCTGCCGTCGAGCAACGCGCCCTTGATCTCCATGGGCCTGCCGGGCAGCTCCAGGAGCCGGAGCTTGCCGGCGAAACTGCCCGCCAGTTCCTTGATCTGCTGGTTCTTGCTCGACTCGAAGATCGGCGTGAAGGCCTTGAAGGCGGCGGCCGCCACCTGCTCGCCGTCGGGCATCTGCTCGAAGGCCTGTGCCAGCTGCATCGCCAGCCCCACCGATTTCGTATCGTCGGGATTCTCGGCCAGGAGGGCCGCCATCTTCTTGACGAGCGCCGCTCCGCCGGCGGGTTCCGGTTTCTCGAACAAGGCCTGGGCCTCGGCCACGATCAGCAGCCGCTTCGCCTCCATGGCGACCTCGGGCACGGGACAGTCGATCAGGGTTTTTGCGAATACCGCCATCTCGGCCTGGGCCTTCTCGTCACCGAGCCGGCTCTGCATCATCAGGCCGTCGAGCTTGAGCGACGCGGCCCGGGCGAACAGCGGGTCGTTCGGCTTCAGGCCTGGCAACACGCGGTCGGCGGCCTGCACCGACACCCGGGCCACCTCGCCCATGTACTTCATCATCTCTTCCTGCGACCGCGGCCTGTTCTTGGGCTTGCGCAATTTCTCCGCGAACTCGAGCAGTTCCTCGGGAGTGCCGACGGCGGGCAGTTCAGTCGCAGTCGAGGCATCCTCCGCCTCCGCGGCGGGTGGTGCCGCAGCGGGCTGTGCGGCGCATGCGAGGCCAGACAGGGCGGTGGCGCAGAGCCCGACCAGGACGGCCGACAGCAGGGAAGGGCGGAGGCCGAGGTGCGGGACGAAGCGCGTGGGCATGGGAGTCTCACGGGGCGGATGAAGGACGAGGCACGATCGGAACGCTGCCGGATCGTAACCGGGGCCCGATCCGACCGGCAACGGGCGATCACCCGGCGCTGCCGCGGAGCTACCTGACGATCGTGCGGAAGCGAACGAAGCCGCTTTCGCCGGGCCGCAGCGTACCCTGCAATTTCCAGGTCAGGACCGTGGCGCCGTCGGCGGCGGTCGTGGTGGAAAAGTCGGCCGGCACGTTCGCGGCGGCCGAGTCGGGCACGAGATCGAGCCGGGTGGGGAGGGCGTCGGCGAGGACGATGCCGGTCAGCGGCCGATCGCCCGAGTTGAGCATCACGATCGTGAAGTCGAGCTCCTCGCCCGGCCGCGCGGTGTCGCTGCCGGCCTGCTTGCAGAGCGTGAGTTCGGCGCGACCGGGTTCTTCGAAACGCAAGGTGGCGGTGCCGCGGCCGGCGGCCACGGTTTCGGGCGACCGGCCGTCGAGGAGCACGTTGGCGGCCTTGATGGAGGTCCAGGCCAGCGGCACGTCGAAGCCGATGGCGAGCAGCGGCCGCTCCGCCAGCCGTTCCTGCTGCAGGTTTTCGGCGTTCACCCGGGCCACCGGTCCCTGGGCGTTGTCCTCGGTGCCGGGCAGCGACTGCTGATCGACCGCCAGCGTGCCGAGCCGCTCCTGAACGGCGACGCCCGGCAATGCCTTGCGAGCCGATTCCAGGGAGATGTTCTGCGTGCTGCGCCAGACGGGCTGTCGTTCCACCTCAAGGTCGGCGGTCGTGTCGAGGGTCATGGCGTCGAGCCCCTGCGGCGCCGCATCCTCGAAGGGCCGCAGCACGGCGCGGACGGCGCCGAAGCGCGGTGCGAAGACGCAGGCGCAATTCGAGGCCACGAGCCTTACCTCGTCGGCGTCGGGGCCGTCGTCGCCGGGGCGATACCGGGCCACGGTGTCGCCGGCAGTGAGGTTGCGCAGGCCGTCGGCACCCGTCGCGCGGGCCGGCGCACAGGCGTCGCCGCCATCGCACACCAGATAGGGGCCGACTTCGGGCAGCGCCCTGTCGCGAGGCAGGCAGACCTGGGGCTGGCAGGTCTGGCAGACCGGGCCGCAGTCCTGCGGCGGGCATGTCGCCGTGCGGCAGCGGCGACCGATGCGGGGCAGGGGAGGGCAGGGGGCCTCGAGACCCGTGAGCCGCACGCCGGCGTCGCGCTGCCCGGCGGCGGCCGTCTGCTCCCACGACGTGGGCTCGATGCGGGAGGGGGCGAGCGGCTGCACGGAGGTCTCCGCGGCCGTCTCGACTGCGGCGGGGAAAGGCTGTGTCGTCAGCGCGGTGCCGGTCACGATCGCCGGCGTGGAGAGCGAGCGGCAGGAGGCGAGGATCAGCGTGCCCAGAGCCAGGGCGATGATGCGGATCAGCCGCAGGGTGCCCGCGGCGGGATCGGATCGCGGTTCGGTGGCGACTGCGCGGCCGGTCATGGCGTGCTCCCCGCCGGCGGCAGGCGATTGCCGATCACCAGCTCGGCGACCGGGTCGCCCAGCGTCCGTGCGACGTCGAGCGGATCGTCGCCGGGCCGGACGTCGAACCAGCCGGCCGGCACGAGGTCGGGCTTCTCCGTTTCGCACGACGCGTAGACCACGCGGCGGACGAGCGCGCCCTCCACAGCCACGAACAGGTCGTCCTCGTCGATGGCGACTTCGACCGGGAAGCGCCAGGCCGTGCCCGGCGGCGTCACGAGCTTGGCCAGCACGCACAGGGACGGAAAGAGTTCCTGCCCCTCATGGCCCGGGATCCCGCCGATCCGCAGCCGGTAGGGACGGCCCACGACGAGCCCCATCCGTAACGGAGCCGGACGCAGCGGCGACCAGCCCGCCGCCGTCTCGATGCTCACGAGCATCCCCTCCGGGCCGCGGATCTCGACCGGCTGGACGCTCTGGGGGAGGGTCGATTCCGGACAGGGACCGGGCTGCAGCCGCCCCGGGGCGCCAATCGCTCCCGGTGGTGAGTAGTTGGCGAATGTGTCCGCCGGACTCGAGGCGACAGCAGGCCGGGTGGTTCCCAGCGATGGTGTCGCGACGAGCAAGGCGGTCGCCAGCAGTCCTGGGGCGAGCCGCAGCACGGTCCCTGTCCGGAAAAGGTGTTCGTCGATCCTGGTTTCGTCCCGCCGCGAGCGAGCCGATTGGGCTGTGGTGCGTGCGGCGGGCATGGTCACTCCTGACGTTCGTTCACTGGTCCATCGGCTCGGGCGGGCACGGAGCCTCGCCCACGATCCGGCCCGGGCCCATCGCGTCGGGATCGGGTCCGCCGTTGTCGACGAGCCGCTTGCGATCAGCATGCGGCTGACGGAGGTGGATGTGCGGCACGTCATGCCGTTCGGAGACGTAGGCGTGGCGGGCCGGCTTCGGGTAGCTGAGCCCCGGGGCTTCCTGGACGTGGAGCCTCATCTCACGCGACGGCGGCGGGATGTGCATCTTCGTGTGGTTGGTGATCGTGTGTTTCTGCAGGCCGGCGGGCACGCCCAGCGGGATGTGGGCGGGGCCGGGCAGGCCGATCGGGGTGCCCGTGATCGGCTGTCCGTAGTGCGGGGCGGTCGCACCGGCCAGGAATGCCGGGGGCAGTTGCGACGGATCACCGCCCACGGGCATGCCGAGCGGGGCCGCGATGCCGTAGGGGGCTCCAGCGCCGTCGGCACCACCCGCCAGGCCGCCTGCGGAACCGGGCGCTTCGAGATCCTTGTTGCCGATGCGGATGATCGCCAGGATCGAACCGCGGCGATCGGCCTCCACGACCGGATCGACCCCCGGGTCGAGTCGGGTGCTGACCAGGGTCTCCACGCCCGGCACGGCGAGTTCCTGATACTCGGCGTCGGGGAGGTAGACCACCTTGGTGACGAAGTTGCCGGTCGTGACCTGGTCGAGATCCTCGTTGGTGAGTTGGAAGGGGACGGCGTTGTGGGCCAGGTAGGCCGCGGTCCGCGGCGTCACTGGCGCGACTTCGAGCGAGGGATAGAGTTCGACTCCTTCGTAACCCTCGATGTCGGTGAGCTTGAGGCGGTAGATCGCCCCCTGCGGGAAGTCGTATCGGCCGGGCGTCACGAGCGGCGCGGAATCGAATCCGCCGCCGGCCGCGGTGTCCCAGCGGACCTGCATGCCTTCCTTGCCGATGAAGCCGACCTGCGAGGTCGGCGGCACGCCGAAGCCGCCACCCATGCCGGGGCCACCCATGCCGGCGGGGCCGCAGAAATCCGAGCCGCCCATGCCACCCGGACCGGTGCCCGACGCCGCGATCGATGCTTCGTAGGAAGCCGGTGCGATGATGCCGGGGCCGGGGCCCTCAACGCCCGGTCCCGGATGATGAATCATCGCGGCCGGGGGCAGGACGTTGGTGTGTGGCGTGGCCAGCGGGCGCATCTGGGCCAGCCCCGTGAACGGCGAATTCGCCGGGATGTGGCAGCCCGCCAGCGTCGCTGCCAGCGACATGCCAACCAGGCCCTGCACGCGACGTTTCAGCATCGTAAGTCCTCCGAAATCCAGTCCGTAACGGGCATCTCGCCGCGGCCGAGCGGGTCCTTTTCCGGCATGGGCTGTCCGGAGCGGATTTCCTACACTCGCCGAGCGGGTCGCCGGTCGCCCGGTGACGCTCGATCCACCGCCGGTTGTTTCGACGTGGCCGAGCCGGTTTCTTTGGCAAAATCCTCAAACTCAACGCGATCGTGACGCCCGGCAATCCTCCCATTCTGCGCGGCTTTCGCGGCCTTCCGGCGGGAACGGTGGGTGCGCTGGCGGCCTGGGCGGCTTTCGTGGCCCTGGCCCTCGGTCAGTCGCCCACGCCCAGCGTCTACAGCCGGCGCAGCGCTCCACCCGCGGCGGATGCGGCGCCCGCCGCGGAGAGGGTGGCTGCCGCGGATGCCACGCCGGCCCCCGACGCCGCGGCGCAGGCGGAACGGATCGTGGCCAGTGCCGTTGCCGTCATCGGCCGCGCCGAGGCCCTCACGGTCAAGACCCGGCAGAAGGTCCGCGTCGGCGATCGCGTGCTCGTGGGCACGGGCCGCTACCTGCAGTCGGGCCGCGGCGAGGAACAGCGCTTCCGCTTCGAATCGACGCTCACCTGCGACACGGAGACATTCGAGATCACGGAGGTCTGCGACGGCCTGTTCTGCTGGCTCCACCAACGCAACAGCGACGTGCCGCCGACCCTGCAGCGGATCGACGTGCGACGCGTGCGCGGCAGGCTGGCGGAACTGAAGGCGCCCGACCCCGACGAGACGTCACCCTACCTGGGCGGCCTGCAGCGCTGCCTGTGGTCGCTGCGGCAGTGGTTCCGCTTCGAGACGGCCGTGCCCGGCGACCTGGACGGGACTCCGGTCTGGATCGCGGACGGCCGCTGGCATCCCGACTGGCTGTCGATGGTGATGCCCAATCTCGCCACGGCCGCCCGGCGTCCCGGGGGCATCGCGCCCGCCGAGCTTCCCGACGGCATGCCCTGGGGCGTGCGCATGTCGATCGGACGCAGCGACCTCGTGCTGCGGCGCATCGAATGGCTGGCGATTCCGGGACCGCGGCCCGTGGCGGCCACGGAGCCCGAGCCGATCGCCGTGCTCGATCTCGTCGAGGTGCGCTTCGCCGGCCCCTTCGACGGCGGTGCCTTCTTTTATCAGCCGGCCAGCCAGGGGCTGGTCGACATCACCGAGAACTACGTCAAGGTGCTGGGGCTGATGCGACAGTAGCGGCGGCCGGCCGCCGCGCGGGCCAGCCCGCGTCGACCAGGCGCAGGGCGGCGTCGATCGCCGCCAGCATGCTCGCCGGATCGGCCTGGCCCCGGCCCACGATGTCGAAGGCGGTGCCGTGGGCCACGCTGGTGCGCACGAGCGGCAGGCCGAGCGTGACGTTCACGGCGCGGTGCATGCCCAGCAGTTTGACCGGAATGTGGCCCTGGTCGTGATGCAGCGCGACCACGCCATCGAACTCGCCGCGGCTGGCGCGCAGGAAGAGCGTGTCGGCGGGGAGCGGCCCGGACACCTCGAGGCCCGTGGTGGCGAGGGCCTCGACCGCGGGAGCCACGAGCCGCCGTTCGTCGTCGCCGAACAGGCCGCCCTCGCCGCCATGGGGATTGAGCGCCGCCACGGCGATCCGCGGCCGCCGGCCGAGCAGCGCCGGCAGCACGTCGGCGAGACGCCGGCCGGCCGCCGCGATGCCCTCGGCGCTGAGGCGGTCGAGCGCCGTCCGCAGTGACTCATGGAGCGTGGCGTGGACGACGCCCAGGCCGCCCGGCCCGGAGCCGGTCGGCAGCCAGAGCATCATCGACGCGGCGTCGTCCGCCAGGCCGCAGGCCCGGGCCAGCAGTTCCGTGTGGCCGGGGGCATCGCAACCGGCGGCGCGGAGCGCCTCCTTGTGCAGCGGCCCCGTGACGATCGCGTCGGCGTGGCCGATGCGGACGGTCGCGATCGCCGCGTCGAGGGCGGCCATCGCGGCGGCTCCGCCCGCCGCGGAGATCGTGCCGTCGACCACGGAGCTGTCTGCACTCGCGCCGCCCTGGGCCCCGGTCGGCGACTGGATCACGAGCAGCTCGTCGGGACGCGATGCCCGCATGTCTGCGGCGGTGACGGCGGTGATGGCCAGGCGGGGCAGCCCCCGGCGCCGGCCCAGCACCGCGGCCAGCGCCGCGGGGTCGGCGACCACCCGCAGCCGGGCCCTGGCATGGGCGGCCGTCCGCGCCCAGGCCAGGGCCACGACCTCGGGGCCGATGCCCGACGGGTCGCCGCAGGTGACGACCAGCGTCGGTCGTTCGTCGGCTGGGTCACGCGGTGGGGAGGGGGCGGCATCTGGCACGGGGCGATCCGCGAGGGCAGGGGAGGTGGGCATGGTGGAGGCTCCGTCGGCAAGCCTATAACGTCAAGGCGACGGCCGCATCAGCGGCCGGCCTTTTTTCCCGCTCAACGAGGCCTCTATGGAACGCATGTTCGTCAGGGCGGCGGCCTTCGCCGTGGCACTCATGGCGGCCACGGCCGGACTCGGCCTCTGGATCGGCGATCTGCACGGCACGAGCGACTCCGGCCTGCTCCGCTGGGCGACCGTGCATCGGCTCTCCGGCGTGCTCTCCGCGCTTGTGGTCGTGCTCGTCAACAGCATCAGCGTCACCTACTTCATCGGCACCGGCCGCTGGTGCAAGGAGGTCGTCGAAGCCTATGGGCTCGACCGGGCATTCGTGAACCGCAGCACGGCCATCAAGCGGGCGGCTTTTCCCTTCGCCCTGCTGGGGATGCTGGCGGTCGTGGCGATCGTGGCCCTGGGAGGGGCGGCCGATCCCGCCAGCGGACGGGCGGGAAGCCGCGATTGGGTGACCGCGCATCTCGTGGGCGGGATCGGGCTCGTCGCCGCCATCGCCTGGTGCTTCTGGGCCCAGGTCGCCGCCATCGCCCGGCAGCATCGGCTCATCGACGAGGTGATGGCCGCGGTGCGCGAAGAGCGGGCGGCCCGTGGCCTCGACGTGGATCCCGCACCGGCAGGGGCCGTCGCCCAGCGCTGACCGGCGGTCAGTGTTCGTGGGATTCGCCATCCGCTCCGGCATGAACGGCATGGGCGTGGCTGACGCGTTCGAGCGCGGAGATGCCCCAGGCGCAGGCCAGCCCCAGGGCGAGTGCCGTGGTCAGGAGCACGCGATCATGGCTGTGGAATTGCACCTCCGGGAGCAGGTCGGCCGCCGCGATGCAGAGGAAGGCGCCGGCCGCCATCGCCATGGCGACGCCCGTCACCATCTCCTGACGGCCACCGAACAGCGACAGGCTGCAGAGGAAGGCCACCGCCCCCAGCGGCACGACCGCGGCATAGAGTGAGTTGACGATGAGCCTCGTCCGCGGTGCGGCTCCGGCATTCAGCATCAGCGTGGCGATGATGCCCGCGTCGAAGGGCTTGTGGAGCACCACGGCCAGAAACGTGGCGAATCCCGCCAGCATGCCGTCTCCATGAGCGGCATCGGCGCCGACGGAAGCGGCCAGCGCCGCGCCGTCGGCGAGGCTGTGCAGTGCCAGCCCGGCGAAGGCTCCGCACCAGGCCCAGCGGCCCGTCGGCACCGACCCGTGGGCATGACCGTGGTCGTGGGGGCCGTGATCGTGGTCGCAGGCGGGCCCGTCGGCCGCGTGGTGAGCGTGGCCGTGAAAGGCGCGCTCCAGGAGGAACATGGCGAAGAACCCGGCCAGCACCCAGATCATGGTGAACTCGATGTCGCGGTCGAGCTGCAGCCAGGCATGCGGCAGCAGGTGCAGCAAACCCACACCGAGGAGCACGCCGCCGGTGAACGACAGCAGCACCTGCATCGGCCGGTGTCCCAGCGTCAGGAAGGTGACCGACGAGCCGCCGAGAAACGCGGCTGCGGCGATCAGCGCCAGGTAGACGGCCAGCCCGGCGAGGGCCGACTGGGCGGGAAACGCGACGGCGACGGATGGAATCATGGTGAGCGGGCGCCGGCGAGAGGGAGACCCATGATCCCGCCGCCGTGAGCCGCGGGCAAGGGGGAAGCCCTATCCGGCAGGGCCTGGCAGGGGGCGACGCATGCCGCCATCGTGCGCGTCAGCGCCGGTACTGCCAGTTCTGGTAGGGCACCTGCTGGAAGTTCCTGGTGGCCTGCTCCATCTGCTGGCGGACCGTCGCCATGCGTTCCGTCCAGGCGGCATCGCCGGCCGCCAGGGCGCCCAGGATGAGCGCGAGCACGTAGGTCACGAGGTTGGGCCACATCACGGGGCCGTGGAATTTCAGCGCCGTGCCGAACGACTTCTTCACCTTCGGTCCGAACCACCCCATCTTCACGCTCCAGATCTCGTCGAGCACGAGGTGCGTGAGAAAGCCGAGCACGACGGCGCTGGAGACGAAGTAGCGACGCAGTGGATCCTCCGCGCCGAAGGCCAGGAACGTCGTCTGCCCGGCGATGGCGGCGGCCGGCAGGCTGTGGAACATGCCGCGGTGGTGCGAGTAACTCTTGAGCAGCCACGACACCCCGAAGCGGATGGCCAGATAGATGATGGCCCCGGCGAGGATCATGGCCTCGACCGGCATGCCCATCTGGTGGAAGCGATGGATCATCATCATCGGCACGACGGCGGCCGCGAACGCCACGCTCTCGCGGAGCGGGATGCCCGGACCGCTGTCGAGGTCGGGGAGCATGCCGGCCACGGCACACAGCCCCGCGGCCAGTCCGCAGGTCACGGGGTGCATGTCGCCCACGTACCAGGCGGCGGCGCCGTAGCCGGCGCCGACGATCGACGAGCCCGTGATGTGGACGCGAAACCCGGGCACTGACATCCCCCTGCAAAACCAACTGCCGCCCGGCGGCCAAGGGGCCGGGGCGTGATCCGGGCGGCCGGCCGGGAAGACCCTCCGCGCAGACATGCTCTCTATCGACACTTGCGCGGCCGCTCGTCAGCCGGCATGGGGTCGCATCCCCTGCACTGCCGCACCGTTCGCGTCACAGGGGCGCCGCCGAGAGGGTGTCTTGAGAAGACGGCACTTTCGGCAGACAGGGGTGTTTTCGCAGGCTGGACAATCTTGGTTGCGAAGAATGAGATGCCTGGGTGGTCTGGCGAACGTGGGGTGTTCGTGGCGGTCGTGAGGCACAGGGTGTCATGGCCGTGATTCAGGTCATCTGCTCTTCGTGCCGGAGTGATCGTTTCCCTACACTTCGC
>Ga0129333_10004468_pt1 | contig 13089 bp, 12 predicted proteins | sample CPB6_08_DNA_FD_94474 | JGI IMG/M metagenome (GOLD analysis project Ga0129333, IMG submission 94474) | Freshwater to marine salinity gradient microbial communities from Chesapeake Bay, USA - CPBay_Sum_0.6_0.8_DNA | ecosystem: Environmental > Aquatic > Marine > Coastal | place: USA: Chesapeake... | reverse complement strand
CGCCGGGCTGTATTTGTCGGCGTTGCTGATGAGGTTAAGGGCGATGCGCGCGAGTTTTCGTGTATCCCCCATGATCCACAGCGGCTGCTCCGGTGTGACGAGGCTCACCGGATGCTGCCCTCTGAGACGACTGCCTTCGCCGGGAATACTGCAGTTGCGGTATAGGGCCTGCAAGAACGCCTGAAGGTCCATACGCACCCGTTTTACCGTTTCCCCGCCGTCGGCATCGATGCGTGCCAGATCCAGCAGGTCGCCGATCATGGCGCTGAGCAGTTGTGACTGCTGGAAAATGCTGGTCAGCAGCTCGCGTGATTCGGCTTCGTCGATGGTGATTTCCGGCGAATTCAGGATTTCCGAGAAGCCCATGATCGTGGTCAGCGGTGTGCGCAACTCATGCGCGGCGGTGGCGAGGAAGTTGCTTTTCATCGCGTCCAGTTGATAGCTGTCTGTGATGTCACGGAAACGGTAGGCACAGGCAGCACTATCTGCGCCAAAGAGAGCGTGTTTGCGGTACTTGATGATACGCGTCAGCGGGCTGCGGACGACCAGTGCCTTTTCGTCGGGTGACAGTGCGCGCCGTACTTTGACACTTACCGGTTCCTGCTCATAAGCGGCGACCAGCGACAAGAAGTCGGACTCGCTAATGCCCTCCAGCGCGATGCTGTGCAGGTTGAGCATTTGTATCAGTTGCCCGTTGTGCAGGGTCTCCCGATTATTGTTGTCGAACGAGATTAAGCCCGAGGGGGCACTTTCATAGATCGCCTTGATGATGGCATTGCGTTCGTCGAGCGCAGCCTCACGGGCCTGGATGGCGCGCAGGTCGTACAGATAGAGTGCCTGTGTTTGACCGGGTAGCAGGAAAGTGGCTGCCACGACCGGAATCAGACTGTTGCCGACCTGTAGAGTGAGTATTTTCGCGGAGGTTGGCATTGCGTCGGTGGCAACAGCAGCCGGCAGCCGGTCGCCGGTGGCGAGGAAGTGTGAGGTGAATTCCCGGTTCTGCAAGGCGTCTTCGGTCATCCCGAGCAGGCGACAGGCAGCCGGATTGGCGCCGGTGATCCGGCCCACGCCGTCCAGGGTCAGGATGCCTTCAAACGCCCCGGTGATCAGGGAGGTCTGGTGGGCTTCACTGCGTGCAAGACTGGCTTCGTAGGCATGGCGTTCGGTGATGTCGATGCAGAGGCCGTCGATGCGCAGGTGATCGCTGCCGGCGACGTAGGTTCGCAACAGCTGACAATCAAACCAGGCATTGCCAACAGGCAGTTCGAAGCGGCTGTCCCCGTCTTTGATGGCAAGCCGGGCGTGGTTGACCAGCAGACGGCGCTCCGCGGGGCTAAAGCAGCGCAACAGGGACAGGCAACCCGGCGCGCCACCAGTGTCCTCCAGCTCCAGCACAGTCAGCAGGCTGCGGGTATGGAAGCTGACGGTGCAACCTGGCAGATCGATGGAGAAAGCGACCAGATTGGCGCGGTCAGCCATATCCTCAATGTGACGTTGCGCACGCTCGATATCGGCAAACAGGCGGCCGATCTTTTCCTGGTTGGTGGATTGCGTGGTCGCGATCTGTGCGTCGAGGCTCTGAATCGCATCCCGCAGACGGTCGATCTGATGCACGTGACCGCCATCCTGTTCGCGGCCACCCTCGGTCATGTTTTCGATGGTTTGCGTTATGCGTTCGAGTGGCGCCACATAGCGCTGCTGGATGTACATCGCCAGGCCAAGCGCCGACAGAACGGAGGTAATCGCAACGGCTATATGCAGCGCCATCAGGCTGGGTTTATGCATTTCCCATACCGAATGTTTCACCTTCGTTTCCGTGCGTACGAGCCAGCGTTCGAAGGGGGTATTCAGCGGCAGGAACTCGATCGCGTTGCCTGCCTCGCCCGGCGGCGGGGTTGCCGAGCGGAGCGACATGGATTCGTTGCCTTCCTTCGTGACCCAGGCTGTCTGCGTTTCCTGGAGGCTGAACGCTTCGGACGTTTGCGCGCTGCCGGGCAAACGGTTCCGTGTGGTCAGTACTGCGAGCAGATAGCCGGTCCTGCGGTTGTCGCGGTCAAGAATCGGATAGGCCAGCGCGAGAAGACTCTCCGAGAGCTTGGCGGTGGCCGGGTAATCGTCCGGGGATTGCCGGATTACCTCGACCGCCCTTCGCAGTTCGCCAATGGCTTTTTCCTCCCGCAGCGAGCGGTGTTCTACGGAGAGGGGGCTGAAGTCGGGGCGTGTGATCGCGATCATGACAACGGCGCTGTGCTCTTCCTGCAGGGCTGCGAGTGACAGAGACGGGATTGCCGACAGCGGGTCGCTCCGGTCGCCCAGTGTTCTCGCGGTTTCGCGCATGAAGCTGTTGAAACGTTGTACGGCGACCAGGTTGTCGTAGGCGATCCGACGGCTGATGTCGCGTTGCATCGTCTGCTCGATATCCCAATGCATCAAGCGGAACTGGTGAAACGTTGCGCCGATGAGTATCAGGCTGGCCGCAATCGTCAGGATGACGATCAGCGATGGCGCCCCGGCGGGCATGCGGAGGGAAGAGAACTTCACCGGGGTTAGAGCGATTTGGCGGCGATGGAGGTCTGCGGCGGGCGCTTCAGGGCCTCGTCGACGGCGTCGAGCAGTTCCTGGCGGGTGAAGGGTTTGACGACATAACCGTCGCCGTTGAGGCGGGCGGCTTCCAGCATGTCGTCGAACTGGCCTTTGGCGGTGACGAGCACCACTTTCACGGGGAGCTTCAGGCCCTGTTTGATCTCGTCGAGGGCCCCGAGTCCGTCCGGTGTGCCCGGCATCATCACGTCGAGCAGGACAAGGTCGGGGTGTTTCGATTGCGCGGTCTCGATGGCTTCCGTGCCGCTGCCGGCCTCCAGTGTTGTGTAGCCGGCGGATTCGAGGATTAACCGGATCAGACGGCGAACTTCCCGCTGGTCGTCAACGATGAGGACGGTGGCGTTGTAAGTCATGGCCGGGTCTTTTTGAATATTGCGGGTTACCAGTGTGCGCCGGCCAATACGGGGGGCGAGTCCCGGGTGACATAAGTCACTCGGGACGGTCACTGTGCCCCGGTCGTCGCGGCTTCCTGTACTTCTTGATGTGCTTTTGCAACGAGTTGCTCCAGCCGTGCAAAATCCACCGGCTTGATGAGTACTGGACAGCCCTCGGGCAGCGAGCCGCGGCGGCGGATATCGTCCTCGTTCATGCCGGTGACCACGCAGTAACGGTACAGCGTGCCGCCGAGTTTGGCGTGTATCGACTGGATCAGCTCGAAACCGTCGACCTTGGGAATATTGAGGTCGAGGATCACAAAGTCCGGTTGGTACTCGCCGAGCAGAATCAGGCCCTGCAAGCCGTCGTGCGCCAGCTGGAATTCCACCGGGGTGCGCCAGTTGCGGCTCATCAGCTGGTAGAGGCGGCAGATATCCGGATCGTCTTCGATCACCAGGATGCGGCATTTCCCGGACGAGGCATTCGCGCCGCCTTCACTGCGGCGCTTTTCGGCCAGCGCATAGACTTCGGCGGCAAACAGGCGCCGGTGCCCGCCCGGCGTTTTCCAGCCTGTCAGAATCCCTTTCTCCATCCATTGCTGTACGGTGCGGATGGAGACGCCGAGAATTTCGGCGGCGTCGAAAGTGGACATATGTCGTTCGTTCTCTTGCATGGATAGCCCCCACCGGACCTTAAGCGTGTTTCAGAAAAAGAAATGTAATATTACCGGAATGCATACGATCTAAGCGCCGGTATTCTGGCAATGGATCCTCGCTGTTTCTGATTAATTTAATAAATATCAATAAAAACATATAGATATAAAAATAACAAAAATCAATGGTGTGCGAGGTTAAGCGAAAGGTTATCATAAGTATCAATAAATTGATACTTCAGGATATGACTGATGCCTGCTCCGACCGATTTGACTGAAGCGTTGGCCGCTACTTACCGGGATGCGCTGGCACGCTTGTCTGGGGGCTGTGACTGGACGTCGCTTGCAACGGATGTTACTGCATTGATGCCCCCTCTGTACCGCCGGGTGTTGGTGACGCTGGCGGAAGGAGTACCGGAGCGCGGTGCTACGTCTCAACGACGCGTGGACATCGCTTACTGGGATGGTCGCGTATGGCATCTTGCACGCTCCTTGAGCGTCATTGACTGGCCGCTGGCGTGGATGCCGTTGCCGGAGCCTGTCGCAGTGTGAGCGGTCGCGATGGCCTATAAGGCCTCGCGGACGGGTCCGAACCACCTTTGCTGCTCGAGTGAACGGGTGAGCGGTATTTACGCCCTCCGGAGATCGGGTCTAGGGTTCGAGCAGGGTTAGTTCCCGCTGATAGAAAATGCCGGAGGCGCGCCGGCCTTCGATTTCGACGCGGTAGGTGAGATCGCGACGGTAGTTAACGGGTGTTTGATAAACGTAACTGACGACGCCAACCCCTTTCCTGGTGCGCACGCGGTCACCCAAGGCGAAGAGAGGATGCCGTTCCAGGCCGAGATCAAGCAACTTGTCGGGAACGCGATCGTTCATGGCTGCGTATCCGGTTGTCCTTGCGCCAGATCAGTGTTGGTGGTGCGACGGGCTTCGAGAACGGGTGTCAGTGGCTGCAGGGCGGGCACGTCTCCAGCCCCCCGGTTGCGTGCGCACAGGGTGACACGACTGCCGGCGCGGACGCCCTGACAGTCGGTGCAGGCGACCAGGGTTGCGATGGCATCCGGACGGGTGCGGACATCGACGAAGACAGGAGCCGGGGCAGCAGTGCCAACAGCTTCGCGGTGCGCGGCTCCAGGGGCGATGACGGTGGTTTGGGTTCTGCTGTGTCGCTCGGGTAGCTGCATGAATACCCCCGGCTGCAATTGCGTATAGCGGGCTTCTGCTATGGCGTCCCAACAGGTGCTGTCAGTGCCCGTCTGTGCGACGACCGTTAGCGGAATAGCGACAGTCAAAAGGCCAATGACTGCCGGAAGCGGGAAGCAAGACATATCGGCTCGGTGTTATCGGGATAGGGCAGCACAACGTATCACAAAAATGATACTTTATTCAAACTGGGCGTTTTCACTGGAAAATTTAAAAATAATCAATAAAAACAGAATATTATTAAATTATTTTCGTCTGGAGCCGGCATTGTTCTTTATTAAATATTCTTATAATGTTGTAGTAAAAAATATTACAAGTCGTCTGTATTTACAAGTTATTGAAAATTTAATAACATGAGTTCCATCTTGAGTTGAATCACGAAGTTTCAGATTTCTGCCCAGGAAATGTCTACGGGGATTGCCGGGTTGCTGATCATTCAAAGCCCCCCAATGCTTGACCGGTCGCCCATCCGGGGGTCCCCACCCATTCAACAAACGCCATCGCGAGATGGCGTTTGTCTTTAGCGAGGGAGTTGAGATGAATGCACCGATGGATGCGGGTCTCGCAGAATCCAAAATTGCAGCGCTTCGCGGTTGCGGGTTTTTTTCAGGTCTCGACGACGAGATGCTTCTGCGCTATGTGCCCTATTTTGAATGGCTGTCTGTCAACGCGGAGCAGATCCTGATTCAGGAGGGAGACGCCTCGGATTTTGCTGTGGTGGTGGCCGCTGGCGTGTTTGAGATTTCCAAGGGCGGCGGTTTGAAGCGCAAGCTGATGGCCTTCGCCAAACCCGGCACGATGCTCGGTGAAATGGGGTTGGTTACGAACGAACCGCGCTACGCCACCTGCAAGGCGGTGGGGGCGTGCGAAGTCGGTCTGTTGTCGCGCGATCAGTTTGATCACATGAAGGGCAAGGATGCTGATCTGCATGCCACGTTGATGTCGCGCATCGCTGTGCAACTGGCGAAGCGGCTGACGCAGATCACTGATTCGATTGTGCGGCTCAAGGAAAAAAACGATATCGCCGTCGAGGCGGCGCGCCGAATTCTGGAGACCTCGACCCAGGTGTAATCCCCGGCACCGGCGGGTGTGGCCAAGTGCACGCGATTGATCGCGTGCTTTTTTTTGGATCAGGTTTGTGCGGCGAGGAATGTCAGCAGCTCTGCCGTGCAGGCCTCAGGCACGATGTGGTGCACCATGTGATAGCGGGTGGGCAGATGCACCAGCCGGAAGTCTTTCAGATTCGCGGTCAGCAGTGCTTCCTGTTCGGTGTCGGTGATCGGGCCGCCGCTCGGATACAGCCCCAGCACAGGGCACTGCACCTTCGGCAGCCAGTCCAGCGCATTGGCTTCATTGACCAGTTGCACGAGGCGCAGCAGCACCTCGATGTCGCCTTTGGCAAACTCGTCGGCATACCAGTTGAAAAACCCTTCGCCGGTCTCGGGCGGAAAGCGTGTCGAGCGGTTGGTGGTATCCACCCATTGGCGGATGCCCATACGCCGCATGGCGTCAGTACGAGAGCCGTGCTGCAGAGCGTAGCTCGCTTTCATCTTGTCGCTGATGAAGACCGGGGTTGCGGCGATGGTGAGCGTGCGCACGAGCGCCGGGTGCAGGGCGGCGAGGCCGAGTCCGATGATGCCGCCGGAGGATTCGCCGACAAAATGCACGTTGTCGACACCCAGGTCGCGGATGATGGCGACGAGATCCTCGACGCAGTGTTCTTCGGTCAGGCCGGTGGCGAGGTCAAAGTCGCGGCCGGACTGTCCCAGGCCGCGCATGTCAGGGCGGACGACGCGGTAGTGTCTCGCCAATGCGGGCACCCATTGGTACCAGAATTTGGAGGAGCGTCCGTTGCCGTGCATCAGCAGGACCACGGGCGCCTGGCGCCAGGGGTCGGTGAAATCGTCTATCACGTAATGCAGGCGCGGTTGTCCCGGGCGCTCGACGAAGGGCATGAGGGTGATGTGTCCTGTTGAGCCGCGTTATTTCGCTGCGCCGAGTTGACGCGCGCGGTCCGAACTGGCGGCCAGGCCGGCGGCTGTTTCGGTTCTTTCCCAGCCAGCCAGATGCCTGAGCGCCAGGTCAGTCAATGCGTGAATCCAGTCGTCACGTTCGTTGAGGCAGGGAATGTAGTTCAGCGACTGGCCACCGGCTTCGAGGAAAGTGGCCTTGGCCTCGATGGCGATCTCTTCCAGGGTTTCGAGGCAGTCACTGACAAAACCGGGGCAGGCGACGTCGAGTCGGCCGATACCTTTCTTTGCCAGTTGCACAATGACTTCTGCGGTGTAGGGCTTCAGCCATTCGGCGCGGCCGAAGCGCGACTGGAAGGCGATGCTGCAGTCATCTTCGCGCAGGTTCAGCGCCTCGCGGATCAGTCGGCCGGTCTTCAGGCACTCGCAATGATAGGGGTCGCCCTTGTCGAGGGTGAAGCGCGGCACGCCGTGAAAGCTCAGCAGCAGATGGTCGCCGCGGCCGTTGCTTTGCCGGTATTCCCGGATGCTGTTCGCCACCGCATCAATGTAGCCGGGGTCGTCGTGGAAGTTTCGCACGGTGCGCAGTGCCGGCTGGTTGCGCATGCCGGAGAGTGCGCCGTAAGCGGCATTCAACGCCGTCGCGGTGGTGCTCCCGGAATACTGCGGGTACAGCGGCAGCAGCAGAATGCGATCGCAGCCGCGGGCTTTCAGGGAATCAATGACACCGGCAATCGCGGGTTTTCCGTAACGCATGGCGAAATCGACGATCAGCGGTTCCCGGCTGCGTTCGCCGATGAAGCCCTGCAGCAGGCTCGCCTGTTTGGCCGTATGCATCATCAGCGGCGACCCGTCGCGGGTCCACACCTGCGCATAGCGCGCGGCGGAATCCTTCGGCCGCGTGGTCAGCACAAAGAGATTCAGGATCAGCCACCACACCGGACGGGGGATTTCCACGACACAGGGGTCGGACAGGAACTCCCGGAGGTAACGGCGGACCGCCGGCGGTGTCGGCTCGTCGGGTGAGCCGAGGTTGACCAGCAGGATGCCGGTCTTCGGTGTCTGGCCGTGGGTGTATGCGGGTTCGGTATGGAAGCGTGCCATCGGGCGGCGGTTCTCAGCGCTGGGTCAGCGCGCTGGAGAGCAGCTTGGCCGTGATGTCGACGATGGGGATGACGCGCTCATACGCCATGCGCGTGGGGCCAATGACACCGACGGTGCCGACGACCTGGCCGTCGACTTCATACGGCGCGGTGACTACGCTGCATTCGTCGAGCGGTTGCAATCCGGCTTCTGCGCCTATGAAGATCTGCACCCCCTGCGCCCGGCTGGAGATGTCCAGCAGTTGCAGCAGGGTTGAACGGTGCTCGAACAGGTCGAAGAGCTCGCGCAGCTTGCCGACGTTCGAAGACAGATCATTCACGCCGAGCAGCTTGCCTTCACCGGAGATCACCACATCTTCCGAGGATTCGCTCATGGCGCGGTCGCCGGCATCGAGTGCCGCACTCATCAGCTGTGTCATGTCCTCGCGCAGGCGATGCAGTTCCGCGTGCAGGCGCTGGCGGATTTCCTCGAAGGACAGGCCGACATACTGGGCATTCAGGAAATTCGCCGCCTCGATCAGTTCCGAGGGGGAGTAGGTTTTTTCAGTATGGATGATGCGGTTCTGGACGTCACCGTCGGCGGTCACCAGAATCAGCAGCAGTTTCTTGTCGCCGAGTTTGAGAAATTCGACGTGCCGGAAACCGCTGCTGCGCTTGGGCGTCACCACTACACCGGCAAAGCTGGTCAGTTCCGAGAGTACCTGCGAGGCGGAGGCCACCAGCCTCTGGGTATTGTCGACCTGCAGCTGGACTTCCATCTGGTCGATCTGCATGCGGTCGAGCGGCCGGACCGTGAGCAGGGTATCGACGAAAAATCGGTAGCCGCGTGCGGTCGGGATGCGGCCGGCCGAGGTGTGGGGGCTCGCGATAAATCCCATTTCCTCCAGGTCCGCCATCACATTGCGGATGCTGGCCGGAGACAGATCGAGACCGGAGAACTTGGACAGTGCTCGCGAACCGACCGGCTGACCGTCCGCGATATAGCGCTCGACGAGGGTTTTCAGCAGCAGTTGTGCGCGTTCGTTGATCGGGGGATTTTCTGCTCGCATGCGAAGATTTTACACAATAATTCCGTGCCGTCAGCACTCGATGATGGAGAGCGCCAATCCATTGTTTTTTCTCGGATTTTGCTGCAACCGGGGGCGGGAGAAATATGGTTTAATGCCGCCATGTCGAATGCCTTCACCACCATTGCGCTGATCGGCAAATACCATTCGCCGGAGATTGCGCAGCCGGTGATGCAGCTCGCCGCCTTTCTCAAGCCGCGTGGCATCCGGGTGCTCATCGATCGCCTGACAGCCGCGCATATTCCCGACTGCCCGTATGAGGTCATGGCACTGGAGGCGCTCGGCCGGGAGGCGGATCTCGCGATTGTCATCGGCGGTGACGGCACGATGCTGAACATCGCTCGGACCTTCGCGCCTTTCGATGTGGCGCTGGTCGGCGTCAATCAGGGGCGTCTCGGTTTCCTGACCGACATTTCCCTGGATACCATGTTCGATACCATCGCGGCGATACTCGATGGCCAGTTCGTGACCGAGGAGCGCATGTTGCTGGCGGCGGAGGTCTGGAGCGGCGGCAACGGGAACGGCGGAGAACGGGTATTCGATGTTCTGGCTTTCAATGATGCAGTGGTCGCCAAGGGATTTCGCGGCGGACTGGTCGAGATTGAGGTGCGCGTTGACGGGCAGTTCATGTACACCCAGCGCTCCGACGGTTTGATCGTGGCGACGCCGACCGGGTCAACCGCCTATGCCTTGTCCTCGGGCGGCCCGATCGTGCATCCCGGATTGCAGGTCATGACGCTGGTGCCGGTGTCGCCGCACACGCTGTCCAACCGTCCGATTGTGGTGAGCGGTGAGAGCACTGTGGAAATCATCATGCGCAGCGGGGATGATCCGCGCGCCCACTTCGACAGCCACTCCCATTTCGATTTGCGGGAGGGTGACCGTGTTGTGGTGCGGCGCTACGAGCACATGATCAAGCTGCTGCATCCGGTCGGCCACAGCTACTATGCGATGCTGCGCGAAAAGCTGCACTGGAACCGGGATTGAGGTTTTGCGCGGTCGCTGCCATTTGCCGGTGAATTCACACTGATCATGCTTTCATCATGCTGCTGCGCCTGCTGATCCGCGATTTCGTTATTGTTGAACGTCTCGAGCTCGAGTTCACGCCGGCTTTTTCGGTGTTGACCGGAGAGACCGGTGCCGGAAAGTCCATCCTGATCGATGCCCTGAAGCTGGCGCTTGGCGAGCGCGCTGAAGCGTCGGCCGTGCGGGCGGGCGCGGAGCGCGCGGACATTACCGCCGAGTTTGACGTGAGCGGTCTGCCGCACTTCGGAGAGTGGCTCGTGCAGCATGAGCTGGCGGGTGATGAAGGGATCTGCCTGCTGCGGCGGATCGTTGACGCCGGCGGCCGTTCCCGCGGTTTCATCAACGGCCACGCGGCGACGGCTGCGCAGCTGCGTGAGGCCGGCGAGTGTCTGGTGGACATACACGGCCAGCATCAGCACCAGTCGCTGAGCCGCCCGTCGGCTCAGCGTGACCTGCTGGATGCCTATGGCGGACTGCAGGACCTCGCGCTGTCGACAGCGTCCGGTTGGCGTGAGTGGCAACGGCGTCAGCAGGAGCGTGCAGAGTTTGAGGGCAATGCCGCCGCTGTCGCGGCCGAGCGTGAGCGGCTGAGCTGGCAGGCGCAGGATCTTGAAACCCTGAATCCGGCAGCGGGTGAATGGGAGACCGTCACGGCGGAGCATGCGCGGCTGTCGAATGCGGCCGGCCTGATTGAGGCGGCACAGCTGGGCGCAAACCTGCTCTCCGAATCGGATGACGCGCTGGTCGACCGGATGGGGCAGGTGATTGCGCGCATCGAGGCGCAGTGCGAGCATGATCCGGCCTTGCGCGAAGTACTTGAACTGCTGCAGCCGGCGCAGATGCAGATGCAGGAGGCAGCCGGCATGTTGCGTCGCTATGCCGAGCGCGCCGATCTGGACCCGGCGCGCCTGCAATCAGTGGAGAGCCGGCTCGATGCCATGCATGCCGCCGGCCGGCGTTATCGGGTTGCCCCCGAGGCGCTGGCGGTCTTGCGCGAGGAAACCGTGGCGCGTCTGCGTGAACTGGAAGCCGGCGGCGATCCTGCGATATTGCGCCAGCGTGAGGCGGATGCCGAGGCGGCTTACCGCGCGCAGGCAAAAAAGCTCTCTGCGGGACGGCGCAAGGCCGCTGCGGCGCTGGCGGATACGGTGACAGCGGCCATGCAGGAACTGGCGATGACGGGCGGGCGGTTTGCCGTGGCACTGTCCGCGGTGCAGGCGCCGCAGCAGTCCGGGCTGGAGCAGATCGAATTCCAGGTCGCTCCCCATCCCGGCATCGCACTGCAGCCTGTGGCGAAAACGGCCTCGGGCGGTGAACTCTCGCGCCTGTCGCTGGCGATACAGACGGCGCTCAGCCGGGTCGCACGGGTGCCGACGCTGATTTTTGATGAGGTGGATGTCGGCATCGGCGGCGGGGTGGCGGAAATTGTCGGGCGTCTGCTGAAAGCCCTGGGACAGAAGCATCAGGTGATGTGCATCACGCATCTGCCGCAGGTGGCGGCGGCCGCCGACCGGCAATGGCAGGTCAGCAAATCCGGGACTGGCGGAAAGCCGCTGACCGCGGTGCGATTGCTGGATGCGGATGGCCGCGTCGAGGAAATCGCGCGCATGCTAGGTGGCGTGAAAATCACGGATACCACGCGACGTCATGCAGCAGAAATGCTGGGTGCAACGACGCCCCGGCGGCGTCGATCCGCGTCCTGACGCTGCTTCAGACCGATATCAGCCAGCCCAGCCAGGCAGCACCCATGGCCAAGGCGAGCCCCGGAATTACCTGAAGTGCGTAACGACGGCCACCGCTGACCCCTGCGACGATGGCCTTGCTGACGGTGTTGGTGGTCAGGCCAAGCAGTACCGGCAGCGCGGCGTCGGCGGCGCTGATGGTGCCTGCAGCTGCGAGAGAGGCGGCAGAGGCAACCGTCGCGTGAGCGTCCGCCAAGCCGGTCAGTATTGCTGCTGCCAGCAATCCCGTTTGCCCCAGCCGGTCGACCAGTCCTGCAGAGAGTAGCGTTACGCCGGAAATTGCGACAGCAAACAGCAGCGCTGTGCCGGGATTGAAAGCGCTGCCACGGTCGCTGTGTTCTTTTGTGTCGTGTCGCTCGCTGCGCATAGTGAAGAGAGCGCCGTAGGCGATGGCGCCTGCGCCGGCGCAGGTCAGCGGTACGGACAGTGCGCGCAGCGCATCCATATTGCCGGCGGCCAGAATCACGGCTGTTTGCAGAATGGTCGCTACGTTTGACAGTACGGCGCCGGCGACTGCCGGTTGCAGCAGTGCCGGGTCATTGCGCACGCGCGCGCCCAGGCTGCCGATGGTGGCGGTGCTGGACACGAAACCGGAGGCGAAGCCGGTGGCGGCGAGACCAAGGGCAGGACCGAGTGTGCGTACCGCGACATGTCCGGCGGCACCGATGGTCAGCATGAGGATGACGATCGTCCAGGTGGTGCGCGGGTTGATTGCGGCGTAGGGGCCGACAGGGTAATCGGGGATCAACGGCAGCACCACCAGCGTGGCGGCCGCCAGCATCAGCGCGTCGTTGAGTTCACGTTCGGTCAGTATGCGGCGCACGAAATGGTGCATGTGCTGGCGCGCGGCCAGCAAAATGGCGACGCCCACCGCGAGTCCCGCGGCCAGCGCCGGATCCCGCATGGCCAATGCGCCGAGCAGCAGGGTCAGCAACAGCGCAATTTCGGTGGTCAGGCCGGGATCCTGTTTCAGCGTTCGCGCGTAGCCAATTGCTGCGAGCACGGCCACGCCGGCAGCGGCGACGGCGAGCAGCACGGTATCGCCAACCAGCGTACTGACCGCGCCGAGCAGAGATGCCACGGTGAATGTGCGCACGCCGGCAGTGGCCCGCCAGGAGGCTTCGCTCTTGCGCCGTTCGCGCTCAATACCGATCAGCAGGCCGATGCCGAGTGCGACGGCGAGGCGTATCCAGGATGGCTCATCAATGGGCATCGGCGTGGGGCTGCGGATTGAGCCGGCCGAGCGGGCCGTTCCGGGTCAGGCCTTGCCTTTGTGCGGGCAGTTGTTGCGGGCGCAGTCTGCGTACAGGTGCAGCGAGTGATCGCGTATGCGGAAACCGCGATCACGGG
>Ga0129333_10004467_pt1 | contig 13092 bp, 12 predicted proteins | sample CPB6_08_DNA_FD_94474 | JGI IMG/M metagenome (GOLD analysis project Ga0129333, IMG submission 94474) | Freshwater to marine salinity gradient microbial communities from Chesapeake Bay, USA - CPBay_Sum_0.6_0.8_DNA | ecosystem: Environmental > Aquatic > Marine > Coastal | place: USA: Chesapeake... | reverse complement strand
TACACGGATCTTCCGAGCCGACTCGCCAAGCAGGCATCGACCCTCTATTCAACTAATCTGCTGCGACTCACCGAAGAGCTGTGCAAGACAAAAGATGGAAACATCGATGTCAACTTCGATGACGAGGCGATACGTGGGGCCACGGTAGTGAAGGAAGGCGCCTTGACCTGGCCACCTCCGGCGCCCAAGTTGTCTGCCGCCCCGGCGCAAGCGAAGCCGGCTGCTGCGCCCGCGGCTGCACCGAAGAAATCCTCGCATGGTCACGGCGGCGCTGGAGAGCCGATGTCCGCGACCACACTCGGTATCACCTTCGGCGTCGGAGCACTTCTTTTTTGGTTGATCGGCGCGTTCGCACCGCCGTCGTTTTTGGGGCATTTCACGGTGTTCGTGCTCGCTTGTTTCATCGGTTACATGGTCGTTTGGAACGTCACTCCATCGTTGCATACGCCACTCATGAGCGTGACTAACGCGATCTCGAGTATCATCGCGGTCGGAGCGATCGTTCAAATTGCTCCACCGGCGGCAGCGATTGCTGAAGGTCGGCCAGACGGGCTCATCCTAGGCCTTGCGATCGCTGCGCTCGCGCTGACGGCGATCAACATGTTCGGCGGCTTCGCCGTCACCCGTCGCATGCTCGCGATGTTTCGCAAGTAAGGGGCCGCCGCCATGTCAGCTAACCTAGCCACCGTTGCCTATCTCGGCGCAGCCATTCTCTTCATCCTGAGCCTCGGCGGACTGTCGAATCCCGAAACATCCCGGCGCGGCAACCTCTTCGGTATCGCCGGCATGACGCTCGCGGTGCTCGCCACCGTGTTCGGCCCGCGCGTCGATTTTGCCTCAGGGCTGCCGTGGATCATCGGCGCGCTCGCCGTCGGCGGCATCATCGGTCTTTATGCCGCTCGTACCGTGCAGATGACACAGATGCCCGAGCTCGTGGCGCTCATGCACAGTCTGGTCGGTCTTGCCGCCTGCTTCGTCGGTTTCGCAAGCTACGTCGATACCTCGATCGTCTACGAGGGCGCGGAGAAGTCCATCCACGAGGGTGAAATCTACATCGGTATTTTCATCGGTGCGGTGACGTTCTCCGGCTCGATCATCGCGTTCGGCAAACTGTCCGGAAAGATCGGCGGCAAGCCGATGTTGTTGCCGGCACGTCACTGGATCAATCTGGCCGGTCTGCTCGCCGTCATTTGGTTCGGCATACAGTTCGTCGGCGCGGATGGCGTAGAGGCGGGCATGTGGCCGCTTGCGATCATGACGGCTATCGCGCTGCTCTTCGGTATCCACATGGTCATGGCGATCGGCGGTGCAGACATGCCGGTAGTCGTCTCAATGCTGAACAGTTATTCCGGATGGGCCGCAGCAGCGACTGGGTTCATGCTCGCTAACGACCTGCTGATCGTCACGGGTGCGCTCGTCGGATCTTCGGGCGCGATCCTCTCGTACATCATGTGCCGTGCGATGAACCGCTCGTTCATCAGCGTAATCGCCGGTGGTTTCGGAACCGGCGGTGGTGCCGCACCGGCGACGACGGGCGAGCAGCCTGCTGGTGAGGTGGTGTCGGTCAGTGCCGCGGAGACCGCAGCGATGCTGCGCTCGGCAAAGAATGTGATCATCATCCCTGGCTATGGTATGGCGGTCGCTCAAGCTCAGCACACGGTCTACGAAATCACCAAGTTGCTTCGTGAAAAAGGCGTGAACGTCCGCTTCGGAATTCATCCGGTCGCCGGACGCATGCCGGGACACATGAACGTGCTGCTCGCCGAGGCTAAGGTGCCTTACGACATCGTTCTCGAGATGGATGAGATCAACGACGACTTCCCCGATACGGATGTCTCGATGATCATCGGCGCGAACGACATCGTGAATCCTGCGGCGGAAGACGACCCGGCCAGTCCGATAGCCGGCATGCCGGTGCTTCAGGTGTGGAAGTCGAAAACCTCGATAGTCATGAAACGCTCGATGGCTTCTGGCTATGCGGGCGTCGACAATCCGCTCTTTTTCAAAGATAACAATCGCATGCTCTTCGGCGATGCGAAAAAGATGCTCGATGAGGTTCTGGTCGCCCTGAAAGCGTGAGTTCGCGCGACCGTGCGAACCCGCACTGCGGAAGCTTCTCTGGGCGTGCAGACTGCGAACCGTCGATACCGCAAGCGTTCCAGCCCTTGGGAACAACCGCGGATCGCCAAGCCCGAAGCGGCGAACGCAAGCCGCTCGCTACCTCGACGGATAAGGGTTCGTCGGGGTTGGTCCTGAAAACTCCGGCTTCGGGCTCTCTTTCCTCGCTGCGATCGCTCGGTCGTACAATCGCTCAGTCGTAGAGTAGCGCTTGCTGTCGATCGACGGCAAAGCGGGCTGTGTCTCTCTGCCATCCCGCCGCAATGTCATCGGGGCTTCTATCGCTCGTCAATTCATCTTTGATGCGAAGACTTCCCCAATGAATTCCGATCTCGCGATCGTCCTTGATCTTGAAGTGCTGCGGAAACAGGGCCTTTAAGGTTGTCAGTATTTCGACTGCAGTTCGTAGCGGCTGCAACGCACCCGGGTTGGTGATGTGTAGACGGACGCCGTGCAAGACAGTGTCGCGATAACGTCCGTAAAACGGCTTGAAGTGAATGGCCTGCGGCTGGATCCCTGGTAGGCTGCGCGTCCGCAGCGCTTTTTCGAACGACGCCGCATCGATGAAGGGTGCAGCGACGATCTCGAAAGGCATTGTCGAGCCGACTCCTTCGCTGAGATCGTGTAACGTCGCGGCCACCATACCGGTAGTCGTGTAGAGCATGGCCTGCGTCACGCCCGGGATGTGGGGTGAGGTTACCGTCCAGGTGAGTCCGGTCTTCTCCCACGTCATGTCGCGCCGCCACCCCTTCATCGGTACGACGTGTAGATCGCAGTCGATGTCGAGACGTGATTTGAAGTAACGGGCGATCTCGCCGACGGTCATGCCGTGGGTGACGGGCAGAGGACCCCAGCCGATGAAACTGCGGAACGCCTCTTCGATCATCGGGCCTTCGAATCGCAGCCCGCCGAGTGGATTCGGGCGATCGAGTACGACGAGAGGCTTAGCTGTTTCCGCGCATGCTTTCATGACCTCGCCCAAAGTCGACACGTAGGTGTACGTCCTTGAACCCACGTCCTGAATATCGAACAGGATCACATCGACGCCCTCGAGCGCCGATGAAGAAGGGCGTTTTTGGGTGCCGTAAAGACTTAAGACGGGAATACCGGTGAGCGGATCGCGACTATCGGCCACGCTTTCCCCTGCGGGTATCTGGCCGCGTATCCCATGTTCAGGACCAAAAAGTTTGACGAGTGAGAACCTTCCGTCTTGAGCGAGGCGATCGACCGAGGGGACGAGTCGGCGATCCACTCCCGAAGGGTTGGTGACGAGTCCAATACGCTTTCCCGAAACGAGCGGAAAGTAGGGGCTGTTCGACTCGAGCAGTACGTCGATTCCGAGTTCGATCAGCGGGTCGGATTTGGCGGACGTCGGACTCAACGCCCAGGCCGCCAGTATTGTCACTAGAGCAATTCGTATCATGCTTTGAAATACCAGCGTCTTCGATGAAGAAAGTCTGCGATCATCCAATAAAAAAATAGTGTGGCAACGGCAAACGCGAAAGAACTGGCACGCGGATCGATGAATAGCGGTTCGAAAAAGTCTCGATACAGCCAAGGCAACAACATGATCGATCGAGGCCGTCCCGAGCCATCTACGCCATCGTCGATCAGAATCAGCGATAAGGTTCGTGGAACGAAGCCGCTGAGAGCGAATATCAGCAATGCGTTGCGGCCGAATACCTCGAAAAAACGCAATGGTGCAGCGATGCCTCGACGGGCCGTAGTCGACACGGGTAGCAGGGCTGCGAGTGTGATTGCGGCAAGCCCCGTCGTCAGTAACACATAGCTCGGCGTCCAGAGCTTCTTGTTGATCGGAACCAAGGACTGCCAGAGCGCGGCGGCGACGATGGCAACGACGCCGGCGATGAGCAGGAAGGGAATTTTGGCGAGGATATCGCCACGTTGTATCAGACTGATGCCTACCGTGTAACCGAGCAGCACCTGAGCGATCGCCGGAAGAGTGCTCGCGAGACCCTCGGGATCGAAAGGTACTCCCTCGCCCCGATATGGGTGACCGTCGCCGAGAACGTGCCGATCGATCGTCGTGCCGAAGAAGCCCTCCAATGAATAAGGATCAGCTCCCTGAGCAAAAAGCACGCACGCGGCCCAATATCCCAGCAGCAAAAGTACGCTTGAAACGAGAGCTGCACGTAAGCCGCCGAGATACACGATGACTGCAGCGACCCCCCAGCACAGGGCGATTCTCTGCAGAACACCCATGATGCGTACCGTCTCGATATCTCGCCACTCGACTCCGGCATCACCCCAGCGGATGAAAGGCCACGCATTGAGCAGCAATCCGATACCGAAAATCACCGCGAACCGCTTTGCCCACCGGCGAGAAAATACACTCGGATCATCCATCGAGCGCGCAGGTAGCGTGAGCGCCATCGCATGTCCCACCGTAAAGAGAAAAAATGGGAATACGAGATCGGTGAGCGTCCAGCCATGCCAAGGGGCATGGGCGAGAGGGCTATAAAGATGATTCCAGCTCCCCGGGTTGTTGACGAGGATCATCAGCGCAACGGTCGCGCCGCGGAAAACATCGACGGTGGAGTCGCGGTTGGGGTTCAAGCAGTGCTAGTGTACGCACCGGAGTTCAGTCGTCCATGAGCAAAGCAGCGCAGTTCTCTGCCCGGCACCAGGCGGACTTTTTCGATCAGGGTTGGACCGTCGTACCAGGGCTATTCAGCGAAGCCGAGATGCGCGTTGCGCGCCAGGCCTTCGAGCGGCTCTACTCGACGGCTCAGGAGTTGCGTACGACGCAGAATCACGCCGGCGCCTATTTCGTTCTCGATGCGCCGGTGAACGGTCCGGTGATCGTCAAGCGCGTCGTGTGGGCAGGTGGCGCCGAGAGAGAGCTGCTCGCCCTCGGTGCCGACGATCGACTGATAGAGCCTGCGCTCAAGCTCCTCGGCAGCGACCGCTGCGAGCAGCTGCTCAGCCAAGCGCATTTCAAGATGCCACACGATGGGGTGTCTTTCGATTGGCATCAGGACGTCCAGCATCGTGACAAGGGGCCAGGGACGTGGCGCGATCTCAATGGCCGCGGATCCTATGTCCAGACCATCATGCTGATCGACGACATGACGGAGTCGAACGGACCGCTCAAGTTCATACCGCGTAGCGCGGTGCGTGGAGATCCTCAACAGCGTCTCTCGAGTGCAGCGTACGACTACAACACGCCGATGGGCGGAAGGACGGACCCTGCGCCTTTCGATGAGTCCCGCGCCGTGACGGTGACTGGTGAAGCCGGTACCGTTCTTTTTTTCGGGCCGTACGCCATTCACGGCAGCACGCCGAACGAATCGGATGTACCGCGACGCGTCCTCATCAACGGATATGCCTATCCCGGGGCAAACGGGCGCGTCTATCCGGGTGAGGGATCGGGTCGAGTATTGACGCGGGCTAGGCATGGGTAGCAGTTATTTCCACGCGTTCGATTGGGCGATCGTCGCCGCCTACTTTGCACTGGTCACTTGGATCGGGCATCGAGTCAAGGATTTACAAGCCAACACACGCGAGTATTTCCTCGGCTCGCGATCATTGCCGTGGTATGCGGTAGCCGCCTCGATCGTCGCAACTGCAGTGAGTGGAGTGACCTTCGTCGGTGTGCCGTCGCTCGTTTTTGCGCAGGAGGGAGATTTTCGCTACCTACAGTTCTGTCTTGCAGGACTCATCTCGAAAGCGATTCTCGGTCACTGGATCCTGCCGCGCCTCTATGAAAAGCATTACGCCAGTCCCTACGATTTCATCCGCGACAAGTTGGGCCCTGTGTTTGGCAAGCTCTCGGCACTGCTATTTTTCATTGGCGCGGTATTAGGGCAGGGGGTACGTGTTTATGCCGTCGCACTCGTCCTCGAGTTGTTGACGGGACTCAATTTCGTCGGATGCGTATTTCTCAGTGTTGGTTTTGCAGCACTGAGCACCATGCTCGGAGGCATTCGTGCCGTCGTCTGGTCGGATGTCGTCCAATTTGCCATGTTCATAGCGGGCGGGCTCATCGCGATCCTGTTCGTCACCCAGTCTTACCCCGATGGATTCGCGGGGTTATTGAGCGCGGCCAACACCGAGGGTAAGACGAAAATTTTCGACTGGACGACGGATCCGCGAGTCAACTTCACCTTTTGGGCGGGCGTATTCGCGATGCCCTTCCAGAATCTGGCGGCATACGGGACCGATCAACTTAATACGCAACGCATGTTGTGCTGCCGTTCGGTGCGCGAGGCGAGAATTGCGCTCTATGTGAGCAACTTCGGTGAACTCGTCGTCGTACTTTTCCTGATGGTCGGCGTTGCGCTCTGGGGCTTCTACCAGTTCAATCCGCTCGACCCCGCATTCGCACAACTCGTCGCGCAGAACGTGGACCGAATCTTCCCCGCCTTCATTCTTTCCGAGATGCCGACGGGACTACGGGGATTCATGGTCGCCGCTTTGTTTGCAGCCGCGATGTCGAGTCCGGTGCTGTCGGCCCTGGCGGAGACCACGATCACCATGTTTCACGAAGGACATCGCGACGGCAGCCTCGATGATGCTCGTGCGGTCACACTGTCACGCTTCCTCGTCGTCGGCTGGGCTGTCATCCTCGGCGGATTCGCATTGCTGCTATCGGGTACCGACGAACGGTTGATTCCGCTCGCTTTTGCGATGACCGCGTACACCTACGGTCCCATGCTCGGGCTGTTCCTGCTCGCACTATTTGTACCCAAGGAGCGAATCGTAAGTGCTCCGAGGGGGGTGGCGGTGGCCCTCGTGGGCGTCCTGCTCGTGCATAACGCGCAATTCTTCGGTCTGACGACCGAGCGTGAGTTGGTCGCCTTCCCATGGCTGTTTCCTCTAGGCGTGGCGCTGTGCGTCGGCTTCGCCCTGCTGCCCGTCGGCGGCCGAACTCGGCTATCCTCAGGTTCATGAGCCACAGTAGGGTTACACCGGAACTTCGCCGCTGGATCATCAAACAGATCGAGGCAGGGCAGACGCCCGAGGCCGTTCTCGAGGCGATGATAGGCAACGGCTGGCCTGAGGGCACGGCACTCGATGTGATGGAACGTACGCTGCGTATGCGCGTAGCCCAGATCAAAGCGGCGGAAAATGCCGTCCAAGCCAACGTCAAAACCGAAGGCCCGAACGGCGGTCCTGTCGAGGGCGAGTGAGCCATGCGCGCCTCTCGCGCCGATATCGATGCGCTACCGGTGTTTCCGCTGATCGATCCGCACTTCCTGACGGAGAACGAGTATCGTCAACTACGCGATTTCGCGGAACGAAATTCTGTCGCCTTCGGTGAAACGGATACGCACGACTATTGGAAGGGTCGCACCCTCACACCTTCCGATATCGCGGATGAAGGGGTACGGCAGATCTTTCGAGCGACTCGCGACCGGATACTCGCGAAGGTGTCTAAAGTACTCGCTGCCGAGCTCGGGCCACAGCCCACGCTCTATTCAGACTTGATCAATTTCGCGCGGTGGCCGCCCGGTTACGAGCTGCAGCCGCACGCCGATAGCGAAAATCCCAACGGGGTGGAACACCCGTTCCCTTGGCGCGACTTTGCCACCGTGATGTACCTGAACGACGATTATGAGGGGGGAGAGATCTTCTTTCCGAATCTCGGGCTGGAGCTCAAGCCGCAACCGAGGACACTGATCGTCTTTCCGGGTACGCTCTTTTTCTTGCATGGCGTGAAACGGGTGACGCGGGGAATGCGATATACCATTGCGTCGTTTCTCACCTTCGACGCCGAACACCAGTACGAGTTTTGATGATCGAAGTACCTGAAAATCTGATTGCCGCCATTCCGTATGACGACTTCTACCGTGGACGCCATGCGGAGGTGTACTTCAACCTGCGTGGCCAGAACAAGCGGGACTGGTTTTCGCGGCATGCGTATTTTTGTCTGCCCCTCGTGATCGGCAATCAGTACGGCTTTGCGATGCGCTCGTTATGGAATGCGACGTTCCTCTGGAACGGCGGCCCGGACCCGCAAGATACGACGGTGACCATCCACAACACCGAGGATCAGCCGCGGCACGGCAGTCTGCAGACCATGGTTTCGCATTTCGGATTGGGTATCGTGACGATTCAAGCAGCTTTCGCTCTACGTACGCCGCCCGGGGTGAATCTCGTCACCGTTCAGCCGCCGAACTTTTTCATCGACGGATTGCAGAACATGATGGGGGTGGTCGAGTCGGACAACCTTCGCAGGGATTTCACCTTCAACCTGAAAGTGACCCGGGCTAACTTTCCCGTCGACATCAAGGTCGGCGACGTTCTTGCCGCAGTGCTTCCTTATCCGCGGCATTACGTAGAAAACTTCGAGATGGTCAACGGACATGATCTTTTCACGCCAGCCCAAATCGCCGAGGAGCAGAAGGCCGCGCAGGATTTCGGCCGTGAACGCTCGGAGCGCGATGTCTTGAAGCCTGATGGCGTCGGACGTCGATACCACAAAGGTGAAGATGTCTACGGAAACAAGTTCGTACACTCGCACCAGACGCGACTGAAATCGAGGCCGTCGCGAGAGGCCGGTGCGGTAGACACCGGCGCAAACGAGTCAGCCGACGACCCAGCCTAGCGAACGCTCGACCGCTCGCGACCATTCGTGCATCCGCGATGCAGCCGTTTCTCGTGACATTCGGGGCTCGAAGCGACGCTCGACTTTCCAGCGCGACTCAATGTCGCCCGTCGACTTCCAGAATCCCACGGCTAGCCCTGCAAGGTAGGCCGCACCGAGCGCCGTCGTTTCGGTGATGGCGGGGCGAATCACCGGCACTCCGAGAAGATCTGCCTGAAATTGCATCAAGAAGTCGTTGCGTGAGGCGCCGCCGTCTACGCGTAACTCGCGCAGCGGCGTAGCCGCGTCTTTCTGCATTGCCTGCAGAAGCTCGGCGCTTTGGAACGCGATCGCTTCCAGCGCTGCACGTGCGATATGACTGCGAGTCGTGCCTCTCGTGATACCGACGATTGCGCCACGTGCGAAGGGATCCCAGTGCGGGCTGCCAAGTCCGGTGAAAGCAGGGACTACATAGACCCCACCGTGATCACCCACGCTCGTAGCGAGCGCTTCGATCTCCGCCGCGCTCTTCACGAATCCGAGTCCGTCACGTAGCCATTGCACGACGGCACCGCCAACGAACACACTGCCCTCGAGCGCGTATTGCAGCTCGGGGCGGCCCGAGCTGTCGGGCGGGGAGCAGGCGATGGTGGTGAGCAGCCGATGTTGCGAGGCCAACGGCCGATCACCGGTATGCATCAACATAAAGCAGCCGGTGCCGTAAGTGTTCTTGGCCATCCCGGGTTGCAGGCAGGCCTGGCCAAAAAGTGCAGATTGCTGGTCACCAGCGAGACCGCTGAGCGGGACCTCGCCATGCCCCTCTAGCGTGATACGGATTGCGGCGTCGAAGGTCGACGGCAATACATGCGGCAATACTTCACGTGGAATACGCAGCAGTTGCAGCATCCACTCGTCCCACTCACCCTGCAGATTGAGCAGCAGGGTACGGCTCGCGTTGGATACATCCGTGATGTGGTGCTGACCGCCCGAGAGCTTCCAGGCGAGCCAACTGTCGATCGTCCCGAAACAAAGTTCGCCGCGTGCCGCACGCTCACGCGCCTGCGGCACATGATCGAGCAACCACGCGAGCTTCGTGCCAGAAAAATAGGGGTCGAGCAACAAACCCGTGCGACGCGTGACTTCCGGCTCGTGTCCTGCAGCGCGCAGGGCTGCACAGACCTCTGCAGTACGCCGATCCTGCCAGACGATCGCAGGCGCCACGGGTTCTCCGGTTTTCCGATCCCAAAGTACGGTGGTCTCGCGCTGATTGGTGATTCCGACCGCAGCAACATCACCGGGCGCCGCGCCCGCCGTGCGCAGCACTTCAGCAATCGTTACCGACTGTGTCTGCCAGATTTCCCGAGCGTCGTGTTCCACCCAACCGGTCTGTGGGAAATATTGGGTGAATTCACGTTGCGCAGTCGCAACTATGCCGCCCGAGTGATCGAACAAGATGGAGCGAGAGCTGGTCGTACCTTGATCGAGAGCGAGTATCCATCGGCTCATGTCGGTCTCCCGTACGAAGTCATCCACTCGCCGACCGCCTCGCGACCCGCCGGCTCGAGGTGCAATCCGAGTTTACTGCGTCGCCATAAGACATCTTCGGCAGTGCGCGCCCATTCGTGATCGACGAGATATCTCAGTTCCGACTCGAAAACACCCGGGGCGATCTGCCGACCGAGCGCGTGCGAATCAGAACTCTCACCCAGAATTCGAGCGACTCTCGCGCCATAGGCACGAGCGAGCCGGTGCAGCACGTCAACATTAATCTCGGGATAGCGACGTTCGAGGTCGTTGACGAACGCTGCGAAATCATTAAACGATCGTAGAAGTTCGCCTCCTGGCAGGACGCTACTTCCGGTCCAACGTCGCGCCCGACATCCGAGCGCGGGCGCAATTCGGTCCATGACTTCTTCGGCGAGCACCCGATACGTCGTGATCTTGCCGCCGAATACACTGAGCATCGGTGCGGGTGTCTGCTGCAGCTCGAGAGCATAGTCGCGACTGACGGCTCGCGCATCCGCGGACTCGTCCTCGAGCAGCGGGCGTACGCCTGAGTAACTGCGAACCACATCCGCCGGTCTAACCGCCATCCGGAAATAGCGACTGACCTCTTCGCAGAGATAGCGTGTCTCGACGTCATCGATGCGCGGCATCGAAGGATCTGCGTGATACTCGACATCGGTCGTTCCAATGAGCGTGAAGTCGTTTTCGTACGGGATGACGAACACGATGCGACGATCCTTGGCCTGCAAAATATAGGCGTAAGGATGATCGAAGAGCTTTCGCACGATGATATGGCTGCCCTTTACGAGACGCAGCCCGTGCCTCGATTTCCCAGACACTACGGAGTCGTGCAGGCTCGCAGCCCAGGGACCTGCAGCGTTCACCACCGCGCGCGCCGCAATGGTTTCGGTGGTTCCGTCTGCGCGAGCGAGCATCGCCGACCAGATTGCCACGCCCGAGGAGGTCTTGGTCGGGTGCAGCGCGCTACATTTCGTTCGCGTGCGAATCGTCGCGCCGCGCTCCGACGCGTCGAGTGCATTCAGGACGACGAGACGCGCATCGTCCACCCAGCCGTCAGAGTACTCGAAGCCGCGCAAGTAGCGCGGATCAAGCGGCCGACCGGCTTCGTGGGTGCGAAGATCGATGCTGCAAGAACCTTCGAGGGAGCGCCGATGCGCGAGATGATCGTAGAGAAAAAGCCCCGCCCGAATCATCCATGCCGGACGCAGCGAAGCTTCGTGCGGCATCACGAAGCGCAGTGGATACATGATATGCGGCGCGATACCGAATAGTACCTCACGCTCGGCGAGCGCTTTGCGCACCAGCCCGAACTCGTAAAATTCGAGATAGCGCAGACCGCCATGGATCAGTTTGGTACTTGCCGATGATGTGTGGGCGGCGAGATCGTCCTGCTCGACGAGAATTACTTTGAGGCCACGTCCTGCCGCATCACGGGCAATACCCGCCCCATTGACGCCGCCACCGACGACGAGCAAGTCGAAGAGTGGCTCCGTCACAGGGTGGGTCATCGCGTTTCGGACTTTCCTTCGAGATGTGCGAGCACGTTGCGTGCTGTCACTTCGCTGACGCGGACGTTCGATTCTTCGGTGACGCCTGCGATATGCGGCGTGAGTATCAGATTCGGCACGTCGGCAAAAATCCCGCCACGTGCCGCATCGAGCGGTTCGGTGACAAATACGTCTAGTGCAGCGCCGCCGAGATGCCCAGAGCGCAACGACTCGGCGAGAGCGGCTTCATCGACTATGCCACCCCGTGCAGCATTGATGAGTATGGAATTTTTACGCATCGCGGCAAGCTCACTCTTGCCGATCATGCCCTGCGTCGCCGGCGTGAGCGGTACATGCAAGCTGAGTACATCCGCCCCGGTCAGGAGTTCAGCGAGCGTGGCGGGTGAGGCGAGCTTCCAAGCGGCGTGCGAGGCAGGCAGCAGCGGATCGTACGCCCGTACCGTCATGCCAAGGGCGCGGGCGCGGACTGCCGTTTCGCGGGCAATGCCGCCGAGTCCGACGAGACCGAGCACCTTTCCCGACATCTCGCGACCAATCGTGGTCATGCGCGGCCATTTTCCCGTGATCACCTCAGGCGTCGCGAACCAAGCGCGACGTAAAAGCACGAGCGTAGCCGTGATGACGTACTCGGCCACCGAGACGTCGTTCGCTCCGCTTGCCGGATATACGGCGATACCGCGGTTCTTGCAGGCGTCGACGTCGATATTGTCGAGACCGACGCCAAGCCGCCCGACGACTTCCAGCCGCGAAGCTGCATCGAGTAGCGCACCGCGCACTTGAGTGCGATTACGAACTATGAGAGCCCGAGTCTCGCGAACGAGTTTCAGAAGGTCGTCGGGACGATCGACGAGTTTCGGATCGTAGATCACGTCCCGTCCGGCGAGTATTTCGCGGATCGCCGCTTCGTCCATGAATTCGCTGATGATGATCTCGGCCATGATCAGGTTCTCCGCGCCGTAGCTTGCAGGGCGACGATTTCGGCATGCAATGCCGACGAAATTTCGACGCCCTCGGTCTGCGCACGCGCCCTCGCGACCAACCGACGCGATCCGGGCAGGCGTACGGCCGGCTCCTCAGCCATCGCTGCAAGCAGCGTCGACATTCGCGAGGCGAATGCCCCACCGGATGATGGACCCGGATTTATCGCAATGAAAAAATGTCCCATGTCTGGAGACTTGCCCTCAGCATCAAAGAAAGAGGTCGCTTCCCAGCCGAATGCGCCCCCTGTCAGCGCAGCGCCGATGATCTCCACCATCAGCGCGAGTGCACCACCTTTTGCGCCGCCGATCGGGGATAACGTTCCTGCGAGGGCTGCCGTCGCATCCGTAGTGGGTTGTCCCGTGGAATCGACCGCCCAACCTTCGGGAATTGGCTTGCCCGCTTTTTGCG
>Ga0129333_10004465_pt1 | contig 13093 bp, 9 predicted proteins | sample CPB6_08_DNA_FD_94474 | JGI IMG/M metagenome (GOLD analysis project Ga0129333, IMG submission 94474) | Freshwater to marine salinity gradient microbial communities from Chesapeake Bay, USA - CPBay_Sum_0.6_0.8_DNA | ecosystem: Environmental > Aquatic > Marine > Coastal | place: USA: Chesapeake Bay... | reverse complement strand
GTCCGGGTCGAACATCTACGCCGCCACCTTCGGTGGGCTCGGTTTCGGCGTTGCCCAACAGGTTCTGCCGCCGCCGGTCCTACCCCCGACGGGCGGCAACCCTGTCGGTCTGGTGATGCTCGGCCTGGTGATGGTTGGTGTCGGTGCTGCGGGTCTGGGAGTGGCAGTCAGGCGCCGGGGCGCCGTCGTGTCCTGACACTCACGTCCTGACACTCGCTCGTTGCACGGGGCCCCTGCGGGGGCCCCGTTGCATTCAGTCCGTCGGCGCGATGTCGAGGCCGAACAACTCGTCGAAGCGCGCGTAGTACTCGGCGTCGTCCGCAATGGCGCCGAGACCTACCCACTCCACATCGGTCATCTGCTCGCGGCCGCTGATCGATGCTGCTGCACCCCACGAACACACGTAACGCAGCCTCGGCTCGCGGTCGGTGAACGCCCGGTACACCACGTCGGCCACCTCGTTCGCCTCGCTACCAGCAGCGAGTCCGGCCACGTAGAAGCGGAACAGGCGGCGATACGTGTCGGTGTACGCACCGCTCTCGTTCGGCGTATCGCTGTTCTTCGCCTGGATCGCCGTGCGGGTAACCCCCGGCTCGAGCAGTGCCACCCGGACACCGAAGGGCGCCACCTCCTGTGCAAGCCCGTCGACCCATCCCTCGAGCGCGAACTTGCTGGCGACGTACGCCGACTGTGCTGCTGCGCCCACACGTCCGGTGAAGGATCCGATGGTGATGATAAAGCCCGAGCGCCGTTCGCGCATACCCGGCAGCACCTGCTGCACACAGCGAACGGCACCACACAGGTTCACGTTGATGGTGTCGAGGTACACCGACGTGGGCGTGTGCTCGGCGACACCGATGGGGCCGACGCCGGCGTTGTTGACGAGCAGGTCCACACGCCCGGCGGTTGCATCAAGAATGCGCGCAAAGCCCTGCCGCACCGACTCATCGTCGGCAACATCGAGCTCGACGAGGTTCACCCGAACGCCCGCATCGGCCGCCAGGGCCTCGAGCTTGGTGGCCTTCGACACCGATCGAACCGTGCCGTAGACCGTGAGGCCCTGTGCGGCGAGGTGCAGCGCCGTCGCCCGTCCGATCCCCGAGTTCACCCCGGTGACGACAGCGATCTGTGCAGAGGTAGCCATGCCTCCATCCTGCCCGGTGGAAGGGGGTAGGCCATAAGGCCCATCTCGACGGCGTCGCCGGGCAAACCGGATCAGTTCCAAGAACCAGATCACCATCCCAGCCGATGCGCTGCGCGCCGCTGGGCTCGAGGTGGGTGAGCGCCCGACGGCTCGTGCCATGCGGATCGAGATGACGATCACGCGCCTGTAACCCCCAACAGTTGGGGCACCCGATGGGGTCTGGGTTCCCAACGCCGTCCGCCGGACACAACCGTGTCACCTGCGACACCACTGTCGTTGACCACCCGCAGCGTCCGGGGTTGACTTCCGCGGTGGCTATCCACCGGCGTGTGCGCGCTGCCCTCGTAACGACCGTCATTGCGTCGTCGCTGACGGTTGGCTCAGCGACGCTGCTCAACCTGTCCACGCCGAGCGCGGCCGAAGGTCCGATCTGCGCCACCACTGTCCACCGGTGGCGCGCCGCTGCTCGAGTATCGCCTCTAGACGTCCACCAACGGGCGAACGTGGTCGATGCCGATCTCTGTGGGGATCGGCCCAACATCAAACAACTCGGCCAGCATCGAGTCGCTCCAGAACGGCGTGAAGGTCTACGTGCGGGTGATCGCCGTGAATGCTGCCGGTGCGAGTCGCGGCGCCGTGTCGCGAAGAGTTGCCCCCGCAGCGCCGATTCCCTGAGTCGACGAGGCCTAACGCTGGCCGACGATCAGTGGAAGCAGTGCCTCTGCCACCTGGCGTGGACGCTCCTCGTGCGCGAAGAGACCAGCACCCGGGATGATCGCAAGCCGCGCATCCGGGAAGCCCGACACCATCGGTTCGACGAGCCCCACGGGGAAGAAGCGATCCTGCTCACCCCACACCAACTGCACGGGCATGGTGAGTCGCCGATGAATGTCGTCAAGCCCATGGATGAGCCCGTAGTCGAAGGACTTGAGCAGACGCGTTGCCGCCCGGCGGTACGACGGGTTGTTGTGGAGCGGTCGGAGGAAGAACTCGTCGAACTCGCCATCGAGCAGCGAGCGGTCGACGAAGGCGTCGCCGAGCACGAGGGGACTGCGCCGCAGTGCCGGCTTTCCGGCGAGCCATCCGAGCGCCGAGCCAAAGCCCGGCAGGTGCCGACCAGCGAGGAATAACCGAAACTTGAGGCTGATCGCGTTCGATGGTTCGGTATCGATGAGGCCGAGGGCACGGACTCGTTCATCCCCCACCACTGCGTATCGAGCCATGAGACCACCGCTGTCGTGGCCGACGACGGCGAGGTGACGCACACCGAGAGCGTCGATCACCCGGCGCACTGCGGTGATGTGTCCATCAATGCTGAGTGGAGTGGTGTCGTCGAATCTGCTGGAGCCTGCGCCCGGGAGATCGATGAGGTGACACGTGGCATGAGGCGCCAGATGCGGGATCAGTCGGCGGAACGTCGCCCCACTCACCGGCCAACCGTGCACGAACAGCACATCTGGCCCACTGCCGATTCGCCGGTAGGCCACCTCGCCGTTGCCGACGTCGATGAAGCGCTCCGGTGCGGCACGAAAGAGTTCTACTGCTGCGTCGCCCGATCCGGTCATTGTCCCCAGCCCTCCCGGTAGATGTAGTGAACACTACATTACCTTCGGGTGGGGGTTTGCGGGGCGTCAGGCAAGCCCGTCGAGATTCATCGTGATGGTGTAGGTGATCACGGTCCCCGACCCGAACTCGCCGTTGCGACGGCCGTCGACCACACCGGAGCCGGTCACGTTCACGAAACGGCCGGTGCCACCCAGCACCTCGACCTCCCCGCGAAGCGTTCCTGCACCATCGCGCTGCTCGGTACTTCCCGCATAGGTGAACGCCAGACGGTCGCCGTTCGGCGCCGTGAAGGTCCAGAAGCCGCTGAACGGACCGTTGCCGTTGAGGTAGTTGATGATCGCCAACAACTCCACCTCCACCTGCTCGCCAGCGAACTCGGCACTCCCCACCAGACGCGCCTCGCCGTATCGGTGTTCCTTCTGTGCGCCGACCTCGTTGACCACCAGCAGTGGGGCATCTGCGGTGTCGAGGTCGATCGTCATCACATATTCCGTTCCCGAGTCCTCGCCGTCACCCGAGCAGGCGGAAAGAGTTGCAGCAGACATCACCGCAACAACGGGTAGCAGGGTGAGCACGGCGCGCTTGCTGAATCGCTTGATCGACATGGACGTTGAAACTAGTTCACGTCGATGGCTCTCACGGGATGGAGGAGCCCATCACGTGGACTGCCGCAACTACTCGTAGCCGGCACCAAGCTGTCGTAGGGTCTCGACCACACCCTCGCCCATGTCTGGCGGGCGTGCACCGGGAAGGAACGTCACCGGTCCCTGCGGTGCCGGCCAGCGCGACGCACCCTGGCGCACATGCCGCTCCCACCACACAGGCGACTTGGGGTCGCGTCCCACACTGATCCCCTGGAACGGCGAGATACCAAAGAGCATGGGCACATCGACCACATCGCTCGCGCCGCCTGGACCGATTCCCGATGAGTACTGCACACCGTCAACCGTGAGGCTGAGGCGCCAACGGCCCTTGCCGATGGCCTCGAACCCGCACTCGGCAACATGATCGCCCTCGGTAAGCGATTGACCGCGGACCTCGAACATCGCGCCCCGCCCGGTGTTGAAGACGAGCACCGGCACGCCTTCCTCCACCACATAGAGCGCATACCCACCGCTCTGGTCCCCGTGCGCCAGCAGTGCACCCGTCGCCCCCGACACATAGGTGAAGGGAGCACGGAAGGCAAACGAGCGGAGGAACACCAGTTGCAGCGACCGCCACCGTTCGAGCGTCGGCGCCCCGGGGTGGATCACCACCGGATCACGCAGGATGTCGGTCGACGGCGGACGCAGCAGGTACTTCAGACCCGTCCCCTCGTCGAGCGGGAAGATCTGGCCCTCGGCAGCGCCCTGCTCCCATGCCTGCACGAGTTCGCGAAGACGCTCGGGATGGGCTGCCGAGAGGTCCGTCGTCTGCGACGGGTCGGTCATGACGTCGAAGAGCTCCCAGGCGTCCGATGCGAACGCCGTCCACGGTTGATGAATGGTGACGGCCTCCCAGCCGTCCCGATAGAAGCCACGGTGACCGATCTGCTCGAAGATCTGCTCGGTGCGCTGTGCCGGTGCATCGGCAGAGCGCATGGTGGGCACCATGCTCCTACCGCTCATCGGCTTTGCAGGGGCACCGTTGCGTGCGGCCAGCGGTTCGATGCCGATGAGGTCGAGCAGCGTCGGCATGATGTCGGACACGTGCGCGTACTGACGCCGCTTCTCGCCCGTCGTGAGCCCGCCTGCGGGCCACGAGCAGACGAACGGCACGGTGTGCCCACCCGCATGGGTGTTGATCTTGTAGAGGCGGAACGGGGTGTTGCCCGCCATGCCCCATCCCCGTGGGTAGTGAGATGCGCTCTGCGGTCCACCGATGAGGTGTGCACGCGGGCGGTCTGCATCGACATCGTGACCGAGCACGTGGTGCACCATGTATGCGGTGGTGCCCACCATCTCGCCCTCCCGCGATGCGCCGTTGTCGGACATGAACAGCACGATCGTGTTGTCGAGCACACCCATCTCGTCGAGGGCGTCGAGCACGCGCCCGGTGCTCCGGTCGACCGTCCGCACCATCGCCGCGAACACCTCCATGTAGCGCGCGAAGAGTGCTTGGTCGTCGGCGCTGAGTTCGTCCCACGGCGGTACCTCGTGGTTCTTCTCGGTGTTCCGCGGTGCCAGTCGTGTATGTGGTTCCACCACCCCGAGGTCTCGCTGACGCGCATAGCGCCGCTTGCGGAGTTCGTCCCATCCCAGCGCGTACTTGCCGCGCTGTGCGGAGATATCGGCTTCTGGTGCCTGCAGTGGCGCATGCACTGCACCATGAGCGAGGTACAGGAGGAACGGCTTGGACGGGTTCGACGCACGACCCGCCGCGACCATCTTGATGGCCTCCTCGGTGAGGTCATCGGTGAGGTAGTAGCCCTCGGGATACGTATCGACATCGACCGCCGTGTTGTCGCGGATGAGGCGGTGCGGCGCGAAGAAATTAGTGAACGCGTCGAGGAATCCGTAGAAGTGGTCGAAGCCGCGCTGGCACGGCCACGAGTGGAAGGGACCGGCATCGGACTGGTCCGAGTCCTTGGTGAGGTGCCACTTGCCCACCATGTACGTGGAGTAGCCGTTGGCGCGCAGGGTTTCCGGCAGCGTGACAACGTCGGGTGCGAGTTCCATGGCGTAGCCGGGAAACCCGGGATCCGAGTGAGCGACGGTGCCCACACCGGCCGCATGCGGGTTCATGCCACTCAACAACGCAGCACGGGTGGGCGAGCACATCGGTGTGGAGTGGAAGTTCGTGTACTGCAGTCCACGTGCAGCGAGGGCGTCGATGTTGGGCGTCGCAATCTCGGAGCCATAACAGCCGAGGTCGGCATACCCGAGGTCGTCGACGAGGATGATCACCACGTTGGGCGCACCGGCCGGTGGCTCGGGCCGTGGTGGCCACCACGGCTCCGAGGTCCCGAACACCCGACCGATTCGCCCACCGAACTCTCCCGACCCACCCATGCTGCCGACCGTAGTGCCTATCGGCCGGACGTTCGGCGGGTGGTGGGCGGCTACGGGCGGGTGGCGGGGCGGATCTGGCCAAGGCCCAGTCACCACACGTCACGGTTCGGGCCGCCGCGTACGTTGCAGGCACCCATGAGCAACCACGACGACCTCCCGCCGCCGCCCACTGCTGAGCCGACCATCATCCACACCGTGCCGCTCTACCTGAACGAGCTCGTTCGGATATTCCAGCTGAGGGAGATCTGCGACGACGACGAGCGCAAGCCGCTCGGCAACGTCCGCCTGCACACGGTCAACGGACGGAGGTGCTGGGATGCCACCGACTCCATCCGCGCAGTTCGCTACATCGCCGACTTCGACAGCGGCGACTACGACGTGCTCATCCCGTTGAGCATGGTGCTGGCCTCATCGTCGGTGCTCGGGGACGGCAACCAAATCGAACTGCAGGTTGTCGAGATCCCCAATGGTCCACGACGCATCATCCTCGTCGGGCAAGGTGGCTCGATCAGCGTGGACGATCGCCAACTCGGCTTTCCCGACCTCGACGAGATCACCACCGGTAGCGACGACGACGCTCGGGCCACGGTGTCACTCACGCGTCTCCTCAACTTCACCCACCCCCTTCGATACAGTCGATTTCCCCTCAAGGACGACGACCCGATGGTTCCCTGCCTGCTGACCCTCGAGGGCGACGGCCTGAGGGCGGATCTCGACTGGGGTGATTGCGGTATCTCCACATCGCTGATTCCGGTTCGAGGTAGCGGCGGCACCGTCTCGCGCCTCGTTGCCCCTGCGCTCCTCTACTCCCTCGGGCTGCTCTTCGAGGGTGACGACACCGAGATCGAGATGGTCTTCCCCGCTGCCGTGGCGCAGCCACTTCGCCTCAGCTCACCGGACATGGTTGCCTGGCTCATGCCCATCGGGCATCCCGACGAGATCGAGACGCTGCGCAAGGGTGTGGAGGCCGTGATCAGCGAGGTCTGCGGGCCGATCGGTACGCGCCGCGACGACGACGGCGACTACCCGCTTTACCGGCAGGGCGCAGCGGTGTACGGCCGGCTGGTCAACGGGACACCATCGATGTTTCAGGTCTTCGCTGTTGTACTTCGCGATCTGGAGCCGTCGGTCGAGTTGCTCGCTGAACTCAACGACCTGAACATGACCATCGGCTTTGCCCGGCTGTTCCACGTGGACGGTCAGGTGCTCGCCGAGGTGGACCTCGTCGCCAGCACGCTCGACCCGACGGAACTCGCCACGGCACTCGACCGCATCATCGAGATCGCCGAACGCGTGAGTCCCACGCTCGAGGTGGTCTTCGGCGGTAACGCAGCGAGCAACGTGCAGGAGATGCGCTGGCAGTCGTACCGCACGATGGTGGTCGATGCCGAGGTCACCCCCGGCTCCATGGCTCAGTTGAACGGTGTCGGTGCCGTCGAGGCCTGGCCCTTCCCGGGCCCGGTCTATGTGCTCACTGCGTGGAATCCACAGGGGGTTCCGCTCGACGATGCCGCGCACCACTCGATCAACCACAGGATCGCCGTTGACATCCTGCAGCACGGCGGCCGCTTCGTGCACGGTGTCGGGCGGTCGCCCGATGGCGAGCACCGTGAGCCAAGCCTTGTCGCCTGGGGCATCACGCGCGAGGAAGCACGGATCATGGGACGGCGCGCCAACCAGGACGCCATCGCCGAGATCGATGCTGGCGACTTCCGCTTGGTGTCGTGCCAGAACGATCAGACCAACTCGTGGGGCCGATTCGAGTAACGACGACAAGGCGTGATCCGCCTCGCTGACTCACCAGTCGGTGCGGAGGAACTCCACAAACGTGCGGTTGTAGTCCTCGTACAGCGGCCACTGATCGGCGAGCCAGTCATGGGCCTCGCGCTCGCTCGCACCGTGTGCGCGCATCTTCCACGCCTTGAGCACGAGACCGGTCCGGCTGCGACCGCCGTGGCAGTGCACCACCACCGCCCAGTCGGTGGGCACCCCTGCTGCGCCCGGGTAGTTGCAGGCATACAGTCCCGGTGCAACCTCCTTCGGCTCGACGGTGTACTCGGCGGGTTCCTCGCTGGGCTCACCGAGGCCGAGCAGCCGCCGCGTGAGCGCCAGCAGGTCTGCGGTACGCATACGCAATGGTGAGCCACTCGGCGTGTCGAGGTTCCCGTTGAGGTAGGTGGTCCAGCGTGACGGGATGGCCTGCACACCGTAGAGCGCACCGGCGAGTGCGCCGGCAACGCATGCCACGGTGTCGGTGTCACCACCGAGGTTGATGGCGGCCACCACGGCGTCGTGGAAATTCGACGTGTTGCGGACTGCCCACACCGCTTCCGCAAGACATCCCCACACACTCCCGTTGGTGACATGAGGGAGATCGGGTGTCCACTGCGGCGAGAGCATCTCGGCGAACCGGCCGCGTACGTCGTCGGGGAGTTCGCCAACGATCGTGTCGAGATACGCAAACGGATCCTCACCACGGATGGCGAGTCGGCACAGCTCGACGGCGATCCATGCGCCCCAACCCGCAGCCGGGTCGGGGTGCGTGAGCGCCGCCTGCTCGACCACTACTGAGCGCGCCGTGTCGGCGTCGGCGAAGAGGTAGGCGACCGCAAGTGGGAAGGCCCGCATGAGCGCGCCGTTGCCGGCACCGCTCTTGCCTCCCTTCGGCACCGCGCGCCAATCGGCATGCGCGAGCGCCGTTGCGGTGGTGACACCCACATCGTTCGCGGTGGCGGCCCAGGCGCGGAACCAATTCCACACCGTGTCGGCATCCCAACGACCGGCATCGAGCAACGCGTGCGCAAGCGCGATCGCCATCTGGGTGTCGTCGGTGAACTCACCGGGTGCCCATCCGAACGATCCGCCGCCGATCATCTCGCCGGTGCCACCGAGTGCCGGCCGCGGGAAGGCCATTGCGTACTCGTTCGGTCCGCGGAACTCGAACGGTGCCCCGAGCGCGTCCCCGACCGCCGCACCCACCATGCACCCGGTGGCGCGCTGAGTCTCACTGCGGTTGATTGACGGGTGGTTGGGTGGTGTCTGGAACTCTCTGCTCATGGGGCCCTCCTGATTCGTGCACGGCGACCAGGTCGCCATCTCCCCTAAACGCACGAATTGCTCAGCACCGTGAGCGCGAGCGAATAGCGCACTAGTTTCCGAGCACCACCGTCATCGGATGCCACCGTCATCGGGAGCACGGAACGGCGTTGTGTATGATGTGGCGGCTTCACCACTTAGCGTGGTGACGTCGACAGATCAGCGCCGGGTGGGCGAAGAACAACGCAGTACGAACACGTAGAACACGCAAACGTGAGGTCGGGCAGAGGGTGTGCCGCACGACCTCAGGGGGAGGCCGTCATGAAGGTCAGGCAATCATCAAGTGACGCACCGCGTCCCCGCGGCAGATGGGCACGCATGGGTGCCGTCGCGACCGCCGGTGCGGCCCTGATCGCAGGAGGCGTCCTGGCTCCCGGTGCCACGGCGGTTCCGCCCTCGAGCAGTCCCTCGTGGGCTCAGCAGTTCGGCACCGTCGCGGACGACACCATCGGCGATGTGGCAGTCAGCCGAACGGGCGTCGTCTACTCCGTCGGCCAGACCGCCGGCAGCCTCTCGGGAACCAACGCCGGCAGCGCGGATATCTGGATCGCACGCCACAACCCCTCTGGCACACGTAGGTGGACCCGACAGTTCGGCACGAGCGCCATCGACTACGTCTATGGCATCGCCATCTCGCCACGCGGCGACATCTACGTGGTGGGCGCATCCGAGGGATCACTCGTCGGCACGAACACCGGCGCGGGCACCACCGATGCATTCCTCGCGAAGTACGACGCCAACGGACGCCGGAGGTGGATCCGTCAGATCGCTTCGACCGATGGCGAGGACGACGACGCCCACGCCATTGCCATCGGCGCAAACGACGAGATCTACGTCGCTGGCACCACCACGGGTGACCTTGCTGCCCCCGACGCAAACCAGGGCAACTCCGATGTCTGGCTGGCCCGCTACGACCGCAATGGCAACCGCATCTGGTTGCGGCAGAACGGCACCAACGACGTCGATCAGGTGACCGCGGTTACCGCAACCTCAAGCGGCCGCATCTACATCTACGGAAACACCGATGGCAGCCTTCCCGGTACGGCCTCGAACATCGGGTCCAGCGACTTCTTCCTCATGGGCTACGACCGCACCGGTACCCATCAGGGCAACGTCCAGTGGGGAACCGTCGAGTCCGACATCGCCGCGGGTGCAGCCCTCGGTCCGTCCGACGAGCTCTACGTGACGGGTCGCACCAACGGAACCATCTCGGGTGCCACCAGCGCCGGCGGCCAGGACGCCGTGCTCTACCGCTTCGACATGACACCGGTCCCCGGTATCTCGTGGTCGGTCCAGACCGGCACCGACCAGAGTGATGACTTCTCCGATGTGGTCGTACGCAATACGGACGTCTTCGTCGTCGGGAACACCGTCGGCAACTGGGCAGCGCCGAGCACCGGTGCCTACGACCTCGTCGTGGCGCGCTACGGCACCACCGGCCAGCGCAGGTGGATCGACCAGTTCGGCAGCACCGACCAGGACTTCTCCCGCAAGGCAGCAATCTCCCGCTCGGGCGATCTCTACTTCGGCACCATCACCTCCGGAACGCTCGGTACCTCGAGCATCGGCAGTGGCGACGCTGCGCTCATCAAGTACTCGGCCTCGCGCAACCAGACCTGGGTTGCACAGACCGCCAGCACCGGCAATGACTACTTCTACGGCATTGCCACTGCACCCGGTGGCGCCTCATGGTCGGTTGGCTCCACCGGCGGACCGGGATGGGGCGGGACCGACGGCAATGTGGACATCCTCGTTGCGAAGCACGACGCATCCGGCAACGAGTTGCTCGTGCGCCGTCTGGGCACCAGCGAGACCGACTACGCACTCGGTGCTGCCGCCGGGCCCGCCGGGAGCGTCGTGGTCGTCGGTGTCACGCAGGGGGATTTCTCCGAGACCAACGGAGGAACGTCCATCGGCGACAACGACGGGTTCGTGATGCTCATCGACTCCGCCGGTGAGACCGTGTGGAAGCGACAGATCGGCAGCATCTATTACGACCAACTGAGTGCCGTTGCAGTAACCGCACGCGGTGACATCTACGTCACCGGACAAGCCGGGGCGTCGGTAGAGGGACTCACCCACGCGGGTGACAGCGACTTCATCGTTGCGAAGTACGACCGCAACGGCACCCGCAAGTGGCTCCGCCAGTTCGGCACCCCCAGTGCCGAGTACTCGTACGGCATCGGCGTGTCACGTACTGGTGCCGTCTTTGTGGCCGGAAGTGGCGGTGGCACCTTCTCTGCACCGTCGAGCGAGACCGCCGTGCTGCCGGTTCTGCTCCGGTACGACACCAACGGCAACCGCAAGTGGGCAAAGCAGTATCCGGTGAGCAGCGGGGCCGGCGACTTCAACGCCATCGCCGTTACCCCGTTCGGCGATGTGTACACCACGGGCACGGTGTCGGGTGTGATGCAACCCGGTGGAACGTTCGGTGGCACACGAGACTTCGTCGTGGCGAAGGCGGACCGTAACGGCAATCTCCGCTGGGTTCGTCAGTACGGCGGTGCCAACATCGCCAACAGCGACCGTGGCTACGGCATTGCCGTCACCCCCTCGGGTACGGTCACCGTTGTTGGCACCACGGAGGGAACCCTCGGGACCACGGGGTCGTCACTCGACCCCAATCCAAATGCCGGCGAGGACGACATCGTGCTGATGCGCTTCGACCGCAACGGGAACCGGACGGCTTACCGCCAGTGGGGTACGAGCACCTACGACGAGGCCACTGCGGTTGCCGTAACCTCTCGCGGGACGGCCTATATCGCCGCAAACACCCCCGGTCGCCTTGCCGAGACGCAGGCGGGCGATATGGACGCCTTCACCATTCGCTTCAACACCTGAACCCACCCCGTGCGGGGAGGTGATCGATGAACCACGCCGACCCGTTGTCGCCAACCGCAGAGCGATCGACATCCGCCACCACACTTACCCGGCGCGCTTTGTTGGCGACTGCGGCCGGGGTGGTTCCCAGCATTGCGTTCGGCGGCGACCCCGCCGGTGCAGCACTGAGTTGGCCACGACGGCCGGGGCAGATCATTCAGGACCTCACCGCACGGGCGCACGGGCCGGTGATGTTCATTGCAGACTCCACCACTGCGAAACATTGCGACCGCTTCGGGCGCGAACTCGCCAAACGCGACGTCGGTCCCTTCCGCGTCGACCTCAACCTGGCGCGATACATCGCCGTGGAACGCCCACTGCGACCGTCGGCCGTCGCCGCCGTCAAGCGCGCTCGGGAAGCAGGTTTCGATCCCCCGACCTACGTCATCGGACTCGGCTTTTCCGATGTGCTCAACGGTGTTCATGTCAAGCAATTCCTGCGTGACCCGATTGCCGCCACCGCCACCATCGTCGAACCACTGCTCGAGGAGATCGGGGCGGATCGCACCGTCGTCTTCCTGAACCTGTTTGGCACCGTGGGCAGCAAGTCGTCGCGGGCGAAGACGTTCAACGCAGGACTTGCGGATCTGCTCCCCCGGTGGCCGAGACTGCACATCATCGACTGGGCCTCCGTTGCGAAGAAGAACCGATGGTGGCACAAGGTCGACGGCTTTCACTACACGTACAGCGGCGGACTGCACCGCCAGCGTTTTGTGATCGGTGCGATGATCACCAGTGCGCAGTTGCGAATCGACGACGATCTTCGCCTTGCGCCACCCACCACCAGTGTCGCTACGACGACGACAACGTCGGAGAACTGAAGGTTCGCGGACTGGACAGCGGCAACACCTGCGCCTACTTCTGGCGCGTGAGGTTCACGAAGAAGGTGGTCGGCTTGTCGTCGGTGCGCACGAAGCGCGCTGCCAGTCGGTCCTCGTCGACCACCTCGATATCGAAGAAGAATCCGGTGGTGGCCATCACTGCTTCGGCCTCACCGTCGATCGGGTCGATGTTGACGGTTCCCACAAGTTCAAACTTGATCGTTTCGCCGTCTGCGTTGACAAAGCTCTCGTAACCGAAGAGGTTCGCTCCCTCCTGGCGCTCGACGACAAGATTCAAGGCCGTCGGGATCACCTTGCCCTTCGACGGAAACTCGTATTCACCGCTCCACGTGCCCACGAGATTGGGGATCTCCCGCACCACGGTTGAGGTCGGGGCAGTCGCGGTATCCGATGTGTCGCCACCGCACGATGAGAGGACCGCCGTGGTCATGACCAGACCAACAGCGAGGGCCAGCGCCGAACCGTACCGGCGCCGACCGGGGGAGGGCTGTATACGTGAGCGATTCAGTCGTGGCGCATCAGTCGACATGCCCCGAGTATCGCAGACCCCAAATGTCCGCCAAGAGGTCTGCGAT
>Ga0129333_10004464_pt1 | contig 13093 bp, 16 predicted proteins | sample CPB6_08_DNA_FD_94474 | JGI IMG/M metagenome (GOLD analysis project Ga0129333, IMG submission 94474) | Freshwater to marine salinity gradient microbial communities from Chesapeake Bay, USA - CPBay_Sum_0.6_0.8_DNA | ecosystem: Environmental > Aquatic > Marine > Coastal | place: USA: Chesapeake... | reverse complement strand
CAGGTAGTTGAGGAACGTGGAATAGTTTTGCCGGAATGTTTTCTCGTAGTTGCTGGCCGCGGTGTAAAGGCTCACCCCCTCCACAAAACCCAGGCTCAGCCAGGGTTGCAGCCAGGCCCGCAGCCCGAAGCCCCAGGTGAATTCGCCGAAGCTCTGGGCTGGTGTGGTGGCGTAGGGCGTGATCTGGTTGTAGCCGCCCCCCGGTTGTGCCCCCTCGCGGTGCAGCAGGGCGTTGGAATCGAATTCGAGGGCCAGCGGTCCGGCCCGCAGCAGCCGTCGGTTCAGCCCGACCCCCAGCAGGTAGTCCGGGCGCATGTCACCCTTGAAGATGAACGTGTCGTCGAACTGGGCGCTGATCATCTGGCCGCCCCAGAGGCTGGCGGCCCATGGGTAGGGATGCCAGTCCGGCACCGCTGGAATCGGTGGTGGACAGGCCATCGTCTGGGCATCTGGGGACAGCGCCACTGGAGGCATGCGCCAGGCATCGGCCTCCAGCGGTGCTGGGTTCCCCGCGGCTGTCTGCACCAGCTGCGGAGCGATGGCAGGACCCAGCCCGGAGCTCAGGTCGCTGCTCGCGCCGGCCAGGGGTTGACGATGCAGCCCTGCGGCAACAGCCGTGCCGATCGGTTGCGGGGCCTTGGCTGCGGCCTGTGGGCGTCGTGGGCCTTCCACAACGGCGGGGGCATGCTCGGCGCTGCCTGGATCGATCCCGAGCTGGATCGGTGCGTCGAAGGGGGGCGCCAGGCGTTCCCAGTAGCTCAGCGGCAGCAGTGCAACGGTTGGTGTCTGCTCCGGGTTCAGGTCCAGAGCGCTGCTGTCGAGGTCAACCACGCCGTAGACCTCCTCCAGCTCACCGCTGTTCTCGATCAGGCTGTAGCGCAGCCGACTGGCTTGCAGATACTGACTGCCGCGCTGAAAACGAATCCGGCCGCTGACATACAGAGTTCGGCTGGCTGCTTCGTATTCCAGACGGTCAGCCATCAGCCGACCGCCGGACAGCAGAATGCGGACGTTGCCCGCTGCCACGAAGCGATTGGCCAGCAGGTCGAACCCCTGGCTGTCGGCGGAAAGAGTTAATTCGGCTGGTGGCTTCTGTGCCGGGGTGGCCGACAGCAGAGAGCGGCCCTGGGCCGGTGCTGTCGGGACCGACCGGGGGGGTGTCACGCCGGATGGTGATGGCGCCGTAGCGGCAGCGGGGCCGGGGAGCGGCGCCAATGCTGGCGTGACCACCGCCTCAGCTGGGTTGACCTGTGAGCTTTCAGCCCTGGCAGGACCACCGATCAGCGCCGTTCCTGCTCCCAGGGCCGCGATCAGCAGACTGGTTCTCGGGAAACGCGGCACCAGGGCGTTGAAACAGGGCGTGATCCTGCCACGCCCGCGGTGCTCTTCAGCGGCTCAGTCGTTGCTCCGGGATCACTCCTCGAGATCCTTGCGGCTGGGGGTCCGGCTGGGATCGCTGGCCAGGAAGCCGAACACGAAGATCCCGATGAAGAAGAAGACGACGGAGTAAACCGAGATCTTGAGGGCGAGCATGGATCCGTCCGGCGGGTGACAGGCAGTGGCAGGTGCCAGGTGGTTCCTGGCATTGACAGGAGCCAGGTGGACCCTGGCAGTGACAGGCGCCAGGTGGGTCCTGAACGACCCTGCGGCAGCCGCATCATCCTATGGGGCACGATCGCATTGACCGCCGCGCGGGGGCCTGGAGGCCGTGGTTCGCTCCTGGATTGAAACGTTTCAGGCCCAGACGCGGCTGGATCTCCTGCCCAACTGGCTGGTTGAAGCGGCTGACGGCCGTCTGCAGCCAGCCCTGGCGGACCCCTGGGGGGAGGCCCATCGGCCGGACTGGCATGCGCGCGGTCTGTTGATCTGGCCGCGCGGCGGTTGTTGGCAGCGGCTGCGGTTGCAGCTGGTTTGTCCGCCACACTGGCGCCAGCGTCGCAACACCGGGGTTCAGGCTCGCCTGGTGCTGCGCTGGTGGGCCGATCAGGTTGAGCTGCGGCTCGATGGTCAGCTCGTGCATGCGGGTGATCTGTTCGACAGTGCCTGTCGCTGGCTGTTGCCTCACGCCTGGTGGCAGGGCCAGGCGCTGCGCCTGGAGCTGGATCTGCGCTCGCCCCTGCATGACGACGGAGCCCTGATCACCAGTGTTCTGGAGCTGGAGCCCCAGGATCCGGCTGACCCCAGCGGTGTGCTGGCGGCGCCGTCCCTGGCGCTGGTCCAGCTGCGGCGCTCCCCTGCCCAGCGGGCTGAGCTGGAGCGGGACCTCGCAGATCTGGATCCGGCTGATTCCACCACCGCCTCTGCCCTGCGCCCCCTGCTGGAGCAGGCGGTGCGCCAGCGCCCGCCAGGCCGTTTTCACGTTCTCACCCACGCCCATCTCGATCTGGCCTGGCTCTGGCCGGTGGCGGAGACCTGGCAGGCCGCCATCCGCACCTTCGAATCCGTTCTTGGGTTGCTCGAGCGTCATCCCCAGCTTCACTTCGCACACTCGAGCCCAGTGCTTTACGCCTGGATCGAGCGTCACCGACCGGCTTTGTATGCCCGCATCCGCGCAGCGATGCAGGCCGGTCGCTGGGAGCCGATCAATGGCCCCTGGCTGGAGAGCGATTGCGTGTTGATCAGCACCGCTTCGCTGCTGCGGCAGTTTCTGCAGGGGCAGGCCTACAGCCGCCGCGCCTTTCCGGAGTGGCGCCACGATCTCTGCTGGCTGCCGGACAGCTTCGGCTTTGCGGCTGGCCTTCCGGCCGTGGCCAGCGCCGCGGGGGTGCGCTGGTTCTGCACCCACAAGCTGGCCTGGAACGCCACCAATCCCTTTCCCCATCGCCTCTTCCGCTGGCGCAGCCGCTGTGGCGCTGAGCTGCTGGCTCTGATGACGGCGCCGATCGGGACCGATGCGGATCCCCTGGCGATGGAGCGCTACCGCCTGCAGTGGCAGGCCGGTACCGGCCTGGCCGATGCCCTCTGGCTGCCGGGGGTGGGTGATCACGGTGGTGGCCCCAGCGCGGAGATGCTGCAGCAGCTGGAGCTCTGGCAGCAGCAGCCTGTGGCCTGTCCGCAGCGGCATGGCACCCTGCGCCGCTACCTGCAGGAGCTGGAACCGCTGGCGCCGCAGCTGCCGGTGTGGCGCGATGAGCTTTACCTGGAGCTGCACCGGGGCTGTGCCACCAGCAGGCCCGATCAGAAGCGGCACAACCGCACTCTGGAGCGGTTGCTGCGGGAGGCCGATCTGGCTGTAGCCCTGGCTGGGTTGTTGGCTGGAGCTGCCGCTGGCGGGGCTGAGGGAACCACGTTGCAACCGTTGCCGCCTGCCGACTGGCGGACGCTGCTCTTCCAGCAGTTTCACGACATCCTCCCCGGTACCTCGATTCCGCCGGTGTTTGAGCAGGCCGAACCCCAGTGGCGCGTCGCCCGGCGTGCCGCAGCTGCCTTGCGGGATCAGGCCCTGCAGCGGCTGCTCGGCTCTGGACCGGAGGGGTGTTGGTGGTTGATGGCGCTGGCGCCCCAGGCGGCTGGGCCGCTCACCCTGCGCCTGCCCCGCGGCCCCTGGCAGCTGGTCGCCATGCCGGGCGGCGCCTCGCTGGCGCAGCAGCCGGCACCGGGTGGGGGCGAGTGGGTTCAACTGTCGCTGCCGGCGGGTATCGCCACGGTGGCCCTCCAGCGCCGTCAGGCCGCGAGCCCAGCGCTGGCGGCGCCCATCCAGCAGCCGGTGCAGCTGCAGGAGTGCGGCGGCCATGCCGAGGAGCGACGCTGGTCGCTCAGCAATGGCCTCGTGCGGGCGGAGCTGGGTGCCGCCGGCCTGCTGCAGCTGTGGGGGCGCGATGGCGTGGCGCGGCTGGCGGCGCCGTTGCAGTGGTGCCGCTGGCGTGACCAGGGTGAGTTCTGGGATGCCTGGGATATCGCCGCTGACTATCGGGACCATCCGCTGCCGCTCGACTGGGATTCGGTTCCAGCGGTGGCGGAGCGGGGGGAGCTCTGCTGTCGCCTGGTCTGGCGCGGTCGTTGCGGCGGCAGCACGCTGCGCCTGGATGTACAGCTGCGGGCCGCCAGCCCCTGGCTGGAGCTGAGCCTGCGGGTGGACTGGCGCCAGCGGCATGAGTTGCTGCGCCTGGAGATCCCACTGGCGCAGCCGCCGGTGCGTGTTGCCGCTGACACCGGCGGTGGTGTGCTGGAGCGGCCGGCGCTGCCACAGAACTCTCGCGAGCAGGCCCGCTGGGAGGTGCCGGTGATCAGCTGGGTCGCGGCCGAGCCCGCGGCCGGCGCCGGGGGCGGGCTGGCGGTGTTGCTGGATGGCCCGCAGGGAGTCTCTGCATCGACGCAGGGCCTGGGCGTGTCGCTGCTGAGGGCTCCCACCTGGCCGGATCCAGGTGCGGACAATGGGCTGCAGCGGCTACGGCTGGCGTTGCTGCCCTGTTCGCAGGGCTGGAGCCGGGATGCTGTACCTCAGCAGGCCCAGCGCTTCCGTTCACCCCTCTGGGTGCGACCGGCCGGCGCTGGGCCGGCGCCAGGCCAAGCGCTCCAGCCTGGCTCATCACCGGCAGGATTGCCGCCACTGCAATGCGGTGCTGAAGCGTTGCAGCTGATTGCGCTGGAACCGGGCGAAACGACGGCGGAGGCCTGGATCACATTGCAGAACCTCAGTCCGCAGCGACAGTGCCTGCGGCTGTCATCGGGTTGGCGCTTGGTTGATGGACCCACCTGGGTGCGGCCGTGGCAGATCGTGCGCCTGCGCCTGGTGGCGCAGGTTGATCAGTCGTCGTGATCGTCGAAGGGATCGGTCAGGCCCTTCGACGGCGGTCCGAAGGCCAGGTAGATGCCGAAGCCGGTGAGGCCCAGCAGCACGGCCAGCACCGCGATCGCCACGGAGAGGGCTGGCGACGGACTCGCCGCGGCGCTGGCTTCGATCACGCTGGTTTCCATCACAACTCTCGACAGGGGCCGCTGTCCTGGCCGGCAGCACCCTTACAGTAGCCAGACCCATTCCCTGCCAGAGAGCACAGCGCCGTCATGGCTCAACGCACCCGCCTGGGAGATCTGCTCCGCCCCCTGAACTCCGAGTACGGCAAGGTGGTGCCGGGTTGGGGCACAACGCCGGTGATGGGCATTTTCATGGCCCTCTTCCTGGTGTTTCTGCTGGTGATCCTGCAGCTGTACAACAAGTCGCTGCTGCTCGACGGCATCACCGTCAACTGGAACGGTATCGGCTGATCCCATGAACATCTTCGGGATCGGACTGCCCGAGATGGCGGTCATAGCCGCCATTGGCCTCCTGGTGTTCGGCCCGAAGCGCCTCCCCGAGCTCGGCAAGACCCTCGGTCGCACCCTGCGGGGGTTTCAGTCGGCCTCGAAGGGCTTCGAGGAGGAGTTCCGCAGAGCTGTCGACACTGTCGATGCGGACGTGAGCAAGGGTGCCGCTGTCATGGAATCCGCCCCTGACGCAACGTCTGGCGGTGAAGGCGGCAGCACCGCCGGTTGACCCGCTGATGGCGCCGTCCTCGGGGGCGTCCCCGCTGCAGCTTCTGGTCGGTCTCGGCAATCCTGGCGACAGGTACGCCGGCACCCGTCACAACGTCGGCTTCATGGCCTTGGAGCGCCTGGCTGCAGCCAGCGGCGTCGGCTTCCGCAGCCAGGGCAAGTTGCATGGGCTTCTGGCCGAGGTCGGCCAGGGCGACGGACGCCTGCGGCTGCTGATGCCCCAGACCTTCATGAACGACAGCGGCCGTTCGATCCGTGCCGCCCTCGACTGGTACGGCATTGCTCCCGCCCAGATGCTGGTGCTGGTGGACGACATGGATCTGCCCCTCGGTCGCCTGCGCCTGCGTCTCTCTGGCGGTGCCGGCGGCCACAACGGCCTGCGCAGCACCATTGCCCATCTCGGTGGCCAGGACTTTCCACGTCTGCGCATCGGCATCGGCGCACCGGCCAGCAACCCTGTGGAGCGCCGCCAGCGCACCGTGGGTCACGTGCTCGGTCGGTTCACGCCCGCTGAGCAGCCTGCGCTGGATGAGGTGCTCGATGAGGTGCTGGCCGGCATCGATCGGATCCAACGCCTCGGCTTTGAGCGAGCCGGTAGCCGATTGAACGGGTTCATGGCCGCTGCTGCCGCCAAGCTGGCTGAGGCCCCTGTCGCCTGAGGCCCGCCACCGTTGAGTCGTCTGCCTGCCACCACCGCCCAGCTGCGGGTCTTGCATCAGAGCTTCAGTGAACGACTGCTGGAGGGCGAGGTGAGCGCTGGTGGCTTCCACTGGACCTTCAGCTGGTTCTTTGATCGCGGCGAGCTGCTGGTGGAACCATCCCTGGGGCGTGCGCTGATCCAGGATGCTTTGCTGCGCTTCCTGCTCAAACGCGATTATCAGCTTGAGCCCGGGGGCGACTATGCCTTCACTGTGCGCGCCAGGTTCTGATCAGTGCGCCTTCGGGGCCAGCCAGGCGGTTCCCTGCCGCTCCAGTGGGTGGCCCAGGTGACGTTCCAACAGCAGCTGTGCCACTACGTCATCCACATCGCGTGGTGGCAAGCGCAGGCCCCGCGGCAGCAGCCGTCGCCAGCCACGGGCCGGTTCCAGCTGCCAGTAGCGATCGCGGGCCGCCAGCGTGGTTCCGGCCTCCGGCACCATCTGCAGCGGTAAGCCCAGCTCGGGCAGCCGCTGCCGCCAGATGCGGCTGCCGGTGCCGTCGCCCAGCAGCACCGCGTTGATCAGGCCTGCCTGCCGCCAGGCCGCCAACAGCTCCCAGCAGCGTTCGGGACTGAGCACGCCCGCCGCCAGGATCCACTGTCCGCCGGCATCGCAGCGCACCAGTCCGCATTTGCTGCGGCCGGGGTCGAGAGCGGCCCAGCTGTTCCTCATCGTCCGGACGGCTGGCGCTGCAGTTGCGGCGCCATGGGAATGGTCTGCATGGCCCGGATTTCGACCACGACAGGATCGGCCAGGTCGCTGTTGCGGCGGGCGATGGCCTCCAGCCGGATCGCCTGTCCCGGCGGCCGGTTGCTCAGGGCGGTTGCCAGCTGAGTGAGGCTGGCGGGGTCGAACTGCAGGCCATCCGTGAGCGTGCCGCGTCGCTGCGCCTGGGTGAAGGCGGCGGCAAGCAACAGGTTCAAGCGGCTCCGCACCTGCTCCTGGCTGCGTTCGTCCCCTTCCAGCACCGTGGTGGCCAGTTGGTCGCCCGCCTGCACCACCAGCCGGTTGGGGCGCGCATCCGGGAAGGCCAGCACCTGACGTTCGCCCTTGAGCACGTTGGCGGCAGAGATCAGGCTGATCACCCAGCTGCCTTTGCGACTGATCACGGCCTCCAGCCTGGCGATGTCGCTGCGGGGCACCAGCAGGATCTGGCGGTTGGCGGCTTCGCCTGGCAGCACCCGCTGGTAGGCGTTGAGATTCGCCTGGCGCAGCAGCGCTTCAATCACGGGTCTGGCCTGACTGGCCTGGCTGATCTGCACCTTGGCGATCTCCAGGGGTTGGCCGCTGCTGATCACGACATCGCCGCGGCGCAGCGCGATCAGATTGGTCTCCAGTTGCTGCAGCTCGCGGGCGCTGGCGCTGATACGGGCGGTGACCCGGCTCAGTTCGGCGCGGTTGCGGCGGATGTCGGCGTCCTTGGCCTGGATGTCGCGGCTGAGGCGATCGCGTTCCAGCTCCAGCCGCCGGCGCTCGTTGTTCAGCGGCACCAGCTCACGCCGCAGGGCACTGGCTTGCCGTTCCGCCAGCACCAGCTGGCTGCGGGCCTGCAGCCGCCCCCCCTCGGCCCGGCGCAGCTCCTGCTGGCTGCGCTCCAGCCCGCGGCGGCTGGCGGCCAGTGCCTCACGGCTCTGGTTCAGCTGGGTGCGGCTGTCCCGCAGACGCCGCTCCAGTTGATCGAGTTCAAACAGTCCCGTGCGCAGCCGCTCGCTGACCAGCAGCATCAGCCCCAGCGACATGGCGCTGATCAGTGCGCCAGTGAGCACGGTGATCAGCACCGCCGTGCGCCGGGGGCGCAGGTTGAACAGGCTCAGCCGCGCTTTACCGACCCGGCTTCCCAGGCGGTCTCCCAGGGTGGAGAGCATGCCCCCGAGGACCAGTAGGGCCAGGATCAGGAGCCAGCCGGACACGAGAGGCAGCGGAGAACGCCAGTCTGCAGGTTTGGCCGGCCGTGCAATCAGCTGAATCGCTTGGCCAGGGCCAGCGGATCAAACACCGTGATTTTCTTGCGGTCGATCTGCACCAGCCCGGCATTGCGCAGATCCCCGAGCAGGCGGGTGATCGTCACTCGGGTGGAACCGATGGCCTCGGCGATGGCTTGATGGGAGAGGCGCAGATCAATCGTGATGCCCTCGCTGCTCGGCACGCCGAAATCGCGGCAGAGCACCAGCAGAAAGCTCACCAGGCGCGACGACATGTCGCGGTGGGTGAGGGTTTCGATCATCGTTTCGGTCTGCAGGATGCGTGAGGAGAGGCCCTGCAGCATCAGCAGGCCGACACTGGCGTCCTGCTCGATTGCCTTGCGCACCGAAGTGGCTGGCGCTGTCACCATTTCCACGCGGGTGAACGCAATTGCGTGATAGAAACGATCGGAACGTTGGCCCGTCAGCAGTGACAGAACGCCGAACAGGCTGTTCTCCCGCAGCAGCGCCACGGTGATCTCTTCACCGGATTCGTAAACGCGCGACAGGCGTACAGCGCCGCGGCGCAGCAGGTAGACCTTTTCGGCTGGGTCGCCCGGGAAAAAGATTGTCTTGCCCCGCTCCACTGTCTCGGTGGTGCTGCCGGCCAATCCACGAATCACATCCAGCAGAGTGGCGCTGGATGTGAGTGGCCCACCCGCCGCAGCAGGGGGGGCCGAGGAGCCGGTGGTGGGACTGGCGGAGTAGCGGCTGAAGCCGCTGGTGGCGCCAACCATGACGGCGGTACGAGGTGAGCCGGACCCTAAGGATCGCCCTCGAGCGGGCTTGTATCGGTTGACACTAATCGGCAGCTTGTGCAAGGGCGAGTCGCTGGCTGTGCAGCAGCGCCTGCAGGCCCGGCTCTGCCAGATCGAGCAGCTGGTCCAGCTGCCGGCGGCTGAAGGGTGCCCCTTCCGCGGTGCCCTGGATCTCCAGCAGCTGACCCTGATCGTCCATCACCACGTTGAGATCCACTGCGGCTCGGCTGTCTTCGCTGTAGTCGAGATCCAGCAGTGCCAAGCCATCCACCAGTCCCACCGAGACCGCTGCCACCTGCCGCTGCAAGGGTGATGCGCTCAGAACTCCCTGGCCCTGCAGGCGCCGCAGGCCCAGCGCCAGAGCCGCCCAGGCTCCGGTGATGGAGGCCGTGCGGGTGCCCGCATCCGCCTGTAGAACATCGCAATCCACCTGCAACGTGCGCTCCCCCAGCGTTTCGAGGTCGAGACAGGCCCTGAGGCTGCGACTGATCAGGCGCTGGATCTCCTGGGTGCGCCCCGAGAGCTTCATCAGTTCGCGCGGCTGGCGACTGGGGGTGCTGGCCGGCAGCAGGCGGTAGTCGGCGCTGAGCCAGCCGCGCCCTGATCCCTGGCGCCACTTCGGCACCTGTGGCTCCAGGCAGACGCTGCAGATCACGGCCGTGCGCCCGGTGCGCACCGTCACCGAGCTGAGGGCGAAGCCCAGCGGATCCCACTCGAACCGCGTCGGCCGGATCGCTGCTGCTGTGCGGCCATCGGCACGCGCTGCTGGGGTGTTGCTCATGGCTGGGGTCTGGTTCTGGGCTTCAAGGCTGGGATCGCCGCTTGCGCCGCCGTTCTGGCTGCCGGCGATGCTACGGCTGCTGCCACTACCGGTAGTGCCTGAAGCTTGCGGAGCGGCGCTTCACCGCTACATTCAGGTGTGCAGCGCAGTGGGGCAGGCGATGACGATCAGCATGGCAGCCACATCCGCCGCCGCCGCCACATCCGCCGCCTCTGGTGGCGTTGCAGGGGCTGCCGCTGCCGCCAAGCACCAGCCCCGTGCCGGAGCCGGTCTGCTCCGCCCCGTGCCATCAGCCCGGTCGGCGGCTTCCTCCCGCGGTCTGCGGCTGGCGGCTCAGCAGGAGGGCCTTCTGCAGGTCCACACCGCCCCGTTTCGCGGCAGCTTCAGCGGCGTGTTCAGTCAGGCGCTGCGCAGTGCCGGTCTCGGCAGTCGCGTGCTGATCAGCCAGTTCCTCAAGGGTGGGGTGGATCAGGGGGTTGAGCGCAGTGTCTGGTTGTGCGGCCGTCTGCAGTGGTTGCGGCCTGCGGTGGCGGCCTGTCTGGCGGAGCCCGCCGCGGCCGCCGGCGTCTCCCAGGCGGATCGCGCCGCTGTCGAGGCGGTCTGGGAGTACACCCAGCTGCAGCTTCGGACCGGAGAGCTGGATCAGCTGGTGCTCGATGAACTTGGCCTGGCGGTGGATCTGGGCTATCTGCCGGCGGTCGAGGTGCTGGCCGCGCTGGAGCAGCGTCCTCCCCATCTGGATGTGATCCTGACCGGACCCTGCATGCCCCCTGCCCTGCTGGCCATGGCGGATCAGGTCACGCAGCTGCGCCGAGGTTTCTGATGCTCAAGAACGACCGCTGGATCAACGAGCAGGCCGCTGCCGGCATGTTGGAGCCATTTCAGCCCACGCTGGTGCGCCACCTCGATCCAGTCAATGGCGCTCAGCCGGTGCTCAGTTTTGGTTGCTCCTCTTATGGCTACGACCTGCGCCTGTCGGCCAGGGAGTTTCTGATCTTCCGCCATGTGCCCGGTACGGTGATGAACCCCAAGCGGTTCAATCCAGCCAATCTGGAGCCGGCACCTCTGCATCAGGATGACGACGGCGCTTACTTCATCCTGCCCGCCCATTCCTATGGCCTCGGTGTGGCGCTTGAGCACATGCGTGTGCCTGCCAATATCACGGTGATCTGTCTGGGCAAGAGCACCTACGCCCGCCTCGGCATCATCGTCAACACCACACCGGCCGAAGCGAGCTGGGAAGGTCATCTCACCCTGGAATTCAGCAACTCCTCCGGTGCTGACTGTCGTATTTACGCTAATGAGGGCATCTGCCAGTTGCTGTTCTTCGAAGGTGATCCCTGCGATACCACCTACAAGGACCGCGCAGGTAAGTATCAGCATCAGCCAGAGCGCGTCACCCTCGCCCGCGTCTGACAGACGTTGGCCTGGTGTTATGGAGCCAGTCGGGCCTTGTGCAGACGGCTCTTCTCGTACCATGCCGCGATCTCCGGTGCCCAGGTCTGCATGTGGGGCCACATCAGGTCGCAGAGCACGCGGATCTCCTCCTGGGCATCGAGCTTGGCGCGCAGGTCCATGAAGTGCAGGAAGGCCCGCAGCGAGAAGCTCACCACGAAGTGCTGCCGGTAGTCGAACGGCAGGATGCCCCGGGCGTGTTCCTCAGCGAAGCCGGCGCTCAGCATGTCGCGATAGCGCTCGGCGGCGCGTCGGCACAGATCCAGGTCCAGGCTGCGCTGCTCCGTGGTGTAGGTGTATTTCTTGCCTTGGCGGTCGCTGTAGTGACCTTCTGGGCGTAGGTAGAACACCTCTTCCAGTTCAAGTTCGCCATTGGCGGCCCGGCAGATGCGCTCACCCGTGTAGCGCATCGACTGCACATCGAAGCTCACGCCGACCCGGTGCGTGCGGGCCTGTTGCATCACTGAGTGCGGAAACCAGCCCACATTCAGCACGATCTGGGCATGTTCGAGCGGGCCGTAGTGGCCCCGCTCACCGGCCAGCAGGCGTTTGACGCAGATCTCGCCGGCCCGGGTTTCATCAGGCCAGTCGGCGCGATCGGCGGCCACGAAACCTTCGCTGTAGTCCTGGTGCATCGCGGCGTAGATGCACTGCTGCGGGTTCGGGGTGGCGGCGATCAGCTCGACCCGGAAGCGGTTCATGGCGATCCGGCTGCCAGCCGGCTGGGGCGGAAGACCCCAGGCTAGGGGCGGCGGGGCCACCCATCCGCGCGCTGTGCTCAGCCGTGGCTGCGTGGTCCTGCCATGGCGTTGGCGCTGCCGCTCCCGCCGCTGCTGAAGTCGCTGCGTGCGCCGACGCCGGGCAGGCTGGGCAGGGGCGCCTGGGCGATCAGGGCGCCGCTCAGCGCTTCAAGCTCCCCCTTGCTGCGGGCGCCCAGGGAGCGGCCGACAGCGACACCGTCGGCATTGAACAGCTCCAGCTGCGGAATGCCATTGACGTCGTAGCGGTCGATTTCGGGTTGCCAGCGCGGATTATCCACATTCAGCAGCACAACGTCGAGTGCGCCCCGGTGTTGCTGTTCGATTGTCTCCATCGCCGGCGCCATCGCCCGGCAGGCCTCACACCAGTCGGCGTAGAACTCCACCAGCGTGGGGCGTCCATCGGCCAGGGCCACCGGTAGGTCAAGTGATTGGCGCGCCAGTTTCTCCAGCGGTGCCGCTGGTTGCAGGCCGCCTCGAAGCAGCAGCAGCCCCACGGCCAGCAACGCTGCCAGGATCGCCAGCAGCACCCGTTCACGCCGCCCGAGTCCCGCCTCGCCGCCGTGGCCAGGGACCGCGGCAGGTGGCGCGGCGGCGTCACAGGCGTTCTGGGGGACGGGATCGCTCACGGATGAACCGAAGACTCACACGCAACAATCTGGCAGGCGCAGCAGGGCCGTTACGCTCTGGCCAGGTGGGAGCCACCGTGTGAAGCGCCGCGTCACCCTTCACTTCCCCCGGGAGTCGGTGCATCAGCCGATCACCTACCGGCTGGCGGTTGATTTTGATATCGCCGCCAAGATCCTGCGCGCCCAGATCGCGCCCAATCAGAGCGGCACCATGGTGGTGGAGCTCTCCGGCGACATCGATGATCTTGCTGCCGCCGAACAGTGGCTGGAGGGTCAGGGCCTGGGGCTCAACCGTGCCCCCGGCGAAATTCAGATCGATCGTGAGCGCTGCGTGGACTGCGGCATCTGCAGCAGTCTCTGCCCCAGTGGTGCTCTGCAGCTCGACTCCAGCACTTGGCAGTTGCAGTTCAACGCGCAACGCTGTCTGGTGTGCGAACAATGCATTCCCTCCTGCCCGTTTGAGGCCATCGCTCTGGTGTTGGATCAACCGCCCGCTGACCCCATGGGAGCTCCCGCATGAGAGCGCTGACGCTGTTGCTGCTGCCGCTGCGGGCGCCGATGCTGCTGGTGCTGCTGCTGGT
>Ga0129333_10004463_pt1 | contig 13096 bp, 11 predicted proteins | sample CPB6_08_DNA_FD_94474 | JGI IMG/M metagenome (GOLD analysis project Ga0129333, IMG submission 94474) | Freshwater to marine salinity gradient microbial communities from Chesapeake Bay, USA - CPBay_Sum_0.6_0.8_DNA | ecosystem: Environmental > Aquatic > Marine > Coastal | place: USA: Chesapeake... | reverse complement strand
GCAATCAGGGCCCATGGCTCAAGGGCCACAGCCCCCTCTGGGCATGCCTCCTGGGGTACCCCCTGGGGGCGCAATGCCTCCTCCGCCCCAGCAGGGTGGCATCGCAGCGCTGCTCGCAGGAGCAGGTGGTGGTGCTCCGCCCGGCCCGCCGCCTGGAGCGCCTCCTTTACCCAACCCCGCAGGACCAGGAGGCCCGGGCGCACCGGTGGGCATGGCCAGAGGGGGCCCTGTCAATGTACAGCGTTTTCAAGCAGGGTCCGATGAGGAGGGCGTGACCCCTGTTGCGACACAAGAGGGCGCTGCTCTCTACTCTCCCGAGATGTTGTCAACGGCCGAGCGGCTGTCCCGTGATTTGATGGCGCGTAAGCCTGCGGCTACGCCGTCGCTTGAGGCGTTGATTGCACAGAAGACCCCGCAGTACAAAAAGATACTGGGGGACACGGAAGGACTGTCGCAAGCTCAGATGTTGTTTGAATTGGGACAGCGTGCATTCGGCTTTGCAGGCAACGTCGATGATGCGGGCCGCCCGTTGCGGGGAGGATTCTTTAGTCGCTTGGCTCAGGCCTCGCGCACGCTACCGGCCGCGATGGGTCGTCACGTCTCCGAAATTGACAAGGGGCAACGCCAGATTAAGCTCTTGGCCATGCAGGCGGCTGAGAAGGACATCGATCAGGTCACGGCGGCCAACCAGGCACTGACCAAGGAACAGCGCGCTTTGGCCACGGAAGTGCTCAAAGGCGAGGCGCGCCGTCGCGCCGAGGCTGCCAAGGCCTTGGGCACCTCGATCTTTGGGAAGGGTGACTGGGAGTGGAGCCTAGTCAACCAGCCTAACCTGCTGGCACGTTGGGCAAGCGGCATGACCAACCCAACGGAGGACGGCCTCATCCAATCGGCCATCACCAAGTTGGAACAGCCGACGTTCTACGAAACGGTGGACCCTCAAAATCCGGCGCGCAAGATTCAGGTCACGCGTCCGGGCGTTCTGCCGCCTTTTGTACAGCAGTTCCAGCGGTTCCGCTCTGAGTTCGACAAGACGGGCAAGCCCAACCCGGCCGCGCTTGCAGCGGCCCCGGTGGACGTGTCTCCGGGCTCACCTATGTCCGGCAACCTCCCGGCCATACCAGGCTCGGCCAGCGCATCTACCCTGACCGGAGCCTCGACGGGCACGCCAGGCGAGCCGACTGCACCCTTGACAGCCGGTGGCGATCAAGCCACGCCCGGCGGTGGCGCAGCGGGCCCTGTTGCACCGGTCATCAAGCCCGTGTCCCTGTGGCGCGATCGCTATCGCATCACCGGTCCTGTGGCGGGTGCCATGGCGGCGGTCTCCAACATCCCCGGCCTGGGCGACCCCTTGGAGTACATCACCAAGGCACGCGCCGATGCGAAGCTCTTCAGCGAGCGGCTGGTTGACTCGCTGCTCAAGAGCACGGCGGGCAGCGTGCGTGAACAGGAGCGCATTCGCGGCGTCTTGCAGGTCGACCCGTCCGTTGCCACAGACCCAGACGTTTATGGCACGCGGTTGATTTCCTTGGGGGACGCGATCCGCACAACTATTAACGAGAACCTGGCGTTGCATCGCAACCAGCAGGCCAAGGATGAGGACCGCTTGAAGGCCTACAAGAAAGCGCAGGAGCTGCAAAAGATTTACAACCAGCTCGACTTGCCGCCGGTGGCCTACTCGGAGCAGGAGGCGCGCCGCCTGTTCCAAGCCGGGCACCCTGAAGTGTTGTGGTACGGCGTGCGTCCGATCCAGCCGCGCTCCGCGCCGCTGGCGACTCAAACCGGAAGGTAAAGGCCATGGCAGAAGAACGCAAAGACAAACCCGCTGCGGCTCCCGGTGGGACGCCGTCTGTGCCTCCGATCCCCGAGGGGTTTGAGGCTGTCCCTTTGATGCAGCCCAATGTCACGGGGGTGCCCTTGCCGCGCATCGTGACGGAGCCTTTTCGCTCCTCGACGCCGGACGTCCCCTCAGACTTCATCACGTCCACGCCCTCGACCCTGGAGCGTGTGCGCGAGTCCGTGGTCGGCGCTTCCCAAGGGGTGACGCGTACCGCTCCGGCCACCGCCGGTATGGTCTTGGGCGCGAAGGCAGGTGCCGCCGCTGCGCCGTTCACCGGCCCCTTCGCCCCTGCGATGCCCTTCTTGGGCGGTGCAGCGGGTTTTGTGGGCGGCTACTTGCTGGGCGACAAGCTCGACGACTTTTTCCCTGCACCGCCTCGCGAAGACCTGGTGCCCTACCGTGAAGGGGGCATTACAGCGGGCAGCATGTTGAGCTTTTCGCCTGCGGCATTCTTCATGCGCGGCGATCAGGCCACGCGCATTGGGCGGCTCCTGGACACCATGGGCCGAACGGCACGTGCCAGCCCCAAGAGCTACCTGGCTTCAGAAACCGCGATGGCCGGTGTAGCCGGTGTAGCCGGTGGTGTGGCCGAATCCCGTTTTCCAGGGCAGGCCGCACCGCGTTTCTTCGCCGAAATGGGCGCGCCGATCTTGCTGTCGCCTGGTCTGTTGTTGGTGCGCAATGCCGGGACCGTTTATGACGGGCTCAAGGGCCTTGTCTCGCGGGCCACGGACCCTCAAGCGCTGCAGGGCAAGCAGGCCGCCACGATCTACAACGTGCTCGATCGCGTGTTGGCCGAAGTGCCTGCCATCAAGCAGTTGGAGGAGCTTGGCACGCCCCAGGCTTTGGAGCAGGCTTCGCAGCTTCGTGCTCGCTACTACCAGAACCTCATTCGTGACCTGGAGAAGGTTACTCCCAGTCGTCCCGGGATTGACCCCGCACGGCCCACGGCCGCTCAAAAGACCGGCGATCTGGGGCTGTCGATCCTGGAGCTGTCGCTGGCCAAGAGTGACAAGGCCTTTGGCTCGGTGGTGCAGCAACAAGGCTTGGATGCCCTGCGTGCCAACCAGCTTCTAATCGACGCCCTCAACCGTGTAGACGACCAAAAGCTCCTGGCGCAGGCCGCCAAGATGCAGGCGGACCTCTACGACAACATGGTGGCGGGTCGCCTGGGCATCGCTGAACGCAACGCGGCCACACGGGCCAGCGCCATCAACCTGAACAACCCGCAATCGCGCCGCGCTGTGGGTCTTGTGGTCAAGCAGGAGGTGGATACCGCACTGGATGAGGCCCGCAAGTTTGAGCGCGGCCTGTGGGACCGCGCCCTGCAGTCGGTTGCACAGCGCACAGTAACCAGCGGAGCGCGTAAGGGCGAGGTCGTTGAGCGAGAGCTGGTGCCTAAGCAGTTGCTGCGCTCGTATTTGGACGAGATCAGCGGCATGACGATGGAACGGGCCACCATGGGTATGCCCGCCGAGGTCAAGGCCATCATGACGCGCTTGGGCATCACCCAAGAGTCAATTGCGGCCTATCAAAAGGGCAAGCTGACTCAGCAATTCCGAGACACCGGGATTGTTCCAGACGAGTTCTTGATTGCGGGCATCGAGACGCTGAAAAACGGCAAGACCCGCGTCATCCCGTTGGGCAACAGGACCACGGTGCAGGACCTGGTCAACATCCGCAGCGACATGCTCAAGTACGCTCGGGATGCCGCAGCCGGTACGGCCAACCGTAACCCATCCGATGCCAACTTCTTTGGCAACCTGGCCGAAGGCGCATTGGCCGATTTGCAGACGCTCAACAGCGCGGCCTATGACAAGGCCCGGGCATTCTCCAAGTCGCTCAACGATGTCTTCCGCCGCACCTACGCCAATCAAATTACGGCGGTCGAGCGCACGGGCGCGGACAAGATTCCCGCAGAAATCCTGGTCAGCCGAGCTTTTGGTCGCGACTCCGATGTCACGGCACTGCGCATGGACCAGATCGAAGGCGCGGTGGGCTTTTTCAAGAAGGCCTACGACGATGCCGTCGCCACCTTCGGCCCGAACAGCCGTCAGGCCCTGGAGCTAAAAGCCAACGCGGACGTTTCCTCCACCAAGCTCGCCTCGGTCACGGATGCCATGGAGCGGGCGCTGCGTATTGCAGCGACCGACCCCACCGTCGTCAATCCGCAAACGGGCCGCGTGAACCCACAGGCCTTGGCCAATTGGATGACGCGCAACCAAGAGGTGCTCAAGCCCTTTGGCTCGCTGACCAACGACCTCAAGAGTGCGCTGGACGCGGAGAACGCTTTCCGTGCGCTGGGCGACCCCAACAGTGCGGTGAATCGGCAGATTCGCGACCAGCAGTCCTTTGCTGCGCTGTTGCCAGGCGGTGAGCGCCCGACCTATGCCGTCACGTCCATCCTCAACAGCGCCAACCCCGTGGCGGGCATGCGCAAGCTGGCCGACGTGGTCAAGAACACCCAACAGGGTGGCGGCCCTGGTGCGCTGAATGGCCTGAAGTCGTCGATCCTAGAGTACGCCTACACCAAAGCGGGCGGCACGACCAACGGCAAGTTCAGTATTGCCGCGTTTGACGACGCCTTGTTCAAGCCCCTGGCTCCTGGGCAGCCTTCCATCGTCAACATCCTGCGCAGCGAGGGCCTGATGTCCCTCACCGAGGTCAAGGACCTGCGGCGCTTGATGGACCCGATGAAAAAGGTTGAGTCGGCCATGGGCAACCGGGTCTATCTAGAGCAGGTGCTGGACGGCACCGGCCCGATCGGTGACTTCGCGGTGAGGTTCTTGGCGCTGCACGGCGCATCAGGAGCGCTGCCTCAAGGGCCGGGCTCATTGGCCGCTGCCAGCGCGGTCTCCAAAATTGCCAAGGACGTCTTCAACGAGATGCCTCGGGTCAACGCCCTAGCAGCCCTCAAGGAAGCCATTCAAGACCCGCAGCTCACCGCATCGTTGCTCAAGGTCGGGCGTAACGAGGCGGAAAAGCGCGCCATCCTGCGCCAAACCGCTGAGGCGCTGGCCGCACAACGTCTGCTGTCGCTCGGCTCACGGGCCACGGTCTCGGGCACCAACATTTCCCCAGACGCGCAACAAGAAACGCAGCAGCGGCGCGATGCGGCGCGAATGCTTCGGATGCTGCCACCGGCCCCAACCACCCGTGGGGTGCCGGGCATGCCGCAGCCGGGCGGCCAGAAGCCTCCTGGTCCGCAGGGCCAGGCACCGGCCGGTGGCGGCGCACCTCCGACGCAGAGTCGGGCGATGTTGCAGTCGCTGTTCCCGTTTGACAGCATCAGCGCCATGGCCGCGCAGCCGCAACAGCCGGGGATGCCACCGGCCGCATAAGGAGGACTGACATGGGATGGGCAGACGTACTCAAGGCCGTCATACCGATTGTGGTGGCCTGCATTGCCTGGCTCTTGGGCCAGGTCTCGTCGTTCTCAGACCGCTTGACGCGGATCGAGGGCCAGATGCCCGCGCTGATCACGAAAGAGGGCGTCCCCACCGACAGTCCTATCAGTGCCGAGCGCAGGCAGATTCAGAAAGAGCAGTTGATGTCCCACATCAGCGAGCTGCAGGTGCGTGTGAAGCTCCTTGAGGAACGCGAGAAGTTCCTCAAGAGCGTTAAGTAAGTCAGGCGCGCCCGCGCTTGACGCGCTCCCACCAGCCTGCCTTGTAGTCCTCAAACTCGCGGCCAGCGGTCGTAAATTCCTGCGTCGTGCCGTTTTGCACGGCCACCAGGATGACGCCAAACTCGATGTTGGTCCCAAACATCCTGTCGTGCGCACACGCATAGGCAGATAGCTGGTGGTAGTAGTCCGTGATCCACTCGTGTCGCTTGGGCTTGAGGGACTGCTTGAAGTCCACGATGGCCAGCTTGCCCCGGTACTCGGCTACCATGTCCGTGGTCCCCGCATACTGGTCGTCGTAGTGCAGCGCGACCTCTGATCCGTAGACCACACCGATGTTCTGGAAGTAGTTCTGGATCAGCGAGAAGGCCATGTGTTGGCCGCGCAGTGCCAACCAGTCCTGGCCCAAGGTCAACGGCTCATCGGCCAAGAAGCATTCGATGACCTCGTGCATGCAGGTGCCTACGTAGGCCGCCTCGTTCTTGATCCGATCGGCCTCCTTCTGTCCCACGCGGTCGGCCCACTCTTGCAGCTTGGCCTTGTCCTTGGTGCGATCCAAGATCGTGGTGACCGAGGGCACGTTCTCAAAGCCCGGCACCTTGTAGTGGCGGCCGGTGGCGCTGTCAACGCGGGCAATCTGAGGGTATTGGAAGCGGTCCTGTTGTCGGATCAGATGAGCCATTGCTTGATGTCCTCTCCCAGAACCTGGGTGGCGATGTCGATCTTGTCGCGCAGGGCCTTGACGATCTTCTCGTCAACGGTGCCCGGGGCGATGAGGTCAATGTAGGTCACGTTCTTCGTCTGGCCAATGCGGTGCGCCCGGTCTTCAGACTGCAGCCGCTTTTCCAGGTCAAAACTGTTGCTGTAGTAGATGACCGTGCTGGCTGCTGTCAGCGTCAGGCCGTAGCCGCCTGTGCTGGGGTTGCCCACAAAGAAGCGCAGGGGTTTGTCGGGGTCCTGGAAGTCCTGCAGCACCCGCTGGCGCTCCTCTTGATCCGTGTCCCCGTAGTAGGTGCCCACGGACTCCATGCCGTAGTCCTTCTGCAGCGCGATCTTGATGGCCTCGATGTCGGGGCGGTAGGTGGCCCAGATGATGATCTTGCCGTCGGCCTCTTCGATGGCGTTGAGCAGCTCTTTGATGCGGTTGCTGGGCAGGTGCGCCAGTGTGCCGTCGTCGAGCTTGACGTGGCCACAGACGATCTGGTGCAGGCGCATGATCTGAGTCAGCGCATTGACCGTGCTCACCATGCCGCCACCCACCTGCGCCAGGGCAATGGCCTTCATGTCGCTGTAAGCCTTGGACTGCTCGTCGGTAAGGTCGACCTCGCGCTTGACGTAGAGCTTGTCAGGCAAATCCAGGCATTCTTCCTTCTTCACGCGAAAGCTGAAGCGGTCGAGCTTTTCCTTCAGCTCATCGAGCCTGCGGTAGCCGACGATTTGTTTGAAGCTGTGGCTGGCCAACTGCCGCTCGACGATCACCGCGTAGCGGGCCTGGAAGGCGTAGTAGCTGTGCATGTTCAGGCAGTTGGGCGAGAGGAACTCGCACTGCTGGTACAGGTCCATGGGGCTGCGCGTGACCGGGGAGCCCGTCATGATGCGCTTGTACCGCGCGCCAAGGCCCACCTTCTCGGTGTTCTTGCTGCGCGCCGAGCCAGGCGTTTTGATGGTGGTGCTCTCGTCGACTGCCATGAGCGCGTTGTGCACCAGCAAGAACCGCTTGGCAAAGGACGTGCCGCGTGCCGTGCTGAATGCCTCGACGTTCATGATCAGAATCTTCAGGTCCTCGGAGACCTCAAAAAGCCTGTCCAACGCCTGCTGCTCGGCCTTGCGCGGCGAGGCTGCCCAGATGGCCATGCGATAGACGACGTGGCGGGGCATGTGCTTGGGGATTTCGGTGTCGTACCAGTTGCGGTAGACGCCCTTGGGCGCGACGATCAACACGCCGTTGATCTTGCCCTTGTCGTAGAGCAGCGCGACGTTGTTGATGAGCATGTAGCTCTTGCCGGTGCCCATGTCGGCAAAAAGGGCTGCTACAGGCTCCGACCAGAAGCGCTGCAGGTAGGCCGCTTGATGGGCAAACGGCTTATTTTTGAACGGATAAGTGGCTAGGTAGTGGTCCATGACGTCTCTCTTTCTGGCAGGGGCTTGACAACCGCTGTGGGACCTAGTGTACACTGGGCGCTCGCTTTCAGAAAGGAGAATTTCAGTGCCAACGGTATACGTCGTATCCGAGACCACAACGCACAACATTGCGTCAGCTCTGGACTACGGCAAGATTGAAACCATTCTGCCGCCCAACGCGCAGATTGCTTTTTCTGTCGTGCCGACAGTCCGGCGCATTCAACGCAAGTTGGAGAAATTCAGCGATGAGGACTTTCTACTCCTCATTGGTGATCCATCTGCCATAGGTATCACCTGTGCAGTGGCGGCGGCCCGTAACAACGGACGCTTCAAGTGTCTCAAGTGGGACAAGCGTGAAAGGCGCTATATTCCCCTTGAGGTTGATCTGTTCAAGAAAGGAGAAATCGATGAGTCTTACGAATTTGTTTGAGAACGATGCAGATGCCCTGAAAGTTTCAGACGAAACGGTCACTGGTATCTCGGGCTTGGCCAAGCGTGCCAAGCTGTTGGAGAAGGAAATTTCGGACTTGACCGACTCCCTCAAGGAGAAGGAAGAGAACTACCGAAAGCTCACTGAACAAGCCATCCCCGAGGCTATGGCCGAGGCTGGTATGCGCAAGTTCGTGATGGACGATGGCTCGATGATTGACATCAAGCCCTTCTACGGAGCCAGTATCCCCAAAGCCCGCCAGGCTGAGGCGCATACTTGGCTGCGCCAGAACGGGTTCGACGACATCATCAAGAACACCGTCAGCGTCCGCTTTGGGCGCAAGGAAGATGCACTCTGCGCGCGTCTTCTGCAGCTTCTCGGTGAGCAAGGCTACCCGGCCGAGCAAACTGAGAAAATCGAACCCCAGACCCTCAAGGCCTGGGTCAAGGAACGGATCGAGAAGGGACAGCCCGTCGACTCCGAGCTTTTTGGCGTATTCGTAGGCCAAAAGGCAATCATCAAATCAGCATAACGACACACGACGAAAGGACCATGAACCATGGCTAAGACCGAAATTGCGGAAAAGAACGCGAGCACCGCACTCGCCATCATGAGCGACCTGGAGCAGGACGCGGGTGCAGGCTTTGACGGCATGACGCAGGAAGACTATGCGCTTCCGTTTTTGCGCCTGCTGACCAACACCAGCCCCGAAGTTGGTGAAGTGGATGGTGCCATGCCCGGCATGATCTACAACTCTGTCACCGGCGAGCTGTATGACGGCAAGAAGGGCATCCGCGTTGTACCGTGCGCCTATGTGCGCCAGTACATCGAGTGGGAGCCACGCGGATCGGGCAGCGGTGCACCTGTGCACATCTACCCGGCTACCAGTGACATCCTGTCGCAAACGCGACGCGAGCCTGGTGACAACAAGGACTACCTGGACAACGGCAACTACATCGAGAACACGGCCAATCACTACGTGATGCTGGTTGATGAGAACGGTGTGCCCAGTCCGGCGCTGATCACCATGAAGTCCACGCAGCTCAAGAAGAGCCGCAAGTGGAACAGCATGATGCAGTCGGTCAAGATGACCGGTAAGAACGGCTTGTTCACGCCGCCTATGTACAGCCAGCTCTACAAGCTGACCACTGTGGCCGAGTCCAACGACAAGGGCAAGTGGTATGGCTGGGAGATTGAGCGCGTTGGGGCCGTGGAACAGCCGGACCTGTACAAGGCATGTAAGCTCTTTGCGCAGTCCGTTGGAGCGGGCGACGTGAAGGTCAAACACGAAAGTGGAGATGGTACTGAAGCAGGTAATGGCGCAGCACCGTTTTGATGGTCACGGGGGACGCTCGCAAGGGCGTCCCCTTTTTTCAAAAGAAAGAAGAAATGACGGACATCACACGGTTCAAGGCGATCTTCAACGGACTCGACATTGCCTACGGAACCTACCGCATCGAGGGGTCCAAGGAGAGTGGGAAGCAGGCAGGTAAAGCGGTTGTAGTCCGCAAGCCGCCGACGGATGACCTGTGGGTGAAGCACTTGGAGGGTGCAGAGCCATCACTGGGCATCATCCCTATCAGAGCTGACAACACCTGCATCTGGGGTTGTATTGACATCGACCAGTACCCGCTGGATCACGCGGGGCTGATCAAGAAGATTCGGGGCCTGGAGCTGCCCCTGGTGGTTTGCCGCAGCAAGTCTGGCGGAGCGCACGTCTTTTTGTTTGTGCGTGACCCCATCCCTGCGGCCAACATGCAGCGCTATCTCAAGGCCTGTGCGGCCGTGCTCGGCGAGGCCGGGCGAGAGATTTTCCCCAAGCAGGCAGAAATCCTGGTCGAGCGGGGCGACACCGGCAACTTCCTGAACCTGCCCTATTTCGGGGGCGACCAGACCATGCGCTACGCGATCCGCGATGACGGGTCCGCTGCCACGCTGGAAGAGTTCTACACCATCTACGAACAGTTCGTCCAGGCCAGTGAGCCTGTGCCGCCAGAAGAGCCCAAGAAGGCCGATCACCCCATCAAGGACGGTCCCCCATGCCTACAGGCTATCTGCGCACAAGGCGTGCCCGAAGGCACACGGAACAATGCCCTGTTCAACATCGGCATCTACCTCAAGAAGGTACATCCCGTGAACTGGGACAACGCACTGGCCGAGCACAACTTCAAGTACGTTGCGCCCCCGCTGCCCAACAACGAGCTGCAGGTCATCATCAAGCAGCTCCACAAGAAAGACTACAAGTACAAGTGCAAAGACGCCCCCATCAACAGCTTCTGCAATAGCGGGCTGTGCCGGACCCGCAAACACGGGATCGGGGCCGACGGACCAGACAGCCCTCAGCTCTCCTCCCTGTCCAAGTACAACAGTGAACCGCCGCTGTGGTTCCTGGACATCAACGGCAAGCGCATCGAGTTGGACACCGAGGCGCTGTTCAACCAGACGGCCTTTCAGAAGGCCTGCATTGACAAGATCAACGTGCTGCCCCCGACGCTGCGCAAGCAGGATTGGGAGCAATTGCTCAACGCGCTGCTGCGCGAGATGGTGGAGAGTGAGCAGATAACTGAAGCACCTGAAGACACCAGTGTCACCGGGCGTTTCAATGATCTGCTCGAAGAGTTCGCCACGCACTTGCAACAGGCCATGGATCGCGATGAGATTCTCATGGGTCGTCCCTGGGTGAACGAGGACGAGGCCAAGGTCTACTTCCGCATGAAGGACCTCGAAGCCCACCTGACCCGCAATAACTTCAAAGGCCTGACCGCACCGAAGATGGCCCAGCGCATCCGCGACATGGGCGGTGAGCCGATCAGCCTCTTCCTCAAGAACCGCACCGTGCGGTGCTGGCGCATGCCGCTGTTCAACAAGCAGGATGCGCCGTTCGACACGCCGGAGCAGAAGAAAGCAAGGAGCCCGTTCTGATGATGAAGATTGACGGATTTGACGACGCCATCATTGGCCCGGCCATGGTGTGGGACACGGCGGGGTGCCTTCGAGACGTGATCGTCTACGACGCAGAGCGCATCCGAGAGATGCTGATGAAGCGCGACGGCATGACCTCCGAAGAGGCCCGCGAATACATTGAGTTCAACATCGAGTACGCCTATGTTGGGCCGCATACGCCAGTGCTGGTGTGGCCGCAAGACGAACTCCCCTTGGCAGATGACGAATGAAAACACACGTCTCCGGGGCCGCGACATGGCGCTTGCCGGAAGTCGATCGACCCCCAGGTGGGGCCAAGATGCTGCTGCTTACACCAGGCGGCGTTTGCGTCATCGGCACTTGGGATTCCTGGTGCGTGGCTTGGGCCCCGCTGCCAGACCTCACACCAGAAGTCAAAGAAAGATTGAGGCAACGCAATGGCAATCACTAAAGTTTTCGGCCCACCGGGCTCTGGCAAGACCACCTTCTTGCTCAACGTCGTGGAGACGGAGTTGGGGCGCGACGTGCCCTCGCACAAGATCGGCTACTTCGCCTTCACCAAGAAGGCCGCCACCGAGGCCAAAGAGCGGGGTGTGAGTAAATTTACTCACCTCAATCCCGACACCGACTTCCCCTGGTTTCGCACGCTGCACAGCCTGGCGTTCCGGTGCCTGGCCATCGGTACCAAGGACATGATGTCGCCCGACAACTATCAGGAGTTCGCCCGCGAGGCAGGCATTGAAATCAGCGTGGACCTGGGCGGCGACGAGGACTTCATGGTCAAGGCGGACCACCCCATCCTCAACGAGATCAACATCGCACGGATTAAGGGCCTGGACCTGCGCGAGCACTACAACCGATCCAAGATCGAGATCGAGTGGTTCTACTTCGAGTACATCGAGCGCGCCTATCGCCACTACAAAGAGTCGCGCAACCTCTTGGACTTCACTGACCTCCTGGAGCAGGTGGTGCAGGACCCGGATCGGCTGCCACACCTGGACGCACTGATCATCGACGAGGCGCAAGACCTCTCGCGCTTGCAATGGAGGCTGGTTGAGCAGCTTGCGCTGCGCTCCCAGCGCTGCTTTCTGGCAGGCGACGATGACCAGGCCGTCTACACCTGGGCCGGGGCCGACGTTGACAGCTTCCTGAACTTTGAGGGCGAGATCAAAGTACTGGAGCAGTCCTACCGCGTTCCCGCTAAAGTGCACGCCCTGGCCGATCGCGTGGTGCACCGAATCAAGAAGCGCCAACCCAAGGTCTGGCGTGCCCGCGAGGAAGTCGGCAGCGTGCAGTACTACAACGACTGGCAACAGGTCGACGTCACCAAGGGCGATTGGCTGGTGCTGGCAGCGGCCAACTACATGCTCTCGGAAATGCACAACTGGCTCAAGAGCCAGGGGCTACTCTTCGAGCGCCACGGCCAACGGTCCATCCCGGAGTCCGTCATCACGGCCGTGGTGGGCTGGGAGCGCCTGCGCAAGGGCGGCAGCGTGCCGTTCGAGGTGGTTCGCACCATCTACAAGTACCTGGGCAGCGAGTACGTCAAGCACGGCTACAAAGGGCTGAAGACCGCCGACCCGCAGATCGAATACACCCTCAATTCCCTGAAAGAAAAGCACGGACTTCTTTCTACAGAAATCTGGCACGAGGCGTTGACCAAGATCGCAGAGGACAAGCGCCACTACATCATCGCCCTGCTGCGCCGGGGCATCAAGATTACGGGCCGCGCACCCATCAAGCTGTCCACGATCCATGGGGCCAAGGGTGGCGAGGCCGACAACGTGCTGCTCATGGGCGACCTGACCACGAAGTTTGCCAAGGACTACGAAAAGAACAGCGATGACATCAACCGGCTGCTGTACGTGGGCATCACCCGCGCCAAGCAGTCGCTGCACATCGTGCTGCCAAAGAATGAACAGAAAGGATTCCGGCTGTGAAAAAGCGCGACACCTCTACCATGTCACTGTTTCCGCGCATCTCCGAGTGGGTGCCGCCGCAGTCGTTCCCCAACCTTTCAGAAGCCACGGAGATCGCAATTGACCTCGAAACCTGTGACCCGAACATGGAGAGCATGGGCCCGGGATGGCCTCGGCGAGACGGCTACATTGTTGGTTACGCTGTTGCTGTTGATGGCTGGTCTGGCTATTTTCCTGTT
>Ga0129333_10004461_pt1 | contig 13098 bp, 18 predicted proteins | sample CPB6_08_DNA_FD_94474 | JGI IMG/M metagenome (GOLD analysis project Ga0129333, IMG submission 94474) | Freshwater to marine salinity gradient microbial communities from Chesapeake Bay, USA - CPBay_Sum_0.6_0.8_DNA | ecosystem: Environmental > Aquatic > Marine > Coastal | place: USA: Chesapeake... | reverse complement strand
CATCTGCAATGCCTGTACCAAAACTTTTTGCCACAGCTTCTTTAACAGCCCAAACTCTAGCTAGATACAATCCTTGATCCTCTGATTTGATATATTCTTCATATTCCTGCTCTGTAAGAATACGTTCTGCTAATTGCTCTTTGCGGGACATTTCTCTAAATCTTGAAATGGTTACTAAATCAACTCCGGTGCCAATTATCATTTGATTACCTTGAAAAATTTATCAATTACCCATGCAGCAGGATCCCATTCTCCGGGCAGCATGGCTTGATTGTAGTCGCGCATGTTATGATGATGATTGTTGTGCAGTCCTTCGCCAAATTGAAACAATTGTATATATTTGTTATTATAACTTTGATCATTGGTATTAAAAGTTCTATATGATCCTGGTATTTTATAATGACTTAGTAGATTTGTAACAATGTTACCGTGTAACACACTCCAACCAGCTGGTGCTAGCAAGCCATACAATGCCAGTCGCCAGTCAACAACAAGCAATAGTGCAACCAGTGCAATCCATATAATAAAGTAATTTTTATGAATAAACAATAGATTTTTATCTTTAACTAATCTTTTAGGACTGTAACCCACACATCTTTCTTGAGAAAAATAAATTTCGTTCTTGATTGGCCAAAACAGTGCAGTGTGCCAAAGTCCATGTCTTGGACTGTGTAGATCATTTGGCTCATCGCTGACTCTATGATGATACAGATGATGTGTGCTCCAGGTTATAGGACTGCCATGCCCGGTAAGTAGAGATCCATAGGCCAGTAGGTTGTGTTTAAATCTAGTGGTAGCAAAACTATCGTGCGCGAAATACCGATGCAGGCCAATTTGTAAAAATATAAAATTGATAATTTTAGTCCAAATAAAACTACCCAACAGCCACCACCATAAAGACATGCTTGCAGCAAAGTAGATACTTAAAGGCACACAGAACAAGATTATAAAATAAAAAATACGATATTGGTTATTAAAATTCATAGCTTGCATATTTACCGTGTTAAATACCCTAGAGAGGATAACATGCAATCTGTCCAAGACCAATTTATTGAAATAGTAAGCAAGCATTTTAACAAAAAGAAACTGAAGGAAATTCATCTTGATCTTGCATTTAGAAAAGACCTTGGATTAGACAGTTTGAGTTTAACTGAACTGATCCTTGCCTGCGAGGAAACATTTGGAATTGAAATTGACGTGGATCATCCTTCCACAGCAGAGGCCAAAACCTTGCGTCCGTTATACGAAGCTGTGGTATACTTGATCAATCAGAACGAATCAAATTAATTAACCAACTGGTAGGGTCTAGTTCCCACCAGCGTCTTCCGCCAAAGTTAGGATCTCCGGCTGCACCATGATGATTATTATGCCAAGCTTCGCCTAGAATCAAAGGCCATAACCAAACAACATTAATACTATCATCTTTGGTATCATAATTTTTATATCCCAGTTTTGTATAATGATTCACACTGGTATTCAGCGCATAACTATGAAAAGCAACAAATGCAGGAAACATAAACATCCACAGCCAAGCTACTGGACTGATTATAAATGTAACCACATGTGTGGCCCAAAAGATCAAGAGATAATATTGATGAGCAAACACCACATCAGGATCACGCAAGAGATCTATTGTGTACTTTGGACTTAGACTATCCTGTTTCATTTTAAACATCCAGGTTACATAAGCATGCCAAAATCCATGTTTTGGACTATGAGGATCTCTATCAGTGTCTGTTAGTCTGTGATGATATCCTCTGTGTATCAACACCCAGTATATAGGACTACCTTGTCCGCTCATGATAGCACACCAGATCATAAAACACTTGCGTAATCTTCCGGTTTGAAAACTGCGATGACTGAGCAGTCTATGATAACATGCACTTAGTCCCAGCATCATGAGTAACACGTAGCCTATTAATGAATACACCCACCAATAATCAGGTGCAGAGGTCAGCAGTTGGTATATGCAGTATATTCCACTGATTTGTATAGGTAACCACCCTCCCCATACAGGAGCCCAAAATTTTACTTTGTCCATTATTTTCTTATCCAACTTTCTAGCAAATTTTCATTACCTTGATAGATTATGCGTTGGAAACAGCTATCATCGTTTGGAGTTGAACACACTTGATACCGATAGTTGTCGTATTCAAAATTTAAATCATACAATCTTTTATACTGCTCTATGGTCCAGGCTTGCCAGTTATGTGATTCGCGACTAATAAATACCATCTCGCATTCATAATTACTTTTGATCCATTCAATTTGTGATCTAATCAAAGGACCGCCAGCGGGGTGAAGATTTTTAATTGGACCTTCTGAAGGAAATACCGACCATAGTCTGTTCAAAATACGAAACGTGTTCTTTGGCCAGCAGTTTCTAGAAAGCACACTGCTACACAAAATAGGCCAGTTGTCTTCATTAAACGCAATAGAAATTGCTGCGCATTCTGTAAAAAAATGATCTCTGTTGTAATTTTGCCAAAGTGGATGGGAGTTATCTCTGAAATGTTTTTCCCTAAGATGATCAAACAAAGGATCATACAAGGTGTCTGTGCCTGGTTTCCAGGTGATGGCTTTCATGTGAATACTTTTATCATTGACTAATATTTATAGAGTAAATATTTCATGTTTTACAAAATACCTTTAAACTTAAAAATTGTTGATCTTGAAAGAATAAAAGGGCAAGCAATACAAAAATATGGACCAAAAGATACTAAGCTAACCCATTACACCATAGCCGACATAGAATATTTCAAAAATTTACACATAGGCAAAGTGAAATTTCATATAATGCCAAATTCAGTACACTATACTGAAATTGAAGGCACAGAGCCTATTCCGCCACATGTGGACCCTGATGATAGTGTGGCTTTGAACTATTATATTGATCCGGTTGGATGCACCACCACATTTTACCATATACCTGATCATAATGCAAAGTTTGTTACTTCTGGACAAGATTTAAATCCTTATGATCATAGGATAGTCAAGTCTATGAAATTTCATGACCTAGTTATTAATTGTGCGTTTACCGCACAAGCAGGTGAAGCTACTTACTTAGAACAGATGTATATCATGCAGTTTCCACTCCGGTTGGTATAAGAAAATTTATCAGTTACAGATGGGGCGGCATTGACTTTGAAACTGTTTACAAAAGTATTCAGATCATATCATGAATCATGCACTAATATTCAGTGTTAACAATCAACATCTAATTAGAAATCTAGGCGCACACAAAATAGCATCTTGGTTAAGATCAAATGATTGGGATGTTGAGGTTATAGATTATGCAAGCCATTGGCCGAAACAGTATCTTGAAGAACTTTGTAACAAACGTGTGAGTTCAAAAACTGTTTTTGTCGGGTTCAGTGACACATGGGGTTTGCCAAGGAGCAGTGCAGATAAATTTAATAATTTAATTTCATTTGTTAAAAAAAAGTTTCCTCATATCAAATCTATCACGGGCAGTCAAAATCTCACAGCCTGTCAGATACAGAGTGATTATTACATAGAAGGATACGGTGAGTATGCTGTACTGGAGATTGTAAAACATATTCTTGGCACCAGCTCTGAAAAATTAAAATACACTCTGTTTAGAAACGGCAAACTGGTTCGTGGGGCTGATTATCCTGCAATTTTCATGAAGGATCTAACAGTCCGGTACGAAGCAAGAGATTTTATACAACCCAACGAGCAGCTAGGACTAGAACTCAGTAGAGGATGCAAGTTCCAGTGTGACTTTTGTAATTATTTTCCTCTAGCAGTAAAAGGAGATAATTTTAGAACAACTGAAAACTATATAGATAATCTTAGATATCTTTATGATGAATTTGGTGTAACTAGTTTTTATGGTGCAGACAGTACCATGAATGTAAACAATGAAAAGTTACAAGAATTTGGAGAAGCCACTGCAAAGTTGAATTGGAAACCCTGGGTATGTGCTTTCACTAGGGCCGACTTATTAATTAAACATACTGCCACATGGGATGCCATGATTGCCATGGGATATGTCAGTCATCATTATGGAATTGAAACGTTCAATCACGAGTCAGGAAAAACAGTGGGCAAAGGCATGCACCCAGACAAAGTCAAACAAGGATTGCTTGATATTAAAGATTATTTTAGCACAAGAGCAGAATACAGAGCAACTATAAGTCTAATAGCTGGGTTACCATACGAAACAGAGACCAGTATCAGACAAGGCGTTCAATGGATTTACGATCAGTTGCCAGATGAGCATCTAGTGGTTTATCCATTGTTCATACCGCATCCAGAAAAGAACAGTCAATATCAAAAGTCCCTACTGAGTCAAGACTATAAAAAATATGGGTATGTGGATCTTGGTTCAAAAGAACTTGCCTGGGATGAAGGAATTGATTGGGCAAATACTATTACTAATACAACCCACAAACAAATGTTAGATTTTGTCTCGCAAGATCCTCTCATAGCGGAAAAAAAGCTCAACAGAACACCTTGGCTGATCGGGGAGCTCATGCAAATGTCTGGTTTGCCTAGAGCGCATGCATTGGCACTAAAATTTAAACCGTTTGAAGCGTATAAAATATACGAAGATGCATGCAAACATTTAGTAAAAGACTACATAACTGGCAAAATAAATATTAGATAATGCTTAAACTATCACACAATCAATTGGTCAGGGGGCTGCAAATTATCAATCATTGCATGCTGTTTTTTGGAATTTTTTACGCTGTGTCTGTTGACCTAGCATTACTGGCATGGGCGGTTGTGTGCTATTGGGTAATAGGAACACTTGGAATAAATGTAGGATTTCATAGGCTGTTGGCTCACCGTTCTTTCCATACTTCAAAACCCATTGAAGTAGTGCTAACCTTGATTGGGTGCATAACCACCGTAGGATCGCCATTGGCCTGGATAGCGGTACATAGGCAACATCATGCAGGAGCAGACTCTAACAGAGACATACACAGTCCTTATCGTTTAGGCAATTGGAGAGCATGGTTTGGATTTTGGAACTATTCTGCAATAAGAATTAAACTGATAAACGATCTGCGAAAAAACAATTTCCATAAATGGTTACACAAAAATTATTTGTTTGTTATACTGTGTTATGTTGCGATTCTAGCTGCAATTGATCCTATACTGATAATTTTTTTGTATTGTATTCCTGCATGTTTGTGTTTACACTCTAGCAGCGCAATTATTGTAATAGCCCATAAACACGGATACCAACCGTATAAACTGCATGGCAATGATCAAGCTCGCAACTCTTGGATCGCTAACTTGTTTACTCTAGGAGAAGGCTGGCATAATACACATCATGCCAAACCTTATGCCTGGAATAACTGGGAACGTTGGTGGGAGTTTGATGTTCCGTCATTGATAATTAGGTTAATAAAGAAGGCTAATCATGCAAACAGTAAGAGATAAGATAAACATCTTAACAGCTATTTCCTATCCTAAATATTTTGCTCTAACATTTATTCCGTTAGCAGTAGTATATGCTGCGATCATTTATTTTTATTCTTGGACGGTTAGTAGCACAATTACATTTTTGGTATTTTATTTTTTAATCTATGTTTATTCCATTAATATTTTTTATCATAGATATTGGAGTCATCGTCAATTTAGTACACATCTATTGATCACCCAATTTTTTACTGCCTTGGGTTATATGGCAATGATTGGAGGTCCTGCTGCCTACGCACTAGTACACCGGTGGCACCATGCTCATAGTGACACCAATAAAGATCCTCACTGCCCATCTCAGGGTCGCTGGCATGCATTCATTGGATGGTTATTTAATTTTAAACAGGATACTATTCCAGGCAATATAATAAAAGATTTTTTTGAGCAAGATAATTCATGGATCTTTATATTAGAAAAATATAAGATATTAATTCCGTGGGCAGGAGTAGCAATCGCATTCTTCATTAATCCGTCTGTAGCTCTAGGACTTTTAACTGTGATGTTTCTTGCTCATTTTATTGAATTATATCTAAATGGATTTTTGCACGATCCAATCACAAAACAAGCTATAAACGATTACCAGATACTGTGTTGGGTAACTGCCGGAGGACTCATGCATAAACTGCACCACGACGAGCCGGCTACTCTTGATAAGAGAGATCCTGGATATTGGTTCGTGAAAGTTATTGGAAATGTCCGTACAAAATAAATTACACCTCTGGCATCTGCTAAATCATATTTTAGCATTCGTAGGAATAGCCTATCTATTGGTTACCCCAGAATACTGGTGGTTGGTCATTGCGTATTTAATGTTCTTTTTATCCGGATTGATTGGAGTGAACATTGGATTGCATAGATATCTTTCTCATAAAAGTTTTGTTACAGGAAGAAAGAGAGATATCTTTCTGAAATATCTCTCTATGCTAAGTGGACTTGGATCGCCTGTTGTTTGGGTAGCCATGCATCGTCATCATCATGCTACCTCAGATACTGATAATGACATACAAGCTCCAGACAATATAGGAATTTTACGTGCTTGGTTTTTAAATTATAATCAAGCTAATTTTAGGCCATCAACTGTACGTGATATTATGCGTTGTAACCATAATAGATTCATACACAAAAACTATTTTAAAATTTTGATTTTTTTCTATATTATTTTAGGTTGTATCAGTCCACTATTGACCATTTTTCTTTTGGCCGTTCCTGCTGTGTTAAGTTTTCACGGCGCGGCTGCTCTTGGAGTGTTAACGCATCAGTGGGGGTACCGTTTATATGAAACCAAGGACAAGTCCTATAATAATGTTCTTGCAAGCATTTTAAGTTTAGGAGAAGGTTGGCATAATTATCACCATGCATATCCTGGGGATTACAAGCACGGCCAATGTTGGTTTGAGTTTGATCCTGCTGCTATTCTGATAGATAAATTTTTTAAGATTTAAACTCCTAGATCTATAAATATCTTAATGCGTAAACTCAATTGGTATTTTTACAAGGTTTGGGCACCAATGACCTTGCTCACACTTGTCCTGTTATTGACTCAGTCGGTTGACTGGACTATTGTGATGGTTGGTTGGTTTTTGCTTGGGCCTGTTGCTACAGGAGTAGGGCTACACAGATTGTTAGGTCATAGAGCGTTTGCTACTCACTGTTATGTAGAAAAAGTTTTGGCTTATCTGGCCACAATTTCTGCCTATAGTCCAATACTGTTCTGGGTAGCACAACATCAATATCATCACAAGCACAGTGATACTGAAAAAGATCCTACTAGTCCTGAAAACAAAGGATTTTGGTACAGTTTTCTATATTGGAGATTTCTAAAAGAAAATTTAGACAAAGCAGATTTTTTTAATTATTGTTCAAAAAGAATCATCCGCGACAGCAGATTAATGTGGTTGAACGACAATTTTACTAAGATTATTTGGGCACATATTTTAATATTATTGATTCTTAGCCCAGCAATTTTACTCAGCCTTTATCTCTTACCTGTATTAATTGAATCAACACGCATCAATCTATTGAACAGTTTTAGTCATGTTAGTCGTATGCCTTTTAGTTATAGAAATTATAATACCAATGACAAGTCCTACAATAATTTAATTTTTGGATATTTGTCTCTAGGGTTCGGATGGCATAATAATCATCACTATAATCCTGCAAAAAATATAGTACACGATCGTTGGTGGGAACTTGACATTGAAGGGTATATTGGATACCTGTTATCAAAAATTAAACCTAAGGATATAGTTTAAATGAGAACCAGAGAAGAAGTAGAGCAAACTTTTATTGATATGATTAACAAGTTTCTTAAATTGGGACTAGAGTACCCTTTACCACCTGATATATCATTGATCGATCTTAAAAAATATTCTGGAACAGATACTCAAGATCTAGATAGTATTGACGTGTTGGAACTAGTAATTCAAATTGAAGAAGTGTTTGGTGTGCCTATTGAAGATAAAGAAATTAAGAATCTTATGAAATGGTCAAATTTAATTGACTATATTACCAATAACCAAAAAAACTAATGAAACCAATCTATATTGTTGATTACTTAGTGCATGACAGTCTAGGTAAAGACATAGCAACGAACTATAACAATTTACCGAACACTAGAGGTGCAGAACCGGTTATTCGTTACAATTCTGATGATTGTCCTCACGTTAAGTGTACCAAGGCATTTCATATGCACAATGTTGAAAATGCATATACAACATATAACCTTGTGATTGACCTGGTGAATGAAATGATAGAAAAGTACGGTGACTCTATTCCAAAAGATACCTTGGTATTGTACGGGTCATTTGCAGTAGGATCAGAGTCAACCAAATTAGAATTTAATGCTGCGTTTGATAACCAACAAACCAGATTCAGTCCAGGCAAACTGTTTACTGCCAATCACGATCTGTTGTCGGCTCTCGTGGCAGGCAAACTCAAGGTAGAAGGAATGAATGGTACAGTGCAAGGATCATGCTCTACTAGCATGTTCAATCTACATTATGCATCATTAATGATACAAGCAGGGCAAGCCAGCGCAGCCATTGTTGGCGCAGCTGATATGCCTGCTATTGCTAGAATGCAGTACTATTGGCAATGCACTAGTGCTATTTCAAATGAAAACGGTGGACAGTGCATGCCTTTTGATATCAATCGCGATGGCTTTATACAGGGCGAAGGTGGCACTATCTGGTTCATATGCGATGAAGAAACCTTAATAAAATACAATCTAAAACCTAAAGCTAGACTGCATGCGATTGCCACTGGCGCAAAAGTTACCAACATGACTGCACATGATAAAACCTGTGAAAATCAGATCAGTGTTATTGATCGTGCATTTAAAATGTCAGGTCTTGGTCCTAAAGATATCGCATTCTTTAATGCACATGCCACAAGTACTCCGGTAGGAGATGATATTGAATTTGATGTCTTTCAACGTGTGTTTGATAATATAGACATTCCCATAGTTGCATTTAAAGGTTACATAGGACACACCATGAGTGCATGCGGATTGATTGAATCTGCCTATGGCATTGAGGCCACAAGGAATGGATTACTCTACCCTAACTATAATCTAAAAAATCCTTTAAGTGACGATCCAAGACTCATTGTTGAACCAAAACACATTCGCGGTAATATACATATGAAAGCCAGTTTTGGATTTGGCGGTAGAACCGCAATAGCCATACTAGAAAGTTTCTAATATGGAAAATTTTAAAAACATGGATTTTTTTAGAAACGTAGCGAAAAATGAGTTCGTTACAGATGGACTGCCACCTGACTACGAAAAACTTGTAGGACAAGAATATAAAGATAGAATGAGACAACTAGAAAACGACTTTCAATCTATCAAATGGCTTCCATTAGATATTCCAAGAATAGACATTGATGATCACGAAGAATTTTTTCATATTTGGAGTGACCAATCTATAGATATCTTAAGGCATAGAGTTTGTGTTGCTGAACCCTGGAGCAAAGAAGAGCACCCATTGGGACAAAAAAGCAGTTGGTATGTACCTCAGTTCAAAGGGTTGACATTGTGGTCACATCCTATGAACAATTTAGAGATGAAACCTTTTTTAGCAAAAAAATATCAAGGAGATAATAAACAACTGGAACGCATGGTTGATCAAGTGTTTGAGTATTTTCCTATGCATACGTTTTGGGAAATCTTTCTTTGGGAAAGTTTAATACCAATAGGGCCACACAGAGACAAAAGTGCATATTGGAAATGTCCTACAGAATTTAGAGCCATGATTTATGATGAGAATACTGATCCTACTCTCTATGTAGTGGATGTAGAGAATGGGGATAAAAATTATATAGATTGTCCAGAAGATACCAATAGTTTTTGTTGGAGTAATGGATCTCAAATACACGGTAGCGACTATTTTGGTCGTCGCAAAGTGATCTTATGTCTAAGTGGTATTCAACATTCTATCAAGTGTAGAGATCTTTTCACTAGAAGTGTGAACAAGTATAAATCAAAACTCAACTATAATCTAGAGATCTAGCATGCCAAAATATAAACAACGAGATATTGATTATATAGTTGATTATCATAATTTAAGTCCTCAGGGAAAAAGAAATCTAGAAACAAGTGGTATACACCCTGGTATTCCAGGTACGGTCCTAGATCTAGGAATTGACAATGATTATGTACAACACATGCATTCTATTGAACAAAAATATGGCAATTATTTTTGGCTACCATTAGATGTGCCTAAATTAGAAATTGATAATATAGAAGAATTTTTAAATTTTTGGGATAATGAATCGGCACCAGCACTACGACAAGTACCTGATATTGGAGAACCTTGGAGCAAAGAAGATCACCCATTGGGACAAAAAAGCAGTTGGTATGTGCCTAGTTTTAGAGAACTTACTCTTTATCAAGTTCCAGGTTTGATTAATAACAGTATTTGGTCAACTAAACTTTACCAAGGTAAACATAAAACTGTTGACAAGATTATTGACTATGTGTTTGAGTACTATCCTGTAAACAAAAGAAATCCTGTGTTTCAAATTTTTATTTGGGAAAGTCTACAAGATGTTAAATTACATAAGGATCATAGTGCTTTTTGGAAATGTCTAACTGATTTTAGAACCATGCTGTATGACGAAAATAAGCACTCAACACTATATGTGGTTGACACAGAAAAGAAAACACAAGCGTATATAGACCTACCTGCTGATACTAATACTTTTGGTTGGAGTAATGGTAGAGTATTACATGGCAGCGATTTTCACAATAAAAGAAAACTATTATTAATAGTAAATGCTGTGCAGTGTCCAGAGAAAACTGAAATGCTTTTAGGAAAAAGCATTGAGAAATATCAAAATCAATTAAATTACTCTGTATGAAATACTGGAAAAGAATCAAACTAGAATACGAAAAAGAAATTAGAGAACGTACTCTAGAACTGATCACGCGGCATTCTAAAATTCTTGATCCCAAAGATTTCAAGGGCAGTTTTATTCCTATGCCTCCAGAATTCATTCAACACAATCCTTATATTAATAAAGCATTTGAGCTATATAACAGAACTTGTGTGGAAGCCAGTGTTTATATCATGTGGAATAATCTAGATGCTATTCCACATATTGATTATCAGGAGGCTGTGGCTCGTGTGAATATTCCTATTTTGAATTGTGAAAATACCAGCACAGTTTTTTATGATAATGTTCAGACCAAGACATTATTACTACCAACTGGTGCACCTTATCATGCTGTAACAAATACTGATTACTATGAAGTTGACCGAGTGGAAGTTAATGAACCTACTATTTTGAGAATCTCTGCCCCACATTCAATTGTGATGAATGAACAGAAAGCACCACGGTTGACTTTGACTTTAATGCTTGACCCTGACATTGGGAAATTGTTAGATAACTAGTTAGATTATTTCTTCATCTGTGATTTGAAACTCAACACCCTGTTGTGATCCAAGTATTTTTGCATATTCATAAATGCTTTTAATTTCGTCTCTTAACACATAGGCGTCAAGTGTTTCTTTATTTTCAAACACAATCAGTCCTGTGTAACTTTGACCATTTTTATCTTCAACATAAGTAAATTCTTTACGAACAAATCCCTTGGTGTTTATCAGCTGATCTAGGAAAAAATTATACATGCTTTGTGATTTTAAACTGGCAACGTAATTCCATAATTTTTTATCATACAGGTCAGTTGTAGACATAAAGGTTTTTCTAGCCCACATTATTTTCTCCTTGAGTATTGTTAAGAACTCCCATGCGTATTTTAATATCCATTGGCCAAATTTTATTACCTACAATAGCTTTTTGATAAGGATACTTAGGAAAAGTGCCTGCCTGAATGGTACAATCATCAAAGTAAATATAATTCCTTGCTCTTGGCATAAATTTTATTCCAACATTTGATGCTAACCAGCGTTCTGCATTTCCTGCTGTTCTAATTCCAGTTTGATCAGGTTGTTGCGGATAGCTCCAGAAAAATCTTGTAAGTTTTCTTTTGGTTTCCATTTCATCAAACAACTGATCGCTAAGAGAGCGCATCATTTCAAATCCGTGTTCTAGCCAAATAGAATTCAGTTTGCCAGGTTTGTTTATCCAATATCCCCAGGTCCAACAAGGTTGAAATTCAAATTCTTTAGTAATAAATGCACCAGTTACTTCATTGTCAATTAATGTAACAAGAGTAAAATACAAAGGATTTTCTAAAATTTCTGGAATTTTTTCTAGCATCTCTGATAGTAGGTTATTATCAGAGTATGCTATAAATGTTTTAGGATTTGATTTGAATAAATCAACCAAGCCTTGATAGTCTTTTTTGTCAGCCGGCCTTACAATGTAATCCATCTATTTGTTATTAAAAGAAATTCCAAATGTTTCTTGCGCCTGATACTCCTGCAATTTCTTCAATACCAGTTTCATGATTTAATTCAACAGTACCATCAACGTAAATACCAAATGGAATTACTTTATACCCATGATCCTCCCACCCTAGAGCATCATATACTATCTTTTTTGAAGCTTGATATTTTTGCATTTCTTGACTGCTGTTTACTGCATCCCACTGTGCTTGGTCTGTGAATTCTATAAAAACAAAAATTTCAGTTGCGTCAGAGGATTCATAAAAATAACTGGTTGGAGCATTATTACTTAATGCTACAGAATGACTGATAACTGTTTGTAAATCTTCAATATATTGGATTACTTGTGCATCGCTAGCAGGAATAGAATCTATAGCTAGTAGACTTGTTTTGTCTAACCATACTGACACAGGATACTGAGGATTCAGTGTAATTTTTTGTATAATACCAACGATATTGCTCATTTTAGACTCCTTGATATGATATTTATCATGTGCTAAAAATAGGGTCGCTTTTTCCTATTTGCTCAAACCCCCAGCTGCGTTCTCTGCAGCCATTACATTCACCACAGGCTGTCAATTCCTGTTGATCACAACTATGAGTAAATGACAGTAAATGTTCAATTTGCAGTTGATAAAATATATCAATCACATGACTTTTTTCTAGTTTTCTAAATGGAATTACAACGTGCGGCAGTTCTGGAATCTCTATAGTATCAAAGCCTATCATGTGTTCTGGACGGTTGTGTATGGCGCCTATGAAAATATACTCAATTTTAAAAATATTGAATGCT
>Ga0129333_10004459_pt1 | contig 13102 bp, 15 predicted proteins | sample CPB6_08_DNA_FD_94474 | JGI IMG/M metagenome (GOLD analysis project Ga0129333, IMG submission 94474) | Freshwater to marine salinity gradient microbial communities from Chesapeake Bay, USA - CPBay_Sum_0.6_0.8_DNA | ecosystem: Environmental > Aquatic > Marine > Coastal | place: USA: Chesapeake... | reverse complement strand
GGCAGATTACATCCTGCCTAATGTGGCTGATTTTTCTAACGAAGACTCAGCAGAACGCAAAAAGATGGGCTACTATAAACAGAGAGCAGAGAACCTGTTTGAAGAATTAGTAACCGCAGGTGATTGGTATGATTTTAACGGTAGTGGTGCAATTACCAGTGCTGAAAAGCAACCTGGTGTTTACAACATTAAGAGAGTGCGATGAGAACTGCTATTTACGATTACATTAAAGGTCTGTCACTGGGCACATTTAAACTCAGTGATGAACTGCCTTTTGATGCCAGTGGTAACCCCCTGTACATCAAGAACATGAAAACAGTCTATGTAGACTCTGCACAGACTGCTCATGACAATGTAATTGCCACATTAGATGGCACAATCATTAACAGTGAAACAACCACAGTTCGTGCCTACTTTAGCACAGACGCTAAACAATTGCCTTCAAATTACTCATCATTGGTTACTTCAATCAAAGCCAGTCGAGCAACTACAGATATTACAGGTGTAAACCGTAGAGAAGTAGATGTTTCAACACGCTATGAAGAAGACAAGATGATTACAGAGTTTGAATTTAGATTTGCCAAATTAACATAAGGAAGAAATAACCATGGCTTATATTAACCCAGCACCAGGTACAACTAGTCAAATTGTACTCAAGGTCGAAAAACAAGGGACCGCAGGTTGGTCCACAGCCATTACTGTGCCTGCTCTACAGGACATCACAGTGAATGCTGCCAACGACGTCTTTACATGGAGTCAATTAGATTCCACAGCGAAAAAGCAAATTGCTACAACTTCAACAAACAGCCTTTCAATGAACATCGTTGTTGACGATGCCACATTCTTTGGTACATTGTTGAATGCTGCTCAGACTAACACTATTGCTGAACAAGGTCTATTAGGCGCAAGCCGTAACAAGACTTTTGTCAAGTTCAGTCTTAAGATGGTTGAAAATGCCAGTGCAGACCGTTACCTATCAGGTGAAGGTTACATCACTGGTTTAGCACCAACTGTCAGTGCTGACGCACCAGTATGGGTATCACCAATCACTATCACAGTAAGTGGTGAGTACTCTGTAGCAGCAACTGAGTAATCAGTTGTAGATCCAAGAATAGGGGCATTTTAGCCCCTATTTTTTTCTATCACTTAAATACAGTATAGGATCCACAGATGAACATTATAGATTCAAAGACTGATGATGAACTGTTAGAAAGTTTATTAGCAGAGTTAGCCAAAGCCAGCAACGAATTGCGCTGTGCCAAGGATGACATTGCCAAAGTTCAAAGTAGATTAAGTTTCGTGTTAGCCATTGCTAACACCATGATACAAAGACAAGGAGATTCGCAGATATGAAACTTACACAATTGGCCGCAAAGCCGCAACTGATTAAAATCACCTTAGATGATGAAGACATCGTCAAGCACTATGGCGATGAGTTAGAGTTTTGGATCTATGATCGTCAAGACTTAGAAACATTCTCCAAGTTAGCCATGTTAGACACCAGAGAGTTTGACAAGTTGGCTGGCATGATTAACCGAATGATACTGAATGAAGATGGAAAACCTGTAGTACAAGGAGATTTGGTACTGCCTGCTGATGTCATGATGAAAGCAATTCAAAAGGTGGTAGATGTCCTGGGAAAGCCCCTGCAGTCAACTTCAACAACATCGACACAGAGTTAAACATCATGCTGACACTGGATTTTGTGGCCAAACGATATGGCAAACTGCCCAGTGAAGTTATGGAAAAAGGCACTACATTCGATCTCTATGTTGGTGATTTGGCTGTTAGATATCAAAACTGGCTTCATGAAAAACACACAGACAAGCCCGGTGGTCAGACACCTCAACAACTCAATCATGGCCTCAGTCAAGAACAATTACGTTCAATGATGACCCAAGCAAGGAGCGAAGAATGGAAATAAAAGTTGACACTAAAGCGCTGTCAAAATTACTAAATGGTGCAGGTAAAGCCTCTGAACAGGTTAAAGTTGACGCATATGAATATTTTAAACAGCAGACTCCCAAGCGTTCAGGTAACGCAAGGAATCGCACACGTCTGCAAAATGACAGCATCGTGGCTGACTATGCCTACAGCCAACGATTAAATGAAGGATGGAGCAAACAGGCACCTAATGGTATGGTAGATCCTACCATTGAACATATTGAAAAGACTCTGTTGCCCAGAGTGTTAAGGAGAGCGACAAATGGCCAGTAATATTGCAGTAGTTCTTACACTGAACAATCAACAGTATCTTAACAACCTAAACAAGGCTGAGCAAGAAACCAAAGACTTTGCTTCAACAGCAGAATCCAGTGTAAACAAAGCCAATGACAGTTTTAAACGACTGAATGATGGCACAGGTGTTTTAGTCACAGGCATGAACAGACTGAAAGCCGCTATTGCTGGTGTGGCTTTTGTGGGCTTTGCTCGTGGTGCATTACAGATGGCAGATGGCATCAATGATCTCAGTGAAAGCACTGGCATAGCCACTGATAAAATTATAGGATTTCAAAACGCAGTCAAAGCCGCAGGCGGTAATGTAGAAGGCGCTGCCAAAGGCATACAAAATTTATATCTAAAGATTGCTGAAGCCGCTGGAGGATCAGCAGAAGCACAATTGGCATTTCAACAGGTAGGCGTTACATTAGATGATTTGCGTAATCTCAGTGAAGCAGACATTTTAGCAAAAACTCTTGAAGGTCTCAGCAAGATGGGTGCTTCTGCAGAAAAAGCAGCCATACAGAGCGACCTATTAGGCAAGGCCATGCGTGGTGTTACCATTGATCCTGCCTTTGTGGACGCATTAGCCAGAGGCAGCGAAGAAAGCCAAAAATTAGCAGAAAGAATTAGAGAAGCCGCACGTCTAAATGATGAGTGGGAAGCCAGCGTGACCAGAATTAGATTGGCATTTATTGAAGCATTTGGACCAGCATTAAAATTGATTGCTGAAATGTTAGATAAGATTCCCAGTCTAACCAATGCTTTTAAAGTGTTAGGTGTGGTAATTGCAGGCGTGTTTGCTGCCACAGGTCTAAGAGCATTTGTTGGAATATTAGGAAGTGCTGTCAAGGCTGTTAAAGCCATCAGTGATGGCTTTAAAACAATTACCAGAAGTAGAGTAACAGGAGAATTGGTCAAAAGACCTATGACGCCTGCTGAAAGAGTACAGGCTGGTGCTGCTGTAGCAGGTGGAGCAGGTCTAATAGGTGGTGGTGCTGCCGCAGGCGCTGCTCTGTTTGGAGCAGATAGTGAAAATCCTGCTGCTGCTCGCGCTGAAGAAGCAGCCAGAGCCGCACAGAGAGAAGCACAGCAACAGAGAGAAGTCAAGAGCGCCTATGAAGCCAAAGCCGCTGCTGTTAGAGCCAGTGTGGAATCATATAAAGCCAGCATAGATGCTATCAGTGAAAACATTGACGTAGAAACCAGTCTCATAGGTCAGGCAAGATTAACTCAAGACGTTACAAAAACCATCAATGACATCCGCAAGCGTGAACAAGACGAAATCCGTAGACTGACTCAGGCCAAACAGACCATGAGTGATGTTGATCGTCAGTTAGGATTGGGCTCTGTCTATGATGAACAGATTGCCGCAGTACAAAGATTGGCTCGTGCAGAAGAACAGCAGGCCACTCGCAGTTTAGAATTAAAAGAACAGGCACGTCGAGCAGATGCTTTAAATGTATTTGGCATCAATCAACAGGTTGCTGCCACTCGCAGTCTCAGCGATTTACAGTATCAGATTGCCACTGTGAACTTGCCTGAAATGGAACGCAGATATGCAGCCATAGATAAAGCAGCCCGAGATGCTGCCGAAGCACAGATAGCCAGTGAAGAAGCAGCCCGCGGTGGAAAACTTACAGATTCAGAACGTGCTGCCTACTATGAACGTGCGGCTGTGGGTGCAGACAAACTTAAACAGGCTACTCAACAGTTATTAGATGTAGAATTACGTCGTGATGCTATCAATTTTGGTCTGCGTCAGTATGTGGCCAATCAGGAAAGAGTCAAGGACATCATCGATGACATACGCGGCAGTAGTCTTGTGGGATTAGAAAAAGCCTATTTTGACATTGAAGCCGCTGCCAATCGTGCTGCCAGAGCACAGATAGCACAACAGGCTATCAAATTAGGCAGAGACCTTTCGCCAGAAGAACAGGAAAGATATTATGCGGCTGCTCGCAGAGGCATTGAAGATGTCAAAGCAGCCACACGTTCAGCCTATGAAGAAAGCCGCAAGTTTGAAACAGGTTGGCGCAAGGCATGGCAAAGTTATGTAGATGAAGCCACTAATGCTGCCAAGGTCAGTGAACGTATTTTTAACAAGGCTGTGCAAGGCATGGAAGACATGATTGTAAACTTTGTTAAGACAGGCAAATTTGAATGGAAGACCTTTGTGGCTTCTATGGCAGAAGAATTGTTACGCAGCCAAATCAAGCAGGCATTTGCCAACATCATGAACACACTCAGTGGTGCTGCCAGCAGTGGTCAAGGAGGTATTCTTGGCGCATTGGGCAATTTATTTGGATTAGGTGGTGGCGGTGGACAACGAGGTCAAAGTGCCACACAACCACTTTATGTCTATGATGTAGCCGGAGGTGGTGGCGCTGGCGGCATGTTTGGTGGCGGAGGCACTAACCCATTAGGTGGATTATTTGGTGGTGGCATTAGAAACAACCCAATGATTCCAGGTGGGGGCTTTGGTGGAGGTATCAACCAAGGCGGAGGTTTTGGCAGCATATTCTCCGGAATCTCAGGTGCTATCGGCAGCGTGGTAGATACTGTCAGCAACATTGGCAGCAGTCTTTGGGACACAGTTTCAAATATTGGCAGTTCAATTGGTGATCTATTTGGTGGATTCTTTGCTGACGGTGGCATATTAGGTGCAGGCAAGTGGGGCATCGCAGGTGAGGCTGGACCCGAATTGATTAGAGGGCCTGCATCAGTAACTCCTATGGGAGGTAATGTTACCTACAATATCAATGCTGTAGATGCAGCATCATTCAAAGCCATGATTGCTCGTGATCCTGGGTTTATACACGCTGTGGCACAACAAGGTGCTGCTTATATGCCAAGTAGGAGATAAAAATGTCATTTCAATGGATTGTAAATAATGCTGAGACAATCAGCATCAATAGAAAGAAAGTAGTGGCTTCTACACAGGCACGCGATGGTACTGTACGTGCTGTCAGCAGAGGCACAATGGCCAAACGATTTGAAGTTAAACTACCAGATGGTATAGCATGGACTACACTTCGCACAGATATCGCAGCCGCAGAAGCATTAGATAGATATCAAACTGCTACGATATCAATTCCCTATGCCAAGTTTCCTTGGTACTATGGTAATGTAGCACCTGCCAGTGACGAAAGTTATACTGTGATCTGTACAGAATTTCCTGAATGGACTATATTTGCCCGTAATCAAGTCTCTTGGTCAGGACCTTTTGTGTTTATGGAGGTCACACCCTAATGCCTATTAACCTATCATCATACACAGCCATAGAAACTGGTCTGTTTGTTAGAATTGAAGTTGATTACTACAAAACTTCAGCAGGAGCCACACCTACTTCAACTGTGTTGCGTTTTAGTGACTACAGAGGTACTGTTACCATTGATGGTGAAAGTTATGTAGGATTAGGTCGACTGTTAAACATTACACCCACAGTCAGTGAACTGCGTGGAACTACAGGCAGCGTCACAGTGACTATCAGCGGCATTCCAAATACCAGTATTGCTGAGATTGTAAACAGTCGCATGAAGGGATGCCCTATAAAAATTTATCGTGTGGTATTTGATCCCGTAACGGGCACACAGTTAGCCATAACAGGCAATCCAGCAGGCAGATTTTTTGGCATAGTCAGTAACTACACTTTGGAAGAAGATTACTCAGTAGATGAACGTCGAAGCACCAACACCATTGCTATGATCTGTACCAGCAATATGGAATTTCTTGACAACAAAGTCACAGGACGCAAAACCAATCCCAGTAGCATGAAACAGTTTTATCCTTCAGATGTCAGTTTTGATCGTGTGCCCAGTCTTGTTGGTGCAAACTTTAATTTTGGAGCACCACAATAATGTCTTGGATTGACGATATCATAGACTTTGGTTCCACAGCCATAGAATGGTTAGGTGGCAACTCAATTGGCGGACAGTTGGCTCGCACAGCCTTAACCGGTTTGGCACTAAATCAAATAACAGAAAGCATCAACAAAGACAATGAAGCAGCCAACAATACCACACAGGCTGTAGATCCTGGTGTTAGGCTACAGGTTAATCCAGATACAGAATATCGCATACCCCTAGTCTATGGTGAAGCCACCTTAGGCGGTGCTGTCACAGATGCTGTGTTAACCAATGGTAACTTGACCATGTTCTATTGCCTAACAATTTGTGAACGCACTGGCAATACCAATTTAGGCTCAGGAGCACAATCAACATTTCAGTTTAAAGATATCTATTGGGATGACAGTCGACTGTTATTCCAAAGCGATGGTATCACTGTCAGTGGTTTTGTAGACAAAAGCAATTCAGTCTGCACAGACTACAATGGTAAAATTAAAATTTGGTGTTTTGGAGGTAACAGCACTACGCAGGTTATCCCTAATAACTACGCCAATGCTACATCAGTGAATGCCTATGATGTCATGCCTAACTGGACTGCTAATCACGCTATGAGTGATTTGGTATTTGCCATTGTACGCATTGACTATGATGCTGCTGCTGGAGTTAGAGGTTTAGGCAACGTGAAATTTAAAATAGAAAATTCAATGACACAACCTGGTGATGTCATGTATGATTACATGACTAACACACGCTATGGTAGTGGCATTGCACCTGCGGAGATTTATGCATCATGAACAGTCTACAAGATCTTAACAACTTTGGCGCTGTGCCTTTAGACTACTTAGATGCTCGACCAAGCGGTGTGCGTTTTAATAGAGAATATCCTTTACTGCCTTTAAATCAAGAAATCACAATTACATCAACTACTGTGTTGCCTTCGCCAGGTATTGAAATTGAAGAAATTATAAATTATCAAACGGCCAATGTTCGTTATCGTGTAAGCATACAGACAGGAACTGCTACACCACTTACAGGCAGCACAATTTCATGGGCTTCATTGCCCAGTGGAGCCACATTGTCACAGGTAGGCGATGTCTATACCATATCAGGTATACACAGTCCAGCAGATTGGGATGCTGTAAAAAACTTCACTTGGAATTTGCCTGCGGCCTATGCCAGTTATCCTTTATGGTATTTGTTAGTAGAAATTGTCTACTATGACAGCCTATTAGCAGAAGAAATTTCTGTAGAATGGTTAGTCTATGATGATGATTTCTATTGGGTAGCACAGTTACAGTCTACTGCCACTGTTACTACTATAGGTGGTGTTAAATCACCAGCCACAGCCTCAATTAGTGCTACAACCACTGTCTCTTGCAATTCTTTTAACATCTTAATTGGAACAGGCACGCTATCAAGCACAACCACAGTCTCAGTAGAAGGTAGTGTAAATGTTGACTATCTAACGGCTAGTTCAAGTGTCTCTGTAGCAGGCAAACTTGATGCAGTTGGCGCCAGTGCCTTGTCAGTGTCTACCACTGCTAATTTCAGTGGTTATGTGGCAGCAGTTAATTTAACTGACAGAACCTATTTGGCCAATCAAAACAATCAAATATTTGCCACAAATACTCCAGTAGTAGATACACCTGGATCTGGAACAGTCACTGTGGTATTAACCAGTGCTCTAGGTCAATTTGCATCTAGTTCATCAGCAGTACCTGTAACTACATTGACCATTTCAGGCGATAAAACCACAGTGAATGCTGCCTTGATCAATGTTTATTTTTATCCGACAAAAGGATCCAGTAGTTCAGGCACATTCAGTTGGCAGCAGAGTTTAGATGGTAATTTATTATTCACTAAAACAATTGGATTAACTGGATTTGCCAACAACTTTGCTGAAACTGTAATTGAATACACTAACAATGGCACATTTACATTGGCAATAACACAAAATCAAGCCTATTATGGGTTACTTGATTTGCTTATAGTTGGTGGTGGTGGTGGCGCAGCCTATGCAGGCGGAGGTGGCGGTGCTGGCAATGTATTAGAGTATACTAATCTTGCTTTAACTAGTGGCAATAAAACTATTGTGGTTGGTGCAGGCGCAGCAGCAGGCAGTGCTGGTTGGAACAGTATAGGTAGTGCTGGTAATAGTTCATCAGCATTTGGATATACAGCCGCTGGTGGTGCCCCAGGGCAAAAAAATGTTACTATAACACCTTATGCACCAGTAAGTGGTTGGGTAGTTTATACAGTTAGTAATCCTGGAGGAAATAATGCCTCCTTTGCTGGCGGAACTTATACCTATACATCGCCTGGTGTTCCTCCTGGCGATCCTGACACAGCCACTTTACTATCATATGGTGGCGGTGGTGGTGGTAAAACTAGCAGTGGACAAAACGGTGGTGCATCACCTGGTGGAACAGGTGGTAATGGAATAACATCTACAATTACAGGAAATTCATATGCTCGAGGCGGATGGGCACGTGGTGCCAGTATTTCTGGGCCGCCTGCAGCCACATATGGTAGTGGTGGAGACAGTGGTTATCCTTCTGCTACAAGTAGAACTGCTGGTATTCGTGGCTATGTCTATGTTAAAATCCACGCATAAGGACGACAAATGAGTACAATTTTATCATCAAGTTTCAAGATATCAGGTGTCATTGACACCAACAAACCTGTGATGCAGAACATTAATACATTGGCCACTGCCGCAGGTGCATGGGCTACATTTGATGTCAATCAAGGCAAATGGGCTGTGATCATAAACCAAGCAGGCAGCAGTATCAAAAGTTTTAACAATTCAAACATCTTAGGCTCTATCACAGTTAGTGGTACAGGTCTAAAAGAACTGTACAATTCAGTGCAGGTAGATTTCCCACATAAGGATCTATTAGATCAAAAGGACACCATCGTATACAGTATTGATCCAGCCAACAGATTTTCAAATGAACAGGACAACACATTGAACTTTGAAATTGACTGTGTCAATGAACCCATTCAAGTTGAAACATTGGCTGTACGCGAACTCAAGCAGAGCAGAATTGACAAGGTAATAAAGTTTAGAACTGACTTTACCAGTTTAGGCTTGAAAGCAGGAGATATCATAGATGTCACTGCTGACCAGTTAGGCTTTTCAGCAAAGAAATTTAGAATACTGTCAATATCAGAAGAAGATGGTGATGACAATGTGCTGGCCTTAGGCATCACAGCATTCGAATATGATGATGGTGTTTACAATACCGCAGGCATCACTAGACAGGCAAGAACACCTATCAATGATATTGTAGCCAAAAGTTGTAATCCAGCAACTACAGCCAAAGACAATGAAGCAGGATTACCAATGGATCTTAGCAACATAGCCAAAGCCTTAGGACTGTTGTTGACATTTAATGCATTGACAGGACGTTGGGAACTAAGCCAAGGCGGACAACAGGTAAACATTGCAGGAGATCATGCTGTGATCAAATGGACATTTACAGATGGATTAGATTTAGACATTCGTTGCAGATTATACTATCCTAATATTGGACAAGTAACTGTAGATGATTATATAGGATGGACTGGAGACCCTGTGCCTCCAGTAACACCTACACCTCCGTTTGGCAGTTCGGTAGTTTGGCCTCCAACAGGAACACCTGTGCTAATCTGGGGAGGTGACAATACAGGTACTGGTGTAGAATCAGTATATGTAAATTTAGAATATCTAAAATCTGTATTTCCCAACGAACAATATTTTATTGTAGAATGTAGAGGCAATTGGTATGACACTCCTGGATTTAAACCTGTGCAATTAACAGCCACACTCTATGAAGGTGGTACTGTATCAGGACCATCATCATTTGATTTTACAGTTTCAGGATATACCAAAGGACGTTTTATTGAAGGTGTATCTACTTTTATTGAAAGCAATTACGGTGCTGCGCCAATAGGAGGTATCGATGGAGCCAATGCACCAGGAGATTTGATGGGTTATTTTATCTTTGACCCATATAACAATGTTGGTTATTTCAGAAATGATCTAACAGGTTTATAAGCAGATAATTAAATCATAAGGAGACACAAATGACTACTGCTATGAGTAACTATTTAGAGAACAAAGTTCTCGATCATACCCTAAGAGGTACAACAGGTGCTTATACAGCGCCTACTACAATCTATGTTGGACTATTTACATCCAGCCCAACTGATGCTAATTCCGGTACAGAAGTGTCAGGCGGCAGTTATGCTCGTGTGGTAGCAACTTTTGCCAATGCAGCCACTTCAGGAAGTATTTCAAATACCAATTTGATAAGTTTTACAACAGCATCAGCCAGTTGGGGCACAATCACACACATTGGACTGTTTGACAACTCCACAGGCGGCAACCTAATGTATTGGGGAGCACTCACAGTGAGCAAGGTCATTGGCAACGGTGACACTTTTAGCATTAGCATTGGTAATCTTACAGTAAGCATTGACTGATAAAACAGCCTCAAAAGGGCTGTTTTTGAATGCGATCAATAAATACATTAACTTCGGTAAACCTTAGTTTATTGATTTTATCCTTTAGGAGCAGACATGCCGGGCGTACTCAACTTCCAACAATACATTGGAGGACCGGATAGTGTTCAAGTCGAGAACATTTTCCCTTCCAATCAAAAAACACTGATCTATACATTCAATGATGATGCAGGCGATCCAGTAGACTTAACAGGCTGGACTTTTGCCGCAGACTATCAAACATTGGTCATTGATGAAATAGGTTTTAACCGCAATACCAACAAACCCAACTTTGCCAACTCAACTGTGATAGGTTCGTTTGCCAAAGTTGAAACAGCAGGGGCCACAGCACCCAGCATAATCACTGCTGCCGCAGGTACTGTCAAAGTGCATTTCCCCGCAGGAATGTACACAGGTCCAATTATTCCAGATGCCCGCAAGAATGTTCCAATCACAGTATTTTCATTAACCTGGACAGATAATTCAACACCAGCACAGATCAACAGCCATCGTTGGGCTTTGGTTAACTGCTGGGAGCCAGATGTTGTCATTGGAGACCCTATATTAGCAGCAGGCTATACAGCATTGACATTAGGATAATGCCATGGCTTACACAATAACAATAGAAGAAGTGCTCAACGGTATAACCGTAACGCCTCCAGCCGCTAATGAGGTTCTAGTAAGCACCACAAACTATCCAATCACTATCAGTTATAACGCTGTAGAATTACCAGGTACACCTGGACAAGGTGTTCCTGTAGGCGGCACTACAGGACAATTTCTACGCAAACTATCAAACACTAATTATGATACTGCTTGGCAAACAGTGGCCGACATTAACACCACCTATGCTATCTCAGCAGAAACAGTCACTGGTGGAGCCAATTTAAGATTAACAGGCAGTGATGCATCAACTGATGATATAAAAATTGCTGGTGGCACCAATGTCACAGTTACAAGAACAGATGCTAACACTATTACTATCAGTGCTACAGATGCTGTAGGTATAAGCAATGTTGTAGAAGATACAACACCACAACTGGGTGGCAATTTAGATTTAAACACGCATTCAATTACCAATGCTGGTGCTGAAATCAACATGGATGGCGGCAACATCAGTATGTTTCCTGAAGGCACAGCAGGATCATTTGAATTAGGAGCAGCAGGTGGTACTGGATTTACCAATATTACCAGCGGCAGTGGTGGTCTAAACATTACAACTCCTTCAGGTTCGCTGTCAATTCCAGGAACAGCCAATGGTGATATAGATCTGTTTGCACCCGGCACAGGCAATATCAATCTAAATGCAGATACTGTTCGTGTTGGAGATTCAAATGCCGCAGCCACAATAACCACAAATGGCACTGGCAATTTGGTCTTAAACACCAACGCAGGAACTAACAGTGGCAACATAACAATAGCACAGGGTGTCAATGGTGCTATTTCTATAACACCAAATGGCACCGGCAGCATTACACTAAGTGGCCCGTCGGTGGCTGTAACTACGCCAACAGGTGCTGGTACTCCTCCATTGGTTGTAAGAAATACCACTACAACTAATAACAGTATTCGTTGGCCCAGTATCACAGTACAAAAACACAGAAGTGATTTAACATTAGCAAGTATGACTAATGAGCCTTCAGTGATTGCTTATTCAATTCGTGATAGTGCTAGTACCAATAGAATATTTGCCAGCCAGAGAGCAATTTACCAAGGCACTGGCACCAATCCTGTATTTGCTTTTGACACTTCAGTAGATGGATTTACCACCACTGTTGATGTGTTAAGAATGAGTGAAACACAGGCACGATTTGGTAATGCCAATACTGCTTATACGGTAACTACCAATGGCACTGGCAATTTGGTCTTAAACACCAACGCAGGAACCAATTCAGGCAGTATCACAATTAATCAAGGCCTTGATGCCAATATTGAAATTGCACCTAATGGCACTGGCAAAGTTAAAATAGACAACAATTTTTGGCCTAATACCGATGGCGCTGCAGGTTATGTCTTACAAACAGATGGTACCGGTGTTTTAGGTTGGGTTAACGGTGCTACATTAGGCACAGGTGTATATCTAACAGACATAGTTCAAGATACTACACCACAACTAGGTGGTGATCTAGATGTTCAAGGTAATAAAATTACTACCAGCCAAACTAACGGTGATATAAAAATTGATGCTATTGGCACAGGTAAGGTCAAATTAAATTCTATTGCCTATCCTAATGCTGATGGTGCTAATGGACAGGTATTAAAAACAAATGGATCTGGCGTTTTAGATTGGGCAGACAAGCAAGATCCTACAATAGTGAACGATAGTCAGCCCGCAATTCAATCCACTGGACAACATTGGTACAGACCCCTAACTGGTGCGTTCTATACAGCACGCTCAGGCACATGGGAAAGTATTAATGATGATGGATTTTTCTAAAATAAAGGAGAGCCAAGATGGCCATTAGAATTAAAAGAAGTTCAGGGAATACTGCGCCAGCCCTATTAGAAAGTGGTCAGTTAGCCTATGTCGAAGGCGCAACCAACGGTGG